>Ga0209634_1002734_pt1 | contig 12214 bp, 14 predicted proteins | sample LinPmetageLP40_FD_184043 | JGI IMG/M metagenome (GOLD analysis project Ga0209634, IMG submission 184043) | Marine viral communities from the Pacific Ocean - LP-40 (SPAdes) (version 2) | ecosystem: Environmental > Aquatic > Marine > Oceanic | place: Pacific Ocean | collected 2010-08-26 | reverse complement strand
CGAGATCAACCAATGTGCTATCCAGCGCAATATTTTTATCATTCATTCCATGAGCAATCTCAATAAGCTCCTCACCTTTGTTATCAGATAATTTAAATAAGATATCTATTAGAAAATTATTATCAACAACCCCTAACATCTCACTTACTTTATTTTCAGATATCTCATTAACAGAATACGCAATAGCTTGATCTAATAATGAGAGCGCATCTCTCATACTTCCTCTTGCTGATTTAGCAATTAGCCCTAGTGCTTTTTTTTCAAATTTAATTTTTTCATCTGTCAAAATCATATCAAGGTGATTTGATATTTTTTCAATAGTCATTTGCTTTAAATTGAATTGTAAACATCTTGAGAGCACGGTTACAGGTACTTTTTTTGGGTCAGTTGTTGCCAGAATAAACTTGATATGCTCAGAAGGCTCTTCAAGTGTTTTTAACATTGCATTGAAGGCACTATTTGAGAGCATATGTACTTCGTCAATAATGTAAACTTTAAACCTACCGGAGGTAGGGGCGTATTGGGAATTTTCTAAAAGCTCTCGCATTTCATCAACTTTTGTATTTGATGCTGCATCAACTTCGATAAGATCAACAAAATTCCCCTTATCTACAGAAACGCAGGAAGAGCATATCCCACATGGTTTTGAGGTGATACCTTTTTCACAGTTTAATGATTTTGCTAAGATCCTGGCTAAGGTTGTTTTGCCAACACCCCGAGTACCGGTAAATAAATATGCGTGATGTAGCCTTTCTTGATCAAGTGCATTAACAAGAGCTTGCACAGTATTTTCTTGACCCACAAGTGTATCAAAATTTTTTGGACGCCATTTTCTAGCTAATACTTGATGTGACATTTATTCGCTTAACTTTAAATGAAAAAAATGGCGAGCCAGACCCCCGGCACTTGTATCTTTAGTTATGGCTGCTTGCTTCCGCATCTGACCAGGTTGGCTAAATCGCAATGCGAGGAGGCCCGCCACTTTAGATTTTACATTACTTTATAAATTTTATTTACTAAATTAGCCACAATGTTTTACTGGGAAATCTTTAAGATAATCCCATTCTTCATCGGTATAAATTCGGGAGCGGATAAGGAAGCGTAAGCCTGTAGGTCTTTCCAAGGAAAATTGACCACCTGTTCCTTTAATAGCATCGAGTGTAATATGTGTGTGCTCCCAATAAGCAAATTGTTCAGCACTCATATAAAAGGATGTGTTTCTCACAGTACCAATTTCAACATCAGCATTACCTAAATAGAATTCTCCTTTGGTATAACACATAGGAGCACTTCCATCACAACAGCCACCTGACTGATGAAACATTAGTTCCCCATGCTGAGCTGTAAGCTCATCAATAAGTTTATCTGCTGATTCTGTTGTTGATATTCTGGTTATCATCATAAATAAAAGCCAAGTATAAACTTGGCTTTTGAAATTTTAACTAATCATTCAGTTTAAAAGAAACCTAGCTTAGTTTCTGTATAACTAACTAGTAAATTTTTTGTTTGTTGGTAATGGTCAAGCATCATCTTGTGAGTTTCACGACCGATACCGGAGGATTTGTAGCCACCAAATGCGGCATGAGCAGGATATGCGTGATAACAGTTAGTCCAAACTCGGCCAGCCTGGATACCCTTACCCATTCTAAATGCCGTATTACCATTTCTTGTCCATACACCCGCACCTAAACCATAAAGCGTATCGTTTGCAATTTCTAAAGCTTCCGCCTCATCCTTAAAGGTGGTTACAGAAACGACTGGACCAAAAATTTCTTCTTGGAAAATACGCATTTTATTAGTACCTTTAAATACTGTTGGCTCAATATAGTAGCCATCTGCAAGCTCACCTTCAAGCATAGTTCTGTTGCCACCAACGAGCAGCTCAGCACCTTCTTCTTTACCAAGTTTAACGTATGAGAGTATTTTTTCCATTTGCTCACTAGATGCTTGTGCCCCAATCATGGTAGATGCTTCTAAAGGACTCCCTTGCGTAACAGCCTTCACTCGCTCAAGTGCTCTTTCCATAAATTGATCGTATATGGACTCTTGGATGATTGCACGTGATGGACAAGTACATACTTCACCTTGGTTTAAGGCAAACATCGTAAACCCTTCTAATGCCTTATCAAAGAAGCTATCATCTTTATCCATAATGTCTTCAAAGAAGATATTTGGCGACTTACCACCTAATTCAAGCGTTACTGGGATAATATTTTGTGAAGCATACTGCATGATTAATCGACCTGTTGTTGTTTCACCTGTGAACGCAATTTTTGCTATACGTGATGAGCTTGCTAAAGGCTTACCTGCTTCCAAGCCAAAGCCATTAACAACATTTAATACTCCAGGAGGAAGGAGATCTCCAATAATCTCCATCAATACCATGATAGAAACGGGAGTCTGCTCGGCAGGTTTAAGCACAATACAGTTGCCTGCTGCCAACGCTGGCGCTAGTTTCCATACCGCCATAAGAATAGGGAAGTTCCATGGAATAATTTGTCCAACGACACCTAGAGGTTCATGAAAATGATAAGCCATAGTCTCATGATCAATTTCACCAATTGAGCCTTCTTGCGCCCTTACTGCACTAGCAAAATAACGAAAGTGATCTATTGCAAGTGGTATATCAGCAGCCATACATTCTCTAATAGGCTTTCCGTTATCAATGGTTTCTGCTAATGAAATTGTTTCAAGACTTTGTTCCATCCTGTCGGCTATTTTAAGAAGAATGTTTGCACGATCAGTAGCGCTAGTTTTACCCCAACTATCTTTTGCAGCATGCGCAGCATCTAAAGCTAGGTTTATATCTTTTTCATTTGATCTTGCTACCTCACAAAAAGGTTTACCTGAAATAGGAGTGATATTTTCGAAATACTTACCATCAGCGGGTTTAACCCATTTATTGTTTATATAATTATCATACTTTTCTTTTGTATAGGGACTCTTCACCCCTAAGTTTTCAAGTGTATCGAAAGCCATGATTTCTCCAATTATTTGTTAATTTTATTATTAGCTATATTTTATTTTCTTTTCCGTAGATTAATACTATTAATTATATAAATCAAGCGGCTTAGAATCTCACACTTATATAGATCATGTATAAGAATAAATTACAAAAATAATAGTATTTAATTCAATAGATATTTTTTATTTCGTGAGTTTTGAGTTCGGTCCTATATAATTTAGCAAATTACGGAAGGGTGGATGAGTGGCTTAAGTCGCACGCTTGGAAAGCGTGTTTAGGGTAACCCCCTAACGCGGGTTCGAATCCCGCTCCTTCCGCCACAATTGTCAAGTATATAAGGCTTTAGAAAGTTTTGACCGCAAAGTTACCTGAGAGTTACCTAGCTTTTTGTAAAAAGTCTTGAACCCCACCCCCTACATACCCCCTCATTTTCAGACTGGGACTCCTAACTACCCCTATACATCTTAATCTGCGCAAATGATCTGTAGTTTTCTCAAAACACACCCCCTATGAAAAACAAAAGGCACTTCAAAAAATATTTCTAGCAAAAATCCTCAATACCTAGAATTTGCCCACTTAATTCTCTGGGAGTAAACTAGTCTCATGAAAAAACTACTCCTACTTTTATTGTTAATACCTAATCTGGTGATGCGAGTAAAGTATGGATGAAATGTCTAATAAAAATAAACAAATAAATCTTGATGAAAATGCACTGTATCTAGAGTATACAAAGGGTGTTAATCCTATTAGAGCGGGCACCATTAAATCAATTCCTTTTAAGAGCTTTCCTAGTAGTATTCATGAATCCGGAAAGAGTGGCCTTCATCCTCTTGATATAAGTAATGATTTAGGAGTAACTGGCCCAGCAACCTCACCTGGTCTTTGTGCTAATTTTATTCGCTTACTTAAAAATGATAATATTAAGACAAATTTTAATTCCTCATCTGAGCTGTTCTATGTAATTAAAGGCCGAGGGTATACTATTTTTAGTGATATTAAAATTCCATGGAAAAAGGGTGATTTTGTAGTCATACCCGCCGAAGACGAAGTAACTCATTATGGCCAAGATGAAGAGTCTTCACTTTACCTTATTCATGATCAACCACTTCTTGATTATCTGGGAGCAAAAGCAAGTATTAAAAAATTTAAGCCCGTTTTGTTTACAAATGAGAGGTCTTTAAAGCAATTAGAAAAAGCAAGAAACGAAGGTAATGCAGTTAATCGAAGTCGAATTAGTGTAATTTTAGTCAATAAGGCGATGGATCAAACATTAACTGTGTCACATACAATGTGGGCTATGTTGGGAGTCCTACCCAAGGACGCTAACCAATTACCACATCGTCATCAATCGGTCGCCCTAGATTTAATTCTTGATTGTAAGCCTGGTTGTTACACTCTTGTTGGCGAAAAAATTGATCAGGAGGGAAATATTATTAACCCTACTCGCGAAGAGTGGCAGCCTAATTCCGTCTTTATAACTCCTCCAGGACTATGGCATGCGCACTTTAATGAATCAGGTGAAGACGTAAATTTTATTCCAATACAAGATGCAGGACTTCAAATTTATTTAAGAACACTTGATATAAAATTTGTTTTACCAAATCAGCCAATTCCTTCGGTTTAATTTCATAGGGTTGATATGAAAAAACTACTCCTACTCTTATTGTTAATAATTAATTTAGTTTTATGAAAATTGTTAGTTTATTACCTGCTGCTTCAGAATTACTATGTGACCTGGGTGAGATAGACAATATTAGTGCAGTAAGTCATGAATGTAATTATCCTGAGTTATTAAAAGAAAAAGTTCAAATAACATCAAGTAATATTCCTAATAATGTTGAACAAAAGTTAATAGATAATTTAGTCTCCGAAGCAATTAAAAATAAACTCCCACTTTATAATATTGATACAGATAAAATTAATAGTATTAATCCAGATTTAATTGTTACTCAAGGTTTATGCGACGTCTGTTCAATTTCTAAAAATGAAATTGAAGCAACACTTAAAGATAAAAGGTGCATATTACCTTCAAAAACAAAAATTTTTTCTTTGAATGGAACATCACTTGATGAAATTTGTTCAGATGTTTTAAAGCTAGGAAAAATTGTTAATAGGGAGGAAATTGCAAATAATATAGTTAGCAAAGCTAAAAAAACTAGAGACCAAATGAGTAAAAATAATATTAATAAAAGTATACTTTTACTTGAGTGGATTGACCCATATTTTAGTGCGGGACATTGGATTCCAGAACAAATTGAAATGGCAGGATTTAAGTCAGCATTGGGAGAAAAAGGAGAAAAATCAAGGAAAATTAGTACTGATGAAATAATACATTCAGACCCTGATTTTATTGGATTAATATGTTGTGGTTATAATTTGATTCAAAACAAATCATTTGCAAAACAAGTTTATAATGACAAAAAAATAAATCATTTACCTGCTATTAAAGATGAAAAAATTTATGCGTTTGATTCAGATTCTTATTTCAGCAGACCTTCTTTAAGAATTTTAGAAGGAGCTATGCAGCTGAGAAATGCAATTATAAAAAATGAAAATCAGTTTCATTGCAAAAGAGATTAAAGTATAAAAAATACTAATAAGTAATACTAGGAATTATTTCTTTAGATTAAAACTTTAAAACACATCAAACTAATTAGAATTTCTTATGAAAAAACTACTACTACTCTTATTCTTGATACCACTAATTTCTTGTACTGAAGATTGGACGGGAGAAAAAGAAGTTACAGTTTTACAAGACAGGAATGGAATTAAATATGAGGTTAATTCTGATGTAGGTTTTACAGGTAAGTATATTGAGTATTTTGAAAATGGACAGAAGCGTATTGAAGAGTATTTAAAGTTGGGTAAAAGAAATGGACTGAAGACTGATTGGTACGAAAATGGTCAAAAGAAGTTTGAAAGAAACTTCATGAATGGTAAGAGAGAAGGACTGACGACTACGTGGTACGAAAATGGTCAAAAGAAGTCTGAAGATAATATCAAAAATGGAGAGATTGAGGGACTGACGACTGAATGGCATGAGAATGGACAGAAGAGGTCTGAAGCACACTGGAAGAATGGAGACTTTGATGGTCTGGTTATTGGGTGGTACGAAAACGGGCAAAAGGTGTCTGAAGCAAACTGGAAGAATGGTAAACAAGATGGACTGAAGACTGAATGGCATAAAAACGGGCGAAAGGAGTCTGAAGGAAACTGGAAGAATGATAAACAAGAAGGACTTTTGACTGCGTGGTACGAAAATGGGCAAAAGAGAACTGAAATAAACTACAAGAATGGTAAGAAAGAAGAACTGCAGACTAGATGGCATGAAAATGGACAGAAGAGGTCTGAAGTAAACTACAAGAATGGTAAACAAGATGGACTGGTGACTGAATGGTATAAAAACGGGCAAAAGAGGTTTGAAGGAAACTGGGTGGATGGAAAGGTTGATGGAGTGGTGACTTTTTGGAATAAAGAAGGAGACGTTACTAAAACTGATACATACAAAGACGGTAACTTAGTTAAGTCCTACTCTTATTCTTAATACCTAGTCTGTTGATGGGAGAAAAAGTAAATGGATGGCGTATTGAATTCAATTTTCACAATCATTGATTCATAAACTATTATTTAATACTTTCAAAATGACATACTTCTTTCAATATATTATGTCCAAGTGAACCTGGAGTTAAATATCTAATTTCATTTAACGTGGAACCGTAATAGTTCCAAACTGGAATATTCTCTGTGATTATTTTTCCCTTGGCCATTGGTTGACTGTAAAAAGTATTACTTAACCAAGTTTGTTTTTCATCCACACAATTAACTTTGTATTCGCTAATATCTGAATAGGTGCCAATTTCAGTTGATTTAAGATAATCGATTAGAATCCAATAATAAACAAATCCGTTATATTTTTTTATGTTTTCAACATCAACATAAAAGGAACTTCCGCTTTTGTTTTCACTAAGCTTCTTCCAATTGACAGCAAATCCATTAATAGAAAATAATAAAATTAATAAAAAGAGAGTAATTTTCATACACTCATTTTACTTAATAGCTGAAGTAATACAAATTTCATGTTTTGAATAGAAGATGAAAGTGTTATGAATTAGAAATTAATAATTGATAGTGTGGAGATTAATTCTAAAGAACAAAAAAATCTTTGGTGCACCGACCCAGGGAAAAAATATATTTTAGAGAATTTTAATATTGAGCAAAGTTTTAGAGATATCAACGGAGTCTTTATTGACAAGATTAAACTTAATTCAAGTAATTGTTAATCTATGAAAAAACTACTCCTACTCTTATTATCTATCATTTGCCTACATAATTTTCTGGGGGTAAACTGATTTAGACAAATTGGAGATCACTATGAGCACAACTTCTGACCTTGATGACTATAAAGCAATAACTAATTTACTAATATCTAATTATCTAAAAGGAGCAATTTCAGGAAAAGGTTCTGAAATGAGGCCTACATTTCATAATGATGCTACATGGTATGGGTACGTTGGACAAGATTTGATTGCAGGACCAATTCAAACTTTATATGATTGGCATGATGGAAATGGTGCAGCTACAGATTTAGTGTATAACATTTCAAAAATAGATATCCAAGGTACCGTAGCAAATGTGAAAATTGAGCTTGATAATTGGAAAGGTTCTCGTTTCACTGACTTTCTAAATCTGCTTAAGGTTGATGGAAATTGGTTGGTGATGAATAAGGTTTTTTATTTACATCCATAAAATATTTAAAACAAGAGGGAGTACCTTTGAAAGATAAACGATGTTGTGGTAGCGGGACTTGTATAATAAATGCTGAAGACATTTGTTGGTGCGGACAAAAATGGGATGGTGAAAAAATGATTTCAGCAAATTCAGACATCAAAAAAATCGAAGAAGTTGATAAAAAAAAAGAAGTCTAAATTAAATGAAAAAACTACTCCTACTATTCCTGTTAATTCCTAATGTTGCATTTGCATTACCAGCTACCCTCAATGATTATATGTTTAAAAATCCTTCTTGGAACACATCAGATAGGGCATCTCTTTCATATATAATGTTGAGGTGTGGGGTTCTATTTGAACAGATTTCTGATGTTTATAAAAATAAAGCTGAATCACAGGAAGCTTATAAAGTTTCATCAAAGAATGCGACAAATTTTTTCAGGGTCTCGTCAGATATTTATAAAACGAGCTGCATTAATTTTGATTGCATTAAAGTTGAAAAAAAAGCATCACAAGAAAAAGAAAAAAAATGGGCATTAATCTACAAAGAAGAGTTATTAAATAACATTAATACTTATGATGAAATGATGCATGGCGATATAAAAAGTGATTTCTCAACTTGTAAAATTAAAGTAAAGCCTGTTATTTAAAATAAAGAAATACTCTTATTCTTATTGTTACAAATCTAAATCTTGATTATCAATAAACTCTTGGGTCTTATGTTGCTGGGCTACCCAATTTTCAATTACCGCATAACTCCATAAGGTTACTCTGTCTCCCACCTTCATAGGGGGTGGAAACTTACCTTCTTTTATCCATACCTTGAGGGTGCCTTTGTCTATCTTTAGTGAGTCTGTAATGTCATTAATATTTAAGTAACTATCTTTCATAATCTCATACTAGCAAAAATTTGCGTGACATACCCATATACTATAAGTTATTGGGAGTGGTAAGAATACCTTTCTAGTATAGTAAAAAGGCGTATATTTATCTTATGAAATACTTTGATACTGAAGATTTGAACTCTAATTGAAACTTAATAAGCTACTTGTAGTGTTGGCTCTTGTTTTAATAATCTTGGGCATAGTTCCATGGCTTATACCTACCTGATTTTATCCACTTAATTGCCTGGGAGCAAACTTGCTTTTATGGAACACATTAATACTCATGTGCTTTATCGTAGCTATTACCAATTGTGTTATGGCAGATATTTTTTCCTCATTCTTTAAAGTGTTGACATTTTCTTACATAGAACATAAATTATTATTTTTAAAATTTCAATAAGATCAAATTATGAAACAATTTTTACTTAAGAGCTTCGCTGTACTTACCATATTCCTCTCGTATTCTACTTTTGCTAAAGATCATAAGGTGTGGAGTGTAAAAGCGATAAGCCCAAATGGAGAACAGATTTTACCGATTAAAGCATTTAGTGACGATGGTAAAATGCACAAGGTAAAAGTAACATTCAATGAAATGAATCATGTTCTCAACATTAAGGTGTTGGACGATAATAACGATGTTAAGCATGACGTGAAGGCTGTTAGAAGTAGTAGTGGTAAGCATCACGATGTCAAGGCTATTACTGCCAGCGGGAAAAAGTTGGATGTAAAAGCAATCACTGCGGATGGAAAAAAGTATGATGTAAAAGTAGTAAAGGGGAAAAATAATTCTTTGGATGTCAAAGTTGTGACTCCTACAGGAGACTATTGGGGCATAAAAGCAATCTCTCCTAGTGGCAACGTCTTTGATGTTAAAGCTTTAGATTTGGAAGAAGGTGGAGAATTAATTCATGTTAAAGCGGTTCCACAAATAAATAAGTAATCTGAGTTCTGTATTAGTATTAGGCCTTTTAATCATCTAGAACCCTTTTTACTGGAGGGTTTTAGTTTTTTTAGAGTACCTCAAAAATGAGTAAAAGAAGTGACGAATTACCCAACGAAATACTTAAAGACAACGAACCCTGTTGTAGTGACACAAGCTGCTGCCCCCCGAAAACACCAATTACACGAGAAACTCCGAAGATTGGGCGTAATGACCCTTGTATTTGCGGTAATGGGCGTAAATTTAAGAAATGTTGTGGGAAAAATATATAAGAAACTTAGATTAAATACAATGAATAAATTATGCTCATTATAAGAAGGGTTTTAGTCATTAGTCTATGGGCTTTTATTGGCCTATTTATTCATAATCAATTTGATCCATCGACAGTCATAGGGAGTGTTATAGGAAGTGCATTTATCTTTGTTTGGATTGCTTTTCTTATTATCGGAATTTTTATACGACAGAAATTAAATAAAAAAAAATGAAAAAATTATTTTATTTTTTTCTTATGTCACAAATAATTCTATTTGGATGTACTCATGATGAAAGGACTTTTGAGTCTGGGTATGACGATGGTTATGCAGAAGGATTTAACACTCAGTGCGAAGTAGAGAAAATTGCTATCTATGGGCACTGGGATTCAGCTGAATACGCTATGGGCTATAAGGTAGGGAGAAAGGATGGTGTTAGGGCTTGTGAACTTAAAAAATTAAATAATCAGTAAAAGGTCATAAAATGAAATATCTCTTATTGGTTTTATTTTTAATACCAAATGTGTTGTTGGCCGATGCAAGTATTGAAGATTATAGAAAATACAATACAACTAAAACAAAATTTAATCTTCAAAAGATGGCAAAGGGGCTAGAGCATCCATGGGCACTGACATTTATTGATAAAAAAAATATAGTTGTCACAGAAAAAGATGGCGGTCTATATAGAATCAATGTGCTAACGGGCGAGAAGCAAAAAATTAAGCATAATATACCGCATATAGGTTATGACGGTGGTGGGCAGGGCGGTTTGCTTGATGTTTATTTTAACCCTTCAGATGGCTATACTTATTTTACATATAGCCATAAATCATCCAAATTAACTCGGTCAAAACAATTAAGCAAAAAATCAAGTACAGCAATTGCCCGTGGGAGATTGGTTGAAAATGAGATTAAAGATTTTGAGATATTACTGATTGCGAAGCCTGAATTTTTAGAAAATCGGCATTATGGTTCCAGGATAGCAATTAAAGGAGATGACTTATTTGCAAGCTTTGGAGAAAGAGGTCAAGGCATGATCTCACAAGACCCTTCAAAGCATCCAGGAAGTATTATTCGCATTAAGACAGATGGGGAAATTCCACAAGATAACCCTCGTTTTAAAGAAAAAAAAGAATGGTTACCGGAAATCTATGTGATTGGTGTGAGGAATCCACAAGGAATTGCTATCTCTCCCCATGACGATGAGATATATTTTTCAAGTCATGGCCCACGCGGCGGTGACCATATTGGAGAAGTTCAGTTTGGATCAAATTATGGCTGGAAAGATATTGCCTGGGGTGGAAGAGAGTATTATGGTTTAGGGATTGGGGATGCTCCCTTTAAAGATAAATATAAAAAGCCTTTCATAAGCTGGGTTCCCTCGATGGGGATTAGTAGCATTCTATTTTATTCGGGCAAAACATTCCCTGAATGGCAGGGTGACTTATTAGTCGCGTCTTTAAATGGACAAAGTCTAATCAGATTGGATCTTGAAAATAGTAAAATTATAGCTAAAGAAATTATTTTTAAAGACAAGATTGGAAGAATCAGAGATTTCAAAATCGATTATAATGGAGATATTTATCTGATAAGTGATAGCCCAAAATCATATTTATGGAAATTATCTAAAATTTTATAAGGAAATAAAATGAATAAAATATTACAAAACCTTTTTTTAAGTATTCTAGTAGGTTTAACTCTTACCAGCTGCGGAAGTAATTCAAACCAAAAATTTGAAGGCTTTATGATGCCTGAATCTGTTGCAGAAGGTCCGGATGGCTCTGTATATGTTTCAGAGATTGGTGAACGTGATATTGATAAAGATGGAAAGATTAGTAAGATTAACCCAGATGGATCCATAGAAACTGTTGCATCTGGCCTTTTTGATCCTAAAGGCATCGTATTTTACAAAGAAAAACTGTATGTCACTGATCGTGACGTAGTAATTGAGGTTGACTTAGACGGCACCTGGCAGGTCTATGCCGGAACAATGTTATTCCCTAAGGTCCCTGTTTTTTTTAATGACATTGATGTTTCAAGTAATGGAACTATATATGTAAGTGACTCAGGGAACTTCAAGGAGAGCGGATTTATCTTTGCGGTAAAGCCATCTGGTGAAATTGATCTTTTATTTGAAGGAAATGATCTTATCAAAGCGCCTAATGGTGTTTTAGTTTTAGATGATTCAAAGCTTTTGATAGTTGATTGGGCAGGTGATTTATTAGAAGGTGATTTAGTAAGCCAAGATATTAAGAAACTAGGAAAAGGTTTTGAGGGAGGAGATGGGTTAGCGATTAATAACAACACAATCTATATCAGCAGTTGGACCAAAGGCACGATTTATTCTTTTAAAAATGGAGTAACAAAAGTCATCGCAGATGGTTTTGAGGCAGCTGCAGATATTGCATTAGTTCGTGATAATAAAGTATTAGCTGTACCTGATATGA
>Ga0209634_1002733_pt1 | contig 12216 bp, 8 predicted proteins | sample LinPmetageLP40_FD_184043 | JGI IMG/M metagenome (GOLD analysis project Ga0209634, IMG submission 184043) | Marine viral communities from the Pacific Ocean - LP-40 (SPAdes) (version 2) | ecosystem: Environmental > Aquatic > Marine > Oceanic | place: Pacific Ocean | collected 2010-08-26 | reverse complement strand
TTCTTCTCGGTTTCCCTTGCTTGACCACTTATTCAACTAATCAACCCAATCAACTTGTTTCTATACCTAAATACCACATCCTCCAACTACTTAAAATATTATTTCCATTAAATTCGTGGTAGAACCGTTATTTCATTAAAGAAGTTACTTTAAGTAACCTCTTTAATCTTTTGATTAGCTAATCCCAGCACCTGCTGCCACCATTTCATTGGGTTGGATCAACCTCAAACTTCCATCTTTATCCTCTGCCATCAAAACCATCCCTTGAGATTCTATTCCCATCATCTTGCGAGACTTTAAGTTGACCAATAAACATACTTGTTGGTCAACCACATCCTCGGGCTGATAATATTCAGCAATACCACTTAAGACAGTTCTTTCGTCAAATCCTGTATCTATGGTAAGTTTGAGTAATTTCTTCGACTTTTTGAGTTTCTCAGCGGCAATCACAGTACCCACCCGCATGTCCATTTTCATAAAATCATCAAACTCGATTTCTTTTTTTGCTGGAGGTGTGACTTGATTTTCCATTTGATTTTGTTTTTTGGTATCTTCCAATTTTTGGACTTGAGCGGCCACTAAATCATCCTCTATTTTCTCAAACAATAATGCCGGCTGGTTCATTTGGTGGACATCTGGCAATATATCTATTCCACCAGCTGCGTTCCATGAATCTTCTTCGAAATTAAGCATCTCTTGAAGTTTCTTCATGCTAAATGGCAGGAATGGCTTTCCTAGGATGGATAAATTTGCAGCTAATTGTAAGCTTAGATTCAAGATCGTAGCCACTCTGTCTGGTGACTCCTTTATCAACTTCCAAGGTTCGGTATCCGCTAGGTACTTATTCCCCACACGAGCAAGATCCATCAAGTATGACAGTGCTTCTCTAAATCGATACTTCTCAATCGACTGGGAAATCTTATTAGGGTATGCACCGATCTTTTTGATCACCTCCTGATCGATGTCAAAAAGCTCGCCACGGGTAGGAACTTCGCTGCCATAATACTTTTCAGTGAGTACAAGTGCCCTATAAACAAAGTTACCAAGTATGGCTACAAGTTCATTATTATTTCTTGCTTGAAAGTCCTTCCAAGTAAAGTCGTTATCCTTAGTTTCTGGAGCACTGGCGCATAGCGCATATCTCAATACATCTTCCTTTCCTGGAAGTTCTTGTAGATATTCATGAAGCCATACCGCCCAGTTTCTTGAAGTAGATATTTTATCGCCTTCAAGGTTCAAAAATTCATTTGCTGGCACATTGTCTGGTAGGACATAACTTCCTTCTGCTTTTAGCATAGCAGGAAATATGATACAGTGGAATACGATATTATCCTTTCCGATAAAATGCACTAGTCTGGTATTTTCGCCCTTCCAGTAATCTTCCCAATTCTTCCCAGAGGCAGCAGCCCATTCTTTGGTAGCTGAGATATAACCAATAGGTGCATCGAACCATACATATAACACCTTTCCATTGGCAGACTTCAATGGCACAGGGACGCCCCAATCCAAATCTCTTGTGACCGCTCTTGGATGAAGCCCTTGGTCAATCCAGGACTTGCATTGTCCATACACATTGGACTTCCAGTCTTTCTGATGCCCCTCCACTATCCATTCTTTCAGCCATGGCTCATACTTGTCCAATGGCAAGTACCAATGTTTCGTTGCCTTTTTGATAGGCTTCTCACCTGTAAGTGCAGACCTTGGGTCTTTCAAGTCAGAAGGACTCAGTGATGAACCACAGGATTCACATTGATCTCCATAAGCCTGATCAAATGCACAATTTGGGCAAGTACCGATGATATACCTGTCTGCCAGAAACTGCTCATTCTTCTCATCATAATATTGCTCTGATTCTTTTTCTTCAAACTCTCCCTTTTCATACAGTTTAGTAAAAAAATCTGAGGCAGTTTCATGATGAACTTCTGATGAGGTTCTTGAATAGATATCAAAGCTCACACCGAAGTCTTCAAATGACTGTTTGATAATACCGTGATACTTATCTACAATTTGTTGTGGAGACACGCCTTCTTTCTTGGCGCGAATAGTGATTGGCACGCCATGCTCATCAGATCCGCATACAAAAACAACATCTTCGCCATTGCTTCTCAGATACCTAACATATATGTCAGCAGGTACATATACTCCTGCCAAGTGACCAATGTGAACTGGTCCATTTGCGTATGGCAATGCTGCTGTAACGGTGTGTTTTTTATTTAACATTTTTATTCATTTCTTCAGAATCATGCAAAGATATAAGAATAACGAGTGTACGACTAATAGCCTGGATGATAATTTTCAACCTTACTCTTTTCAATAAAAAAACGCCTCAGGTTTCGAAGAATAACTTGAGGCGTTTGAAATAAATATTGTAAGAAGTATCAATTCATATGCTGTTCTTCCAGCCAAAGCAAGAAAGAATAATTTAGGGCTGTTTTCCTGTGCCGCTTCAATCTTCCAGATGCTCCTCCATGTCCTGCTTCCATATTCACATCCATTAACAAAATATTATCACCTGTCTTATTGTCTCTTAATTTTGCTACCCATTTAGCTGGTTCCCAATATTGTACTTGTGAATCAAAGTAACCCGTGGTCACCAACATATTTGGATACTCCTGTTTCGTCACCTGATCATAAGGAGAGTAAGACAACATATACTCATATGACTCAAATTCTTTGGGATTTCCCCATTCTTTAAATTCATTCGTAGTTAGTGGAATAGTTTCATCCATCATGGTCGACACCACATCCACAAATGGAACTGCCGCAATCACACCATTGTATAGATCAGGAGCCATATTAACTACAGCACCCATCAACAAACCTCCTGCGCTTCCGCCCATGGCATATAAATGCTTCCTTGATGTATATTTATTATCTATTAAATATTGAGAACAGTCGACAAAATCGTTAAAAGTATTTTTCTTCTTAAACATCTTCCCGTCCTCATACCATTGCCTACCCATCTCCTGACCACCACGAATATGCGCTATTGCATATGCAAAGCCCCTATCTAACAAACTTAATCGATTTGAGCTAAACCAAGGATCCGTAGACCCACCATATGACCCATAGGAGTAAAGTAGCAATGGCTTCTCACCATTTTTCTCAAATCCCTTCTTATAAACTATCGTCATCGGTACTTTGACACCATCTCTAGCTTCTACAAAAAAACGTTCAATAGTGTAATCATCTGGATTATGACCTCCAATTACTTCATTTTGTTTTTTCAACTCCTGCGTACGAGCATTCATATTATAATCATATATCGAATTTGGTGTAGTCAAAGAAGAATACCCATAGCGTAACGTCTCTATATCAAATTCTGGATTGGTAGATGAATAAACTACATAAGCAGCTTCATCAAATTCCAAATAATGTTCTTCTTTGGTGGTTTGGTTGATAACTTTCAAATGTGTCAAAGCATTGGATCTTTCTTGAATAACTAAATGGTTCTTAAACACAATCATAGAACTTAGTAACACATCCTCTCTGTGAGGAATGACTTCTTTCCAATTTTCTTTGGAAGTATTGTTAACATTTACTTCCATTAATTTAAAATTGATCGCATCAGCATTAGTTCTTACATAAAACTTATTCTCAAAGTGCTCAATAGAATATTTATGATCGGATTCTCTGGCTGTAAATTGTTTGAAGCTGTCTTTCGGCTTATCTGCGTCAAGTATAAGATAGTCATTTATAGTTGTACTACTATTCCAGATGATTACATACTTATCTGATTTGGATTTATATACCCCTATATAAAAGGAAGCGTCTTTTTCTTCATACATAAGTTGGTCTTGGTCATCACCTAATTGATGTTTCCATATTTTTTCTGAAAGAAGTGATACTTCATTTTTAGTTGTGTAGAAATAGGTAGCATTGTCATTTGCCCATGCGCCACTACCAGAAGTATTAATTAGCTTATCAGAGAAGATTTCTCCAGTCTCTAAATTCTTGAAGTGAATGGTATAAACTCTTCGACTTAGTGTATCTACTCCAAACGCAAGTAATTTATTATCAGGACTCACTTGTAGTCCAGTTGCGGAATAATAATTAAAACCTTCAGCCATTTCATTGACATCTAGGAGTATCTGCTCTTCCCCTTCTAAGCTTTTTAGTTTTCTACAATGTATTGGATACTCCTTGCCTTCTTCATATCTAGTGTAGTACCAGTACCCATTCTTAAAATAGGGGACCGATTCATCGGTTTGTTTAATTCTACCTACAATTTCCTCATACAGAACGTCTTGCAATGAATCCGTAGATCGTAAGACTTCAGATTTATAATCATTCTCCGCATTAAGATAGTCGAGCACTTTTTGGGTTTGTGTATCTGGGGTCTCAGTCTTTTTCTGATCATCAGTTAGTCGCATCCAGAAATAAGGATCCTTTCTAGTGTCTCCATGTGCTTCCAGTAAAGAGTCTTTCTTTTCTGCTCTTGGAGGAGTAAGTTGTGCTGTATCGTTGGTTTCAGGAGAGCTGCAGCTGAAGATGATTACTGCACCTCCAATAAACCATTTGAGTTGGTTATTCATAAGTAAGTAGATTAGTTTATTATCACAAAATAATAAACTAATCATTCTATACCTAGAATCAATGTGTTTGATTAAGAATTACTGACGTCCGAGTAAATTTTAAAAGGAGCAAAAATGTTTGATTATACTCAAATTTCAAGCTTTTTACTTCACCATGAAAAACATCCCTCTGTGTCTCCCCTCAAAGGGAGAATCGCGACTATCCCCTTGAGGGGATTATAGGGGTGTATCCCCTTGAGGGGATTATAGGGGTGTTCTCCTCACAGAAATAAATACAGCACGTTTTTTACTCGGATGACAGTAATTGAGAATTAAGTCGTAAGTGGTAATTGCTTAGCGCGTAATGCAAATCATCCCATGTAAACTTTCAGGATTAATGCTAAGCCTCTATTTGTTTACCGTTTTGTTTAGCTTCCTCATTACGAGCTATTTTATGATCAGGTCTTGACCACTTAGGTTTTTCTCCCAGAGATTGGTATTCTGAATCTTCCGCTTCTATTGTCTCTGGTTGCATTTTCTTTGTAAATGGCTTTTGAGCGTTTAACCCTAGCATTTTAAACATTTCCATATCCTCATTGACATCAGGATTAGGAGTAGTCAAAAGCTTATCACCTGCAAAAATAGAATTGGCTCCAGCGAAAAAGCACATCGCCTGACCTTCTCTACTCATTTGAGTTCTTCCAGCGGATAGTCTTACTTGGGTTTCAGGCATCACAATTCTGGTGGTTGCTACCATACGGATCATATCCCAAATCTCAACTGGTTTCTCATCTTCCATTGGTGTGCCTTCTACAGCTACTAGCGCATTGATAGGAACAGACTCAGGTTGCGGATTGAGTGTTGAGAGTGCAACTAGCATCCCTGCTCGATCACCCTCTTTTTCTCCCATACCTATAATTCCACCAGAACATACGGTCACATTGGTCTTACGAACATTGTCAATTGTCTGAAGACGATCTTCAAACCCACGAGTGGAGATGACTTCTTTATAATACTCTTCTGAGCTATCCAGGTTGTGATTGTAGGCGTACAATCCCGCTTCTGCTAAACGCTGCGCTTGATTTTCGGTAATCATACCAAGTGTACAGCAAACCTCCATGTCAAGTTTGTTGATCGTACGAACCATCTCCAAAACTTCATCAAACTCTTCTCCATCTTTGACATTTCTCCAAGCAGCTCCCATACAAACTCGTGAACTACCTGAAGCTTTTGCTTTTAGTGCTTGGGCTTTGACTTGAGCCACGCCCATGAGATCATTACCTTCTACATCAGTATGATATCTGGCAGCTTGAGGACAGTATCCACAGTCCTCAGGGCATCCTCCTGTTTTTATTGATAATAAAGTAGATACCTGTACCGTATTTGGATCGTGATGAACTCTATGAATAGTTGCTGCCTCGTAAAGCAACTCCATCAAAGGCTTATTGTATATGTTTAGAATTTCTTCCTTGGTCCAATTATGTCTGATCTCAGTGGTCATGATTTTTATCTTGAAATTTTAGTGGGCTATATTACCTATATCTTTTCACTAAAGTATTGAGTTATTAATGTTCAGGTATTTGAGTTAATTGGTTGATTAAGTAGTGTCTCTAAGAAAACACCTCAAAATCAAAAATGTTGCTTTTCGCGATCTTTCAATTTATTTCTAATCGATTGATGCTCAGGCATCAACTCATAGAAAGAAAATTGAAACCTCATCGAAAATCACTCATTTTGTGAAAGATGACCTGTTTTCTTAGAGACACTAAGTAAAATGCATCTTTTATTCAACTAATTAACTCAATTAACTTTTATCGAAGCGGACGGTAATCAATATCAAACTTCTCATAGTTACCATTGAAAACAAGAAGACCCAACTAATAATAGTCCAGTATTATTGCAGAGAAATATCATAAAGCATTCTTGCCTGTATTCCCTGATAATTCTTCAATTTATTTATTTCTTTGACGTAAATATACATTTCACCCAACTCTTCTTGTATCATTTGAGTTTTCACATTGCCTCCACCATTTAAAATTCTTTCAATGAAAGATTCATATTTGGGGTAGTATCTGAGTTTATAATCATCAGCAATATTTGCTTTATCAACTGCTATTGCAATCGCATCATCGAGCCCACCGAGCATATCGACAAGTCCATTATCCAATGCTTGTTGCCCAGTCCAAACTCTTCCGGATGCTATTTTCAGTAAATCTTCTTTAGCCATTCCTCTTCCTTCAGCTGCCTTGGTAGTGAAAGTTTCATAGCCGTCATTTGTCCCCTGCTGTATGATTGCTTTTTCTCCATCAGACAGTGGTCTAGTTACGGTCAATATGTCTGAGTAATCACCAGTTCTTACCACATCGTGAGTGACACCAAGTTTCTCTTTTAGGAAGCCTTCTGCATTAAACAACATTCCAAATATACCGATAGATCCAGTAATTGTAGTTGGTTGAGCGACTATGGTGTCACAAGCCATGGCCATATAATACCCTCCTGAAGCTGCGTAGTCTGACATTGAAGCAATTACTGGCTTAACATCTGAAGCCAATGCAATTTCTCTCCACATCATATCTGAGGCCACAAAGTCTCCACCTGGAGAATTAATTCTAAGCACTATTGCCTTCACCTTGTCATTTAAGCGCGCCTTTCTAATACCATTGGCAAACTTCTTCCCGCCAATGCTCTCACCTTGTCGTCCTTCTCCTCTCACTATATCTCCAGTAGCCACTATTACTGCCACTTCATTACCTGAGCTCTTAAAGTTGGAGCCACTCTTTTTATAGTCATCATACGACACAAACGCCAAGTCTTTCTCCTTATCAACCTCTACTCTATTCATAAGATCATTGAGTACCTCATCATAATAAAGTACCCCATCAATTAACCCAGTTGACACTGCATCCTGAGCCTTTCTGATTTTCATTTCCCTAGAAATATCAGATAACTCATTAAGATCAATTCCCCTGCTCTCTGCAACATTCTGTAGCAAATTCCCATTTAGGGATTCCAAAACTGAAGTCAATTGCAATCTGTTGGCATCACTCATATTTTCTCTTATGAATGGCTCTACTGCAGATTTGAAATCTCCGACACGAAATATTTGTGGTTCAATTCCCAATTTCTCAAAGGTCCCTTTAAAGAAGGTCGTATTGATGCTCAGTCCATTGAATTCCAAATCACCTTCAGGGTTCAAAAATATTTTATCAGCAACCGATGCCAGATAATATGCTCCCTCAGTATAAAAGTCAGCATATGCCACAATAAACTTCCCTGACTCTTTGAATGTCAGTAGGGCATTTCTTATTTCTTCTACGTTACCAAATCCTGCCATCAAGTATGGTACATCTAAATAAATTCCTTTGATGTTATTGTCAGTTGCGGCATTCGCAATGGCATTTTTCAATTGCACAACACCAATATTATTGTTGCCTTCTCCGAATATTGGAAGCCCTGCAAATGGATCATCCTCTCCCTCTATTTCAATGATTGGTTTATTGAGTTTGAGATGAAGTATTGAATTCTCATTAATGATTGTATTATCACTCGCACTCAAGGCTGCAACAATCCCGAAAAACATTAAAAAACCAATCCCAAAAAATGCTATTAGTGCCGTAAATGCGGCTAAAAAATTTCTTAAAAACTTCATCTTCCCTTTCTAAATTTAATGATCAAATCAGCCTATAACATTAGCATCAATAGCGATCAATCGACCCGCAAAACTATTATTATTTGTACTAAATAATACTATTGTTTTGGTATTTTCGCTACCAAATCATGACAGAAGGAATATATCTCTTACTTGGCAGCAATATGGGTGATAAGCAACAGCTACTCAGCACCGCAATAGACAAAATATCAATTTCTAACACAATCAAAATACGATCGTCCATTTATGAAACCGCGCCTTGGGGAAATACTGATCAACCTTCATTTTATAATCAAGTGGTGCAAATTACCACTTCTCTAAAACCAGAACACTTACTCGCTCACCTACTCAATATCGAAGAAGAAATGGGCAGAATTAGAGAAGTAAAATGGGGGCAGAGAATCATCGATATTGACATTTTGTATTACAATAATTTGGTCATAAATGCTGATCAATTGACCATACCTCATCCTGAGATTGCAAACAGGAGATTTACGCTGGTTCCTTTGGTGGAGATCGCAGAAAAATTTGAACATCCCATTTTGAAAAAGTATCAGGAGGAGTTACTGGATGCTTGTGAAGACGAGCTTCTAGTCAAACGAATAAATAACACAAAGACCTGAGTTGGCATTTGTATTTACTGAAAAAATAAAAGAGTATTACTCTCAATATGATCAAACATTTTTTAAAACATCAGTGGCTCCATTTTAGAAGGGCTCCATCCTTTGAGAAAGAACTAGGGGTCAATATTTTCTTGGGAATTTTGGCACTATTTACATTAGCCACGCTAATGTCTCTTGCCTTTTTATTGCCAAAACTATTAACTGAAAGTCTTGAAATCAGTAACCCGATAGTATTTATTAACTCAATACTTGTGTATTATTTCTTGGGAGAACTTTTCATGAGGTACTTTTTGCAAAAAGTCCCAGTATTAGATATTGAACCTTATTTGAACTTACCTATTACTCGAAACAGAATCACTTCCTTTCTTTTAGGTAAATCACTTATTAGTATTTACAACATCATATCTCTTTTATTAATAACGCCCTTTGCAGTCAAACTTGTATTTCCTACGTATGGATATGCTGGGACCATAGCTTGGACTGCATCAGTATTTTTCATTTCAATGTCTCTCCATTTTTTCAACATTCTTTTCAAAAAAAGACTTGAGGATATGCCATGGGTGTGGGCAGTCATTTTATTATTTGCTACAACAAACTATTTATTAAAATCATATTTCGGCATTGACATGTTATCTCCTATTGGAGGGCTTATAAATAGTATTGCGGAAATTCCAATCTTGGCATTTGTTCCGTTGAGTTCGCTTCTGCTATTGGGTTATTTCTCCTACAAATTATTCAATGAGAACTTGTACCTCGAAGAATTGGCCGATACTTCCACAAGTAATGGCAATGAATATAGTGATCGACTCAAGTTCTTAGATAATGGTGAGCTATCTAGATCATTGGTATTACAGGAAGTCAAGTTGATAATTCGTCACAAACGAACTAAATCAATTCTAATCCTTTCATTACTTATGGTTGGTTATGGATTTGTGATTTTCGGAAATGGCAAATATGTTGAATCACCTAGTATTTATCTTCTTATGGGAGTTTTGATGTCTGGAATATTCTCTATCAATTATGCGCAGTTCTTATGGAGTTGGAATACCAACCAAATGGATTATTTCTTCACGAGGCCTATCTCGCTTAATGTATGGCTAAAATCGAGATATCAATTACTCGTTTTTTCTACCTTCATTTCTACATTATTTGTGCTTCCTTACAGCTATTTTGGTTGGGATATTTTCTTGGTAATATTAGCAGGCATGTGTTATAATATAGGAATCAATATCCCTATGATTATGCGACTTGCGATGTGGGGAGCAAAACCAATAGATCTAAATAAAGGGTCTCTAATGAACTATCAAGGAACTGGTGCTGCGCAATGGGTCATGGCACTCCCCATGCTGATTTGTCCGTATTTGTTCTATTTACCTGTATATCTATTATTTGGGCACACTGTAGGATTTGCTGCTGTAGCCATTGCAGGAATTATTGGCTATTCATTTAGAGATCTCCTAATTAATCAATTAGTACGTAAACTCAGCTCATTGAAGTACAAACTCATCAAAGACTTAACATTATAATCAATGCTTTCATTAAGAGAAATTAATAAATCTTATAAAAATCTAAGTGTCCTAGACATTCCAACACTTGATATTCCACAAGGACAATCCTTCGGGTTGGTAGGTAATAATGGTGCTGGAAAAACAACTCTTTTTCGTATCATTCTAGATTTGATTCGACCAAACAATGGGAGCGTAACCATAGACAATAATGATGTCAGCAAAACCGAAGATTGGAAAAAATATACGGGATCATTTATTGACGAACGATTTCTTATAGACTATTTGACTCCAGAAGAATATTTTGATTTTTTAAAAACAACATACAATCTAAGCACAGTTGATTTAAGTGATTATTTATCTTCATTTCAATCACTCTTTAACGATGAAATACTGGGACATAAAAAATATATCCGAGACTTGTCAAAAGGAAATAAAAAGAAAGTAGGCGTTGCTGCGGCTCTTATCGCAAATCCATCCATAGTATTGCTAGATGAGCCATTCGAAAACTTAGACCCTACCTCTCAAATTAAATTGAAGCAAATTATAAATGAATTCAAAACTGATCGAAACGTGACGTTTCTTATATCTAGTCACGACATCAATCATGTAACTGAAATTTGTGAACGAATAGTATTATTGGAGAAGGGGAAGATTCATAGTGATCTACATGTAACTCCAGAGACATTACCAGAACTCAACAATTATTTCAGTGCGAATGTATAAAAAAAAGCCCTCAAGTTAATCCTTGAAGACTTTGGGTACATATAGTAGTGCTTATTCTAAATACTCATCACTTCACTTTCTCTTGAGATTTTCTTAACCAATCCTTGAAGCACTTTTCCAGGTCCACTTTCTACAAATAATGTAGCTCCATCAGCCACCATATTTTGAACTGACTGAGTCCATCTTACTGGAGCAGTCAATTGGGCGATCAAGTTTTCTTTGATCACTGCTACATCTGTGGAAGGTTGAGCGTTCACATTTTGATAGACTGGGCAAATAGGCGTTCTAAAGTTTGTAGCAGCAATCGCTTCTGCAAGCTCTTGTCTTGCAGGCTCCATCAATGGAGAGTGAAATGCTCCTCCAACTGGAAGAGGTAATGCACGTTTAGCACCAGCTTCCTTCATAAGTTCACAGGCTATCTTAATCCCTTTGTTCGAACCTGAAATGACCAATTGCCCAGGGCAGTTGTAGTTCGCAGCTACCACTACCTCATCTATACTCGCACAAACCTCCTCAACTTTGGCATCTTCCAATCCAAGTATGGCAGCCATAGTAGATGGGTTCATCTCACAAGCTTTTTGCATAGCATCAGCGCGCTTTGCCACCAATTTCAGTCCATCTTCAAAATTCAAGACTTGATTGGCTACTAATGCTGAAATCTCACCCAATGAGTGTCCCGCAACCATTTCTGGTTTGAAGTCTTCATTAACTAATGCAAGAATTACAGAATGCAAGAAAACAGCAGGTTGCGTAACGTTGGTTTGCTTGAGTTCATCGGCAGTACCTTCGAACATTGTCTTAGTGATTTCAAATCCCAAGATGTTATTGGCTGATTCAAAAAGTATTTTTGCTTTGCTGTTAGTATCATACAGGTCTTTGCCCATGCCTGTAAATTGTGCTCCTTGACCGGGAAATACATATGCTCTCATATTGCTTGTTGATAAGTAAGTTAAATAGTGTCTATAAGAAAACACTACAAGTTAAAAATAGGATTGCTTTCTTACAGTCACTACGTGGTAAAATTAAAGGAATTTCGACAAAAGCCGAATCAGTTTTTGAAAAGAGACTTATGTAGTGTCTCTAAGAAAACACCTCAAAATCAAAAATGTTGCTTTTCGCGATCTTTCAATTTATTTCTAATCGATTGATGCTCAGGCATCAACTCATAGAAAGAAAATTGAAACCTCATCGAAAATCAC
>Ga0209634_1002732_pt1 | contig 12225 bp, 8 predicted proteins | sample LinPmetageLP40_FD_184043 | JGI IMG/M metagenome (GOLD analysis project Ga0209634, IMG submission 184043) | Marine viral communities from the Pacific Ocean - LP-40 (SPAdes) (version 2) | ecosystem: Environmental > Aquatic > Marine > Oceanic | place: Pacific Ocean | collected 2010-08-26 | reverse complement strand
GCAGTACCGCAAATACTACGGCTATTATTGACATGAGAATGGACTCGCCAAGAAATTGGCTCACAAGCTGGAAACGGCTGGCGCCAACGGCCTTTCTCAGCCCAACTTCCTTCACTCTTTTTACTGATCTGGCTGTAGCCAGATTCATAAAATTGATGCAGGCGATGACCAAGATGAAAAGTGCCACAATCGAAAATATTTCAACATAAATAATGCTACCCTTTCCATCCACATCGGCCGTGAAATTCACAGTACCCAAATGAATATCTGTAAGTGGTTGTAAATAAATATCCGTTACAGATCCTTCATGATTCTTTTTTATCTGCTCCTTAATTTTTTCGTTAAGGGTCTTAAATTCAGCTCCATCAGTTAGTCTAACATAAGTATATAACGTGTTGTTGCCCCAAGCCACATCCATTTCATCCCAGGTTGTTCTTAGCCTATCTGTAGACATCAGGTAACTAAAATCAAGATGAGAATTTTTCGGAACATTGCTGAAGACCCCAGTAACAATCATTTCGTCAGATTCATTGAGCTTTATTAATTGCCCTATCGGATCAGAATTAGGAAAATACTTTTCAGCCAATTTCTCATCAATGACCAATGCGTTGACCTGATCAAAAACACTTTCGGGATTTCCCTTCTTTAATTCAAAAGAGAATATGTTAAAAAAATCCTTATCTACATACAGGCCAGTTTCTCTAATCGATTCATTGCCATAATCAAAACGATCCATGTTAAACATGGCGCGTGTTACAAAATCAATCTCAGCAAAATCCTCCTTCAATGATGGAGCCAAGGGCCCTGGAGTAACCGCCACAGGAAAAACTAGTTGACCCGCGTAGTATTGATTTTCTACAACACGATAGATCCTTTCATGATCCGCATGAAACTGATCATAACTCAATTCATCATTGACATACAAGACAATCAGTATGACGCTAGTGAGGCCAACGGTTAATCCGAAAATGTTCACAAACGCATAGAACTTCTGTTTCTGGATATTTCTTAGAGCTATTTTGATATAGTTTTTAAGCATAGTGAGGTATTTTAGAGGTTCTTGCTTTCATGGTTTATTCGTCTTTCAATACATCTACAGGATTGGTTCTAGCCGCTCTTATGGATTGATAGCCTATCGTCAGCCATGCTATCATCACAGACAAAACTCCTGCGATTAAGTATGTCACAACTCCCGGGGTGATCCTATAAGCGAAGGTGTCCAGCCAGATATCCATCCCATAAATCGAAATCGGGACAGATAATATAAATGCGATAACAACCAACAAGGAAAGGTCTTTGGAAACCAGAATAAGTATATCTTTTAGTCCTGCCCCAAGTGCTTTGCGTACTCCAATTTCTTTAAATCTTCTCTCAGCAACAAACATGGATAGTGCATAAAGTCCCATTGCGCTTATAAACACAGATATGAAAGCAAAATACTTGATCAGGTTAAAAGTTTTGAAATCACTCTTGTATTGATCTATCAAGTGGTCATTGAGCACAAAGGACTCAAAAGGATTATCAGGAATTAACTCTGCCCACATACTACTCAACGATCCGATAGTAGAAGTGTAATCGCTGATATCCGTTTCAACAATCATGTTAGAAAATCCTTCCTCTCTCAATGATAACATCAGAGGCTCAATCTTAGAGTGTAAAGAATATTGATTGATGTTTTCTACTACTCCCTTGACCTCGTATTTATAAGAGATATCCATCCAATCGAAAAATAGTAATTCCCCAACAGCTTCCTCCACACTATATCCAAGTTGATCTGCTGCTTCTCGATTTATGAGTATTTTTATGATAGAATCTTGCTGATTAAACTCTCCCAATTCACTACCTGATAGCAAATCTACTTCCAATGTGTTGATATAGTCGTTGTCCACATCGTTGCTAAAAATATGAATAGCATCATCCATTGTCTGACCACTCTTGTAGATAAGCAAGTCGTTGGTTATAACTTCTCCAGGCACGACCGTAGTTCCAGTAATCTGTTTGACCTGAGACAAAGTTGAGAATTGTTGTTTAATCAATTTGAATTTACCTTGTAACTCATTGGTGCTTAGCGGAACTACTATTCTCGATTTTGACTCAAATCCCAAATCTTTATTTTTGATAAAATCAACTTGTTCTGAGATAATCAGTATGGCACTAATAAGCACTATCGAAATTACAAATTGAAAAGTGACTAGTACTTTTCTCAGTAGAGATACGCTCCCTTTGTCCCTATTTCTTCCTTTAAGAACCGATGTTGGTTTAAAAGAAGATAGGTAGATTGCTGGATAAAGTCCCGCAACCAAAGTGATTACAATTAAAAACACGCCCATATATTGAGCAATCAATGTCATATTGGTGAGTGTAAAGGAAATCGGATGATCAATCAATTGATTAAAAACGGGCAGGGCTAATTCCGCAATTAAAATACTGGTAATCAAAGAAATGAGTATTATAATAAATGATTCTCCCAAAAATTGTAGAATAAGTCTTTTAGCACTAATTCCCATAACTTTTCTCACCCCCACCTCAAGGGCTCTATTTCCAGCTTGGGCCGTAGATAGATTTACATAATTGACACAAGCAAGAATAAGTATCAGAACACCTATTCCTGCTAGTACATTTATAAATGTAATACTGACTACATCACTCACTTCTATCATATAACCTGGTGTAGTATGGATACTATTAATAGGCTGGAGACTCATGATCTTGGACAACCCTGTTTCCTTCATTTGTTCTGCACCATTCTTTTGGAAAATCTTATCGATCTTCATTTCCACATCTTTAGGATCGGCTGAAGAAGTCAATCTTAAGTAAGTGTAGACTATATTAACTCCCACCCATTGAGTGGATAGGTTTCTAAACAGATTATTATTCCAATTTGTATTATGGGAAGGAATAATAAATGAGGGTAGCAAGTGAGAATTGAAAGTGTTTTCATCATATATGGCGGTCACTTCAAACTCCGATGCACCCATCATTGTATTTACATTCACTAATTGGCCGATTGGACTCTCTTCTCCGAAAAGTTTAGTGCTCCACTCAGTATTGAGAACTATCGAATTTCCATGTGCTAACGGATTTTGTGAATCACCTAAAACAATGTCAAAATTGAGTACGCCAAAAATGGATGAATCTGCAACTGCTCCTCCTTCTATATAAAATGAGTCATCACCATGGGATATCATGTCCTTCCCACCTAAAATACTAGTGGTTGTAATTCTAGAAGCTGTTTCTATTTCGGGTATGTCTATTTCAATAGCATGAGCAATTGGTGCTGAAGAGGAAGCCGCATTAAACTCAGTTCCGTTCTTTTGCATCAGCAAAGAAGTCAGTCGATATACATGCTCACCATGTTGTTTGTCATATCCTAGTTGATTTGACACATAGACAAAAAGCAATAAACAGCATGCAATACTTACCGACAGTCCTAAAATATTGATTGTGGTGAAGAGTTTATTTCTCACCATATTTCTGAAAGTAATTTTGATATAGTTCTTAAGCATAACAGTACGATTTTAAGTCAGGCATGTCAATGTATGTGCCACAAAATACAAATAATTGATAATCAAACACTTACAACATTTTTAGCATGATCCTAATTTGGACAGTGTCCATCTGTGTGTAAAAAAGTGTCCACTCGTGGGCGGTTTGTGTGGGATTTAAAAAGTGTTTTTTTACTTTTAGACTTACGAAGCCTTAAAGGCTTCGTAAGTCTAAAATATAAAGTCTCATATATGACTGACTGCCAATTAAACTTAATCAGGCACTAGCTTTACTAAACTTTTAAAGTTTAGTAAAGCTGAAATCGAACCTGCTTTTAATAGATGACAAGTTATCATGCACATTTAGAATCCGGTAGTTATTACCACATATACAACCGTGGTAATAATAAGGAATCAATATTCCTTGATGAGGATAATTATCTGTACTTCCTTACTAAATGGAAAAAGTATCTTCATCCATTTGTGGATACATTAGCTTACTGTCTGATGCCTAATCATTTTCATTTCCTTATAAAAGTGAAGCCTGAGGATAACTTCACTAAACTTTCGACAGCAAATAATCTTACTAAGTCTCAAAGACTTGGTAAGATTGATTTTTCGGTCAAAGTGAAGAATGTGGATAGCTTTACTAAACTTCAAAAGTTTAGTAAAGCTGAACAACAATCTTCAGATGTAAATAAATTTCTTGAGAATCAGTTTAAAGGATTGTTTACGAGTTATGCCCTAGCCTTCAACAAACAACAAAACCGAACAGGAAGCCTGTTCCAAAAAAGGTTTAAAAGAGTGCAAATTGAAGATAATGAGAATATCACACGGCTAATCCATTACATTCATCATAATCCTATACATCATGGATTTGTGCAGAAATATGAAAACTGGAGGTACTGTTCATATAATGCTATCACAGAAGATCGTGCCACTTTAATAGACAAACAAGAGGTCTTGAAATGGTTTGATGGAAAAGAACAATTTCATCTATTCCATCAAGAAATGAAGTATTTTGAAGGAGATATTTATATTGACAATAGTTAAATTTATAGTCTTACCAAGTCTTTGAGACTTAGTAAGACTACCTATACATAATTACTTGATTCAAGCTTTACTAAACTTTTAAAGTTTAGTAAAGCTGAGCGACTAATACAAATATTACTATGCACAAACAAAAAGGAAAAATACTCATAGTAGATGATGATGCTTATGTAGCACTTAGTTTGAAGATGTATCTGGAACAACATTTTGATGAGGTCACGACTATCCATCAACCCGATAAGATTCCATCAGAATTACAGAAATTGGATGTAGATGTGGTGCTGCTTGATATGAACTTCCAACAAGGCGAATCATCTGGTAAAGAAGGTATGAAATGGCTAAAGAAAATAGTCGAATTATCTCCCGACACTTCGGTCATACTCATGACGGCATATGGCGATATCAATTTGGCAGTCGAGGCTATCAAAGAAGGGGCTTCGGACTTTCTGATAAAACCATGGCAGAATGAAAAACTACTGGCCACGGTCAATACTGCCTACAAACTCAATCAAGAAAAAAGGACTGTCAAACACTTACGTTCCAAACAAAAGTACATCACCAATCTCAACAATCAATACGCTGATTTCATTGGTCAATCTGCTGAGATGAAGAGTCTCTACAAACAAATTGAAAAAGTAGCCACCACGGATGCCAACGTATTGATATTGGGTTCAAATGGAACAGGTAAAGAATTAGTAGCCAAAGCGATTCATAAAAATTCGCATCGCTTTGAAGAAGTATTTATCACAGTAGACCTAGGAGCAGTATCAGAGTCACTTTTTGAAAGTGAGTTATTCGGGCACAAGAAAGGGTCCTTTACAGACGCAAAAGAGGATCGAATCGGTAGGTTTGAAGCAGCCGCTGGAGGCACCATCTTTCTAGATGAGATTGGTAATTTACCCCTATCACTGCAAGCTAAACTATTAACTGTGCTTCAGAATAGAAAAATAACCAGGCTTGGAACGAATGAACCGATTGACATCGATGTTCGGGTTATTTGTGCTACAAATGGCAACCTCCGAACCATGGTTAGAGAAGGTACATTTAGAGAAGATTTACTCTACAGGATCAATACTGTGTCCATGCAACTTCCACCACTCAAAGAACGAATTGATGATATTCCTCTACTCGTAGAACATTTCTTAAAAACTTACTGCAAAAAGTATCAGAAAGAGGGTATTCGAATTCCTGAATATGTCATCACGAAGCTGCAATCGTATCATTGGCCTGGCAATATCCGTGAACTTCAGCATGCGATCGAACGTGCCGTCATCATGAGTGACGGAGGAGAGCTGCAGTCTGGAGATTTTCTATTTCTCAGCCAACCTGAAGACAAGACCCCTACTATTGACAACTACAATCTAGAAGGACTTGAAGAATGGGCAGTCAAAAATGCAATCAAAAAACATAGAGGCAATATAAGCCATGCGGCTAGGGAGCTTGGGCTGAGCAGAGGTGCTATGTACAGAAGAATAGAGAAATACGGACTTTAACTGATAAGATAATTTGATGATGTGCTGATGTGACAATTCACTAATTATCCAAATCGTATGGTCAAATTGACACATCAGTACATCAATAATCAGCAGTTTAAAAAAATGACAATATCTAAAAACTTCCGCCTCAACTTAGTCATTAGGATTCTACTAATTGCTTTTACACTTTTAGGGCTGGTATATTTCATCCTCATTTCTGAACAATACCTACGCAGTGTCTACCTCGGTTTACTTCTTGTGTTTATTGTAGCCGAAATGATCTGGTATATCGAACGGATCAATAGAGATTTCAATGCTTTCCTTTTAGGGCTCTTGCAGGCAGATTTCACCGCAACTTTCAATGAACAAGCTAAAGGGAAATCATTCGCTCATCTTTACACGACATTTAATAAAATAAATAGAAAATTTAGAAAGATCAGTGCCGAAAAGGAAATTCAACATTTATACTTAGAAACTATGGTTGAACATGTCAAAACTGGAATAATAAGCTTTGACCCTGATGGAAATGTTCATCTCATCAACAATGCTTTCAAAAGCATGCTTCAAAAACCTTATTTAAAAAATATCAACTCATTAAATATAGTTGATGATAGGTTAGTTGACTTGCTTATCAGTATCAAGCCGAATAAAAAAGAGCTTTTCAAAGTAAATATCAAAGGAAACCTACTTCATTTATCCATTGAGGCTACCATATTCAAGCTGCATGACATCGAATACAAGCTAGTCTCCTTTCAAGACATCAAAAATGAATTGGATGTGCAAGAATTGGAATCGTGGCAAAAACTCATCAGGGTACTTACTCATGAGATTATGAATTCGATAACTCCAATCACATCACTCACAGCTACTCTTTTCGAAATAATAAAAGTCGATGTAAAAGGTGGAAAAGGCTTAGAAAAGGCAACGATAGACAATCTAATGGAAGGACTTGAAGTCATTCTCAATCGCAGCAATGGATTGCACAGATTTACAGATGCTTACCGTAACCTATCAAGAATTCCAGTACCCAACTTTCAAAAAGTCAATTTAGTAGAAATCATACAACAGGTAATTACACTCCAACAATCGCAGTTTGAAAGAGTGTCAATTAACTTTTCATCGGAAAAAGATAAATATTTGATTAGTGCTGATCCTGAATTATTGCAACAAGTGCTCATCAATCTCATCAAAAATGCAGCTGAGGCTCTGGAAGAAATCGATAGTCCTGCAATCCAAATTGTGCTTTCCAGTCAGGCTAATCATAGCATTATTACTATCAGCGACAATGGTCACGGTATTCCAGATGATGTATTAGATAAAATTTTCATTCCGTTTTTCACCACAAAGAATGAAGGTTCAGGGATTGGTCTGGCATTGTGCAAGCAGATTCTACAGCTTCATGAAGGAACAATAACTGCTATTTCTTCACCTAATTCTGGCACTTCATTTAAAATCACACTGTAATTCATCGAAGAAATAGCCAGATTTAACGGATTATATAGTATAATATTGCTTGTGAATACTTTCTATTTAACGAAAGTTGTAAATTGAACTACTCAATTTACTTCCAACTTCCTTACTTATGGAATCTATCAAGAAATTCGTTACCAGTAACGATCTGAAAATTGTCATTATTACTTTCTTATACTTCGCCTCAGCCAACATAGGTATTTGGCTTTCTTTCCCAGAAACAAAAGCTACTCCCCTATGGGTTCAATCTGGGCTTGCATTAGCATTATTGTTATTGATGGGATATAAAACATGGCCAGCTATTACAATTGGTTCAATAATTTCCAATGCTTTGATATTCCTTCATATTGGTATAGAATTTACACCGACCACCATTGTATCCCTCTCATTAATATCGGTTGGAAGTACTATTGAGTGCTTAATAGGCTATTTTCTAATTTCTCATTTTATTAAAACAAAAAATCCATTCCACAGGACGGGTGATGTGGTTATCTTTTTATTTGTAGCCATTACTATGTGCCTGGTTGGTTCATCAATTGGAGCTACAGTGATGACTTTTAGTCATATCATGGATAGTAATCTTTGGACGTCTACCTTCTCAAACTGGTGGGTCAGTAATGTTGTTAGTGTACTCATAATTACTCCTTTCTTTATATCATGGACAGGAGATACAACACTGAGCCTCACCAAGCAAAATGTAATCGAAACACTAATTTTCATCTCTATATTCGTATTGGTACTTCTCGCTTTCAAGATAGAGAGTATTGCCCCGACATTAGAAAAATCGTTCCCATTTATCATCATACCTTTTCTATTATGGTTAGGGTATCGGTTTAGCTTAAGGATTACCACAACTGGTATATTCCTTGTGTCGTTTACTGCTATTTACCTGACTATTAACAACACCGGACCATTTGTACTAGATAGTGAAGCTAATTCATTACTAATTCTTCAAATATTCATTGGTCTGATCAGTGTATCAACGATTATCCTCTATGCTACCAGTCACGAGAGAAACATTGCTCAAAATGCGATGCAACATTTCAATGAGAAGTTGGAAAAAAATGTAGTCTCTCGTACGAAGGAACTTCAAAAAGAAATTGAAGTGAGAGAACAGGCTGAAAAAAAATTGAAGAGCTCCAACACAAGACTTCGTAAAACAAATGCTGAACTAGATAACTTTGTTTATAGAGTATCACATGATCTTCGGGCTCCTATAGCCTCTGTCCTGGGAATCACCAATCTTGCAAAAAGTGAAAACAAAGTAGAAGAATTGAAAAACTACTTCGATATGATAGCCAATAGTGCCAATCAGCAGGATGAATTTATCCAAGAAATTCTTGACCTATCGAGAAATTCTCGATTGGGCGTTCAAAAAGACAAGATCAAGATTAAAAGTTTGCTCAATGAGGTCTTTGATCTTCATACGCATAGCAATATGGATAAGAACATTCTAAAAGATATAGAAGTAGATGAACAACATCCATTCATATCGGATAAGAGTCGACTGAAAGTAATATTGAATAATCTAATATCCAACGCTATCAGATATAGCAATGGTCATGACCCTAAAATCAAAGTAGGCGTAAATATCAATAAAGAATCTGCTAAAATCACGATCAATGACAATGGCACAGGGATCCCAAAAAAGCATATTAAGAATGTGTTTAGAATGTTCTATCGTGCTACAGATGTGAATGCAGGGTCTGGACTTGGACTTTATATAGTCAAAGAGACTATCGACAAGTTATCAGGCAATATTGCAATAGATTCTAAGGAGAAGGAAGGGACTAATGTACTCTTGGAAATTCCAAACTTACGAATCTAAGTATTTCATCTATCCTTTATCCTATACATAAATTTGAGTCCTGACCACACTTCATCGACTGCACACACTTTCGTATCTACCAATCCAACAGCGAGTCCCTCTTCTCTCACAACTGAATCACTGATGTCTGTTGGCACTTTGGAAGCCTTTTTTGGCCAAGAGACCCAGAGCATTCCGTTCTTCTTTAGCACTGACTTCAGTTGTGGCAACATCGCAATGAGCTCTTCTTTCTCTTTGGTAAAAAAGTGAATAAAGTCAACTGAAACATTTGAAGTGATTCGCGAAACCCCTCTGGGTAATTCACCTAATAAATCTATGTAATGAACTGGCTCATTAACGAAAAGGACATTATGACCTTCTTTGATTCCAAGTTTTTTGATAAGTGGTGTACCTGAATATCCTGCTGGCATTACTAGTTATTTTATAACAAAAAAGGGCTCACCTACTGGCATGCCCTTTCAATTTAATTAATAATTTATTCTAGTTGTCCATCTTAGACATCTCATCTTCAAAAGTCTTTTTGAATTTTTCGTAGTCATAATCGATTTTCAAACGATCATCCTTAGACAGACGTTCGTTATACTCAGTTACCAATTCATCTGCTGATAACTCTATAGCAATATAGGTCTTGTATCTTCCCTCTTGAGTACGCACGAGTTTCTCACAAATAGTTTTGATACCAGAAAGTTTTTGATTCACTATCTCTCTATTAAGGCTTTCAAATTTCTCTTCTATCTCTTCTTTGTTGTTGAATTCTCTAGAATTGACATAATTATCGGTAACCGTTTTTACAGTAGTCTGAATACTCGCTGCCATTTCATTTCTAGCATTTGCCAATGCTTTTTTCTTAGAAGTGACTTGATCACTACTTTCTCCTATAGAGTTGGATCTGAATACTTTGTTAGTTGTAAAATAATCAGGTCCAGAACAAGGTACAACAACCTCCACTTCACCCTTAGGTGTAGCATCTTTAGATCCCTTACAGCCGATGACGAATACTCCCATTACGCTCAAGGCCAACAAATTAGTTAATAGTGATTTTTTCATAGTTACGTTTATTTATAGATTTGATATTCAATTACATAGTAAACAACAATAAAGCCAAACTTATTATTACCTCAAAATCTCCTCGATTAACTTTGGCATAGTTTCTTTTTCTAATATCTCCAAGGCCTTGTCATAGCCAGATTGGCTAGACCTATCATAATTCAGGCTGTACGCCTTCAGGCGGTCAATTCCAGCATGATGTATTTCCGCTCCAGTAGCCATATCGATTACATTAATATTGAGATTGAAATATGTGACGTAGATACTTCCTGAAGCCTTTCCTTTATCTGTATCAGCTATCAATTCCACCCACAGATCAGCTTTGTCCTTGATCCGTCCTAAAACGAATCCCTCAGTTGAGAAAATTTGTTTCACTTTTTCATTGATTGAAGTACCCTGAGTTGGTTGACCCAATCTTTTTTCGCTAGATTCAATATATACAATTGGTTTTTTTATTTGAAAATGAAGCTCCTTTTGGGGAAGCTGAAGCCCCTGAAGTAGCATTCCATATTTCTTCCTACCCTCTTGACTTGTAATCAGTTTATCAATATCAGGAGTTACACTAATCACTTGCTTAGGCTCCTTGGATCGAATACTTGACAGTAGTATATCAGTAGTTCCTCTAGCATTCGTAGTATATTCTTGTTGAACATTGCCCTCTCCAACTAAAAATTTTGCTTTTAATGGAAGTTCTCCAATTGGTTGATTCTTCCCTTTGGTTTTCACAGCTACATCTATTGATACATCGCTGTCTAGTATTCTATTTATGGTGTATTGTTCCTTTTCTGATGAGATAGTCATCTCATTGAAGGTTTTTTGGATCTCATTATAAAGTGCATTCCCCAACAACACACTGTCCCCATTGACCAGTACATTGTTGCTTTGAGCCAAGTAAGGAGCCATAACATAAAGTCCATTGACGTATAGTCTCAACCCACTGGTAATATCACCTTCAGCAATGCGCTGCTTGCCGCCTACATAGTTGTCTTTAGCTAGCGTCATTGCATTCTCTCTCATTTCTTCCTTCCGCTGTTTGTATTTTGATTTAGACAATCTGTAATACACCCAATACTGATCCTCATTTTCCCAGGAGTCAACCAATTCATATCCCTCTATATCATCACTTGCTGCAGTTTTGATTATTGATTCATATTGCTCACTAAGTCCTTTTCCATCATCCAGTTGATTGAGAACTGAAACGCTGGAGATACTGACGCTTATCTCCGAGATCATATCATCCAATGCATTTTGCTTGGACGATTGCACATAGTTATCACTCCTATCTTTTTGGCTATACCCCACTCCTACGTAGTAAAAACTACTAGCTGGTTTGCGGGATACCCATTCAGGTCTATCTGATTGTTCTGTTTGTAATGCATTGACAGGAACAACACTAGGCGCACAGGATATCAATATGTGTACGGCTAGAAAACTTATAAAAAAACGAATGTTTTTTACTTTAAAGTTATTGTGCATGTATAAAGATTCGATCATTTCGTATTAATCTGTTGCAGTAAATTTAATTATTCGTAATCATAATTGATGCCAAATAATTTATTTAATAGTAAGTTTGATTGAATGCACTAATAAACATAGTATGAAATGCTTGCTGGTGGAAATGTCAGTATGTCAGACACAAAGGCTGATCCATTCGCAAGAATTGAAATTGCTGTTTGCAAGAGTAATTAATCCTCCTCCGAAAAATCATCTGATTCGAAAGAGTGGCACAATCTCAATGACTGCTCAGCCTCCATCAACGTGAATTTATTAGCCTCATTATTTGTCTGATCAGTCCAAATCCAAGAATGATCCTTTTGATCCCAGGACACAACATGCTTGCGGTGTTGATAAAGTAATAAATCTCCATCGT
>Ga0209634_1002730_pt1 | contig 12228 bp, 20 predicted proteins | sample LinPmetageLP40_FD_184043 | JGI IMG/M metagenome (GOLD analysis project Ga0209634, IMG submission 184043) | Marine viral communities from the Pacific Ocean - LP-40 (SPAdes) (version 2) | ecosystem: Environmental > Aquatic > Marine > Oceanic | place: Pacific Ocean | collected 2010-08-26 | reverse complement strand
GGTGGTGAGGTGGTTAATTTGGATAAGATAATGATATGTCCAGATACCATTAAAACAGGCTGGGGTATGTGGAATGGTAGTTATGAGACTACTTATGCTGATACACCATTTGTAAAGATACCTAAACCAGAAGAAGGTTTTAAAGAAGCCTTTAGTCTTAATTTATATACTAACGATAAAAAACAATATCTATGGTCTAGGTTTAGTTTTGGTGAATACCAATCCTTTAAGAAAATTGCGATACAGTTCTATCAAGACATAGAAGCTAATAAAGGCAAAGTGCCTGTATTCCAATACACAAACAGCCATGAAACTATTGAGCTAAAAGCATTAAACATAAATGTACCTTTATTTACATTTTTAGGATGGAAAGATAGACCAGAAGATTTTGTTGTTCCTGTATGGGAAGAGCCAATGATTTCAGATGGAGAAGTTAGTATGAGTGATAAAGTTGCAGCAGCAACGCAAGCTCAAATAGATAGACAAGAATTAACAGACGATGATATTCCATTTTAGATGCAAGATTACGATTGGCAAAAAATAGCACCCGATGTAGCAAGGCAAATACTTGGTGAACCAAAAATCCAGAAGTCAGATGAATGGCGGTGGAATAATAAAGGCTCACTTGTATTTACCCTTGAGACTGGTCAGTTCTATGACTTTGAACTTGGTGAGGGTGGCGGTGTCAAATGGCTAATTCAAAAAAATGGAAAAGATGTTTCAGAAGTTTTAAAACAGTTTGGTTATGATCTTACTTTACAAACCCCTAGCTCCACTGTAAATGGCAATACCCCTATTGCCAGTAAAGTAAGATCATTCTCTCGCGAGCAAATGGTTGATCTATTTAGACAATCAGAAATAAAAGTTAAGTATGCAAATAATTTTATGGTCTTAAGGCACTCTAACTTACCTATGAAGTATGCACCTTTTAGTCTTAACGAAGATGGCAGTTGGTCTATGAAGCGACCAGAAGGCTTATTACCGCTATATATAACTAACAATCACCCAGATAAGCCTGTAATAGTAAATGAGGGTGAGAAAGCAATGCGTGGAGCAGAACGTATCTGGGATTATGATGTTTGTTGTTGGCATGGTGGTGCTACAGGATGGAATAAAACAGATTGGTCAGCTATATATAATAGAAATGTATGGATATTTCCAGACAATGATAATGCAGGCAAAAAAGCTGCTAATGAAATTGCTGAATTCCTTAGATCAAAGGGATGCATCAATGTAAAAATAATTACACCACCAGATGATTTTGCAGAAAAGGATGATTTGTGGGATGCAGCAGAAAGCAATTACTTTGATATTTTTAAAGGGTTTGAAACTTTTGTTAATAAGCAAAAAGAAAAAATACCTATAGGTGCTATAAGGTTTAAAAGAGCTGATTATGTCATTTCAGAAATCGAAAGCCCAGACTGGTTAATAGAAAATTGTTTTGAGAAGTCTAAATTAATAACGGTGTTCGGTGCTCCTAAGTCGGGAAAATCGTTTATAGCTATTGCTATGGCATGTGCTATCGCTAGAGGCACTGATTTCTATGGACATAAGGCAACCAAAGCACCTGTAGTCTATCTTGCTGGAGAGGGGGTTAGCGGCATCCGTGCTCGTCTTGGCAGTTACGATCAATACGTCAAAAGACAATGTGAGAGTGGTAAAGATGAAGGGTTAAAAGAAGTGCCTTTGTTTTTATCAAACAGGGGTTCAAGGATTAATGAACAAGAAGAATTAGAAAAACTTGAAGCTGAAATAAATATATTACAAAAAGATGTAGGCAATATTGGTCTAATTATTCTGGACACATTTCAAAGATGCTTTTCTGGTGATGAAAATTCTGCCCAAGAGGTTAATAAGTTCATAAAAGCAGCAGATCAGTTGATACAGACATTTAATTGTACTGTTCTTATGGTTCATCACACTGGTAGAGGCAATAAAAATAGAGCTAGAGGTTCGTCTGTTTTAGATGCCAGTATAGATGGCGAGTTTATTGTTGAAAGAAAGGGTACTAAAGCTGATAACGAAAATTCTATGTTAGTAACTATGAAACAGACTAAAAATAAAGATGGAATGGGTATGGCAGAAAAGAAACTTGAGTTCCATGAAGAGGTATTAAAAGGTGATGGATATGAGGTTACTTCTGGTTTGCTTATTGAATCTAATGAAGAAATTACTGACAGTGGAGAGCTTATGCAGGCAATAAACCATGCAGAAGATAAAAAAATTGCTGGTCTTATGTACGCTATGGGTTTAGATGCAGACAAGCCAATAACTTGGTTTACAGCAGGCACTTTTGAGCATCATGCTGTATATAACTCAAGCGGAAAAGTATTCAGTAGAGATGATATTAATAATTCTCTGGAAAGATTAGAAGCTGCAAACGTTGTAGTACACGCTAAAAGAGATAAAGATTCTGGAAGAATCACTGGTTATAGGTTAGTAGAATTTAGGGAGTATTTTGATTATGAACTGCAAAAATAACAAGTGTGTAAACAGGTGTGTAAGCATGTGTAAGTGTGTACGCATACATTATATATGTGTGTTGTGTGTGTAGTAGTCCGTAGGACTACACAGATACACACTATATGTATTAGTTATTAGAATTTTATGAAGAATTATTTAGTAGAACCTATAGAAAAACAATTGAAAGATTTTAGGTCTTATGAAACTTCTATAGATCGTGAATGGGGTGGGAAGAAGAGATTGTTGAAATGTGTTGACACTCAGTTAGAGATTAAGTTTTGTAAAGCACAAATGTTATTTGATGAGTCTTTGATTGAATCACCTGTAAAGAAAAAGATTGAGATGATTGAAATGATGTACAGGGCATATTCTGCATTAGTAGATAAAGCTGCTGATAATGGCTACAGCAAATTGGAAGATGATTTCAGGTGCTACAAATACAGAGACAACAAGATTGCTATTGTTTGCGATACAGATGCACAAATACCTAGATTAAAAGAATTACATGGAACTGATAAAGATGTGGTTCTTTTTAGTGTTGAAGAGCTATTTAGACTTATGCATCCAGATTATTTATCAACTAAAGAAACATTTAAGAAAAAGAATCTGGACATTATGTTTAAGCGAGTAAGTTTTACATGACTAAATGGCATGGAGGCAAGGGTAGTACTGTAAAGCCATACGATAAAAATAAATTTGATGAGAACTTCGACAAAATATTTGGAAGTAAGAAAAAGGAGAAAGAAGATGCCAATAAAACAAAGGGCAAGCCAGAAGATAAGGGATAGAGTTACAGGTAAAACAAAAACCGAGCATTTCTATCTTAAAAGTATGACGATTAAAGATCTCAATGATTACATTGAATCATCTAATTCTAAGAAGAAGGTCATACAAAAATGTAAAAACGAATTAATTAGGAGGAAACTATGAACTGTTGGTATTGTGGAACTGGACTTATATGGGGTGGCGATCATGATATTGCTGATGAAAACGAAGAATATGATATGGTCACGAACCTATCTTGTCCTAGTTGTGGGGCTTATGTTGAGGTGTATATGCCTAAAGGAGAAGCAAATGAATGATCCAGTTAATAAGCCTATGCATTACCAAGGAAAAATTGAGTGCATTGAACTAATTAAGGATAGGGTAGGTGCAAATCAGTTTCCTGCGTATCTTGAGGGTAATATTATTAAATATATTTACAGACATAAAGAAAAGGGTGCAAATATACAAGATTTAGAAAAGGCAAATTTTTATCTTGTAAGGTTGATAGAACACTATAAAAATTTATAATTATCAAATATGAAAGAAAAAGATATAAAGGCATTAAAAAGGCAAATCGATAAGGGCAAATCACTCAACGAAGTTGTAATGGCTATGAGTAAAAGCAAATCGACTATTCTAAAAGTTGCTAATGAAAATGGTTTTAAATTTGATAAAAAGTCTCCATGGGCAAATTTATAATTAAGGCAAATTCAGTATGCGAGTAGTTTTAAAATCTAATCTAAATCAAGTAAGAAAAGAATTAGATAGAAAATTAAATAAAAAAGACTTTAATAAGATTTTAGCTAGAGCCATGAATTATACAGGCGAAAGAGTTGTAAACGCAGAAAGGGCACATTTAAAAGACAGACTAGACAGCCCAAGACCTCAAACAGTAGAAAGTGTTGTTATTTCTCAATTTGCTAAACCTAAAAGTAATAAACTAGCTATGGTAGTAATAGTTAAAGACTTTGCGGCAAAATACTTGCGGTATATTTATACAGGAGATGATGAACCTGCTAGAAGGCAAAAATACGCTTCACCAACCAAAGACGGAGAATATAAGAAAGGCAAATTTGGCAACATAATGAAATTGTCATCTAAGGGTGGTTTGCTAAGTAAGGTAGATAGAACTAAAGACTCACAAAGAAAAGGCTCTCGTTTCCAAGGTATACCTAAAGGAAAAGGCTCTAAGACTTATGGTATATGGGAAAGGCAAGGGGTAAAGGGAAGAGAGGGCTTAAAATTGCTTGTAGCTTATACACCATTTATTAAACATAGAAAGTTTATAGATTTCTTTAAAGTTGGAGAAAAAGTTATTAAAAATACTTTCCATAAAGAGATCAACAAACAATTCAAAAGACATATGAAAAGAAGATAAAGGCAAATTTAGTATTAAGGCAAATTTAACTTTACTACAAATTTATTATATAAAACATTCTGTTACTGTTTCAGCTTCTCTTTTTGATAAATCGGAAAGTGTTGAGCCAATTAAAATTAATGCCAATTGCTTTCTTTTATATTCAGGCAAATTTAATAATTCTTTTGCTATCTCAGAAAGTTCTAAGCTGTTTTTAATATTCATTGTCTTGCTCCTTATGTTTATTAATTTCTTCATTCCAAAATTTAGATCTTTCTTGTTTATTTTTAAACCACCAACTGCCAGCACTAGGATATGAGTCATCTACATATCTATATACAATCTCATAAATATCTTTGCCTTGCATTTGTTTGTATAGCTTTTTGGTTATGCCTTTATGTTTAAGTAAATAATCTAAATCTACATCATCTGTATTTTTAGCTTTCATCATGTAAGCATCACCAATACCATTAAGATTTTTTAAAAAAACTTCTTTACTCATTGTCTTGCTCCTGTACTGTTAAGTCATACTCTAATTCAGTTAAGTATGAATATGACTGTAAAAACTCTTGCTTAGATAAGATGTAGAAGTCTCTCATCTTTTCTTTATCGTCTATAAAACTTTTATAACTAGCCATTAGTCTTGCTTGCTCCTCTTCCTCAATTTCTGTCAACCAATCGTCAAAGTCGTTTGCTAATCCGTTAGGCATATCATTATTTAAAACAACGGGTTTAGGGTTGTCGCTCCATTCAACTAAAATTGTTGTTGATACTATTCTTCTTTCCATTAATCTTGCTCCTTATATTTATCAAACCTTTATTGGTTGATATATATAATTATATATAAATTTATATAAATATCAAACCCTAAATGCAAATTTATTTTTAAGGCAAATTTTAGATCAAGGCAAATACTGTTTTAAGGCAAATTTAGTATCAAGGCAAATTTATAATTAAGGCAAATTTATAATCAAGGCAAATTTATAATTAAGGCAAATTTATAATCAAGGCAAATTTATAATTAAGGCAAATTTATAATCAAGGCAAATTTATTTTTCATAAAAAAAATCATCGCAACAAAAAAAAGAAAGCAAAAGAAAAAAAGAAACAACAGAAACAAAAAGAAGCAACAAAGAGAAAAAAAAGCACCATTTAAAAGCCATGTAATGCATTATAAATATAAATATATACATTGCATTGCTTTATTAATGAAACGTCTTAAAAAGGCTCTAAGGCTCTCTTATATATTCAAGGCATAAAAAAGGCGGTAATGATACCGCCCTTGATTGGTTAGATTAATATTAAAAATGGTCTACTTGTCTAACTACTGGCAACGTACAAAGCATTAAATAATTTGGCTCATATTCAACATCGGCTAAATAGTTATATATTTTTTTATGCTCGTTATACTCATCATTTAAAACATCTTTTATATATGCTTCTAAAATATCATTATTAGTAATAATTTCTGATTCATTTACATTTGGATATAATGCAACAGCTAGAGCATCAACTGGCAGGGGCTGGAATCTAATTCTCCCAGTATCGTTTAATTCATTATTCAAATTATAATAAAAGCTATTAGTATTATTTTCAAAAGTTATATTTTGCATATCATCTTCTAAAAATATTTTCTCTACATCTCTTTTTATATGATTAGAAAAACTATCTAAAATATTAATTTTAGAGTCTCTCATTCCCCCGCCATTCCATGTATGACTTATTAAAAATTTCATTGTTCACCCCTTATTAGTTTTAATTTATGCCCTTGATTTTTTAGACGTTGAAATTTAGATTGCATAATTGCAAGGCATGAACCCCTAAAAGCCATAAAGCCTTTAAGAGTTCCATTGTTTATTATTAGTGTATATTTCATTACTGAACCTCTCTCATGTTGTCAAAGTCTCTTTTAATTTCTATATCAACATGAAACTCTTTTTCGCAGTCCGTACAAGCCCAGCTTTCAATTTCACAACCTACGCTATTATGGTTAAACCATATTCTCCCGTCTTTACATTTAGGGCATATCATTTCGCCCCATTCGTCATATTTAATTTTAATACTCATTACGCCCCTTCTATATATTCTTTTGCTTTGTCTGTATTTACATAGTCGCAAATATCTAAACGTCTTTTTTGAGTTGCTGTATCTAAGCTATCCCAATCACTAGGAAAAGAAATACCATTGATAGTTTCATAAAATCTTTTTCTTTGATTGTTGCTTTTTCTTATAGAATCTTCTGTATCACTTTCAGACATTAAAGAAAAGATTTTTGATATGTTGCTAACAGTTTGCAACAGATCCTCGCAAGAAATTAAATCATCATCTTTTAATATCTTTCTTGCTTGTTCTTCAAAGTCATCAACTCTTATTTCTTTGTTTGGATTAATCCAATATAAATGCCTAGCAGTTGTATTACTCCAATCGTTAACACTTATTAAGTCATCAATAGCAATCAATGTCTGATAAGAAAAAAACAACTCACGCCCATTAACTAGGTGGCTATATAAATTTTTAGTTGTTCTTAAATATCTAGGCTTAGAGCCTTGTAAGTCTATTTCACTTTTTAAAATACTCATCTTTTTATTCTCCTTATAATTATCATACTCTTATTAGTTGATAAATATAATTATATATATATTTATATAAATATCAATCCCCTAATTAATATTTATAAATTAAATTATTCTTATCTATTTTTTATAATATAAGTTCTATGAATAATGCCATTCATTAATAATCATGCATCAATTATCATTTTCTATAGTGTTTGCCTGCTCTTTTATATATCTACTCTGAAACCCCTTGTTTATAGGCTTCTGAAACGCTAGGTTCTTTTGACCGAAGCGGTACGCAGGTTGCAGCACCCCATTCTTTTTTTAGTGCCAGACCATTACCATTCATCGTATTTATAATATTGTTATTTTTTGAAATTTATATTTATATAAGTTATATTTACCACATTAAGCATTTGATATTTATAAATAATTTGGCAACACGAAAGGAAGCAGCAGAGCACTTAGATTTATCAGTACAATCAATTAACGATTTAATCAATAAAGGTGTAATAGTAGTAAAAGCTGGAAGATCGCCAGTAAATATAGATGCTTGCAGAGTTGCTTATATTAATTATCTTAGAAAGGCTGCTCATTATACTAAAAAAGATGGGACAGGCGATATAGCCGAGGAAAAGACTAGACTTACAAAAGCTCAAGCCGATGCTGCTGAACTTAAGGTTTCAGAATTAGAGGGTGAACTTATACCAGCTAAACTAGTTGAAGACACTTGGACAGATGTTGCGGCAATAATTAGAGTTCAGTTATTAGGCTTGGCTTCTAAAATTGCACACTTGGTAATAGCTTCAGAAACATATCAAGAAGTAGAGGTTATTATTAATAAACAAGTTTATGAAACTTTGAATGAATTAGCGGAAAGCAATGGAATACCTAAAGAATATGCAAAACGTGCTGAACAGCACAATGCAAACACTAAAACCACCACCGAAATTAACGATTAGCCAATGGGCTGATAGTTATAGAAAGCTATCACCAGAATCTTCTGCTGAAAGTGGATCATGGCATACTTCACGTTGTGAATATCAGCGTGAGATAATGGACACTTTTAATATTCCTAATATTGAAAGAATAGTAGTAATGACTAGTTCACAAGTAGGTAAGACCGAGATATTGCTTAATGCTATTGGTTATTACATAGATCAAGACCCTTCACCCTTAATGGTCGTCCAGCCTAATCTAACTATGGGACAAGCCTTTAGTAAAGATAGGCTTGCAGCAATGATAAGAGATAGCGATAAATTAAGAGATGTTGTTGCAGATGCTAAAAGTAGGGATTCAGGCAATACAACTATGCATAAAAAGTTTGCAGGTGGTCATATCACAATATCTTCCTCTGGAAGTCCAGCAGGTTTAGCCTCACGTCCCATACGTTGTCTATTTTTGGATGAAATAGATCGTTTTGAACACAATGTAAAAGGTGAAGGCTCACCTATAGCATTAGCAACCGCAAGAACTAAAACTTTTTTTAATCGTAAGATATTTATGTGTAGCACTCCTACCATAAAAGGGGTATCAGCTATTGAGGCTGCTTTTGAAGAGTCTGATAAGCGTTATTACTATGTGCCATGCCCTGAATGTAACCATAAACAGGTTTTGAAGTGGAAGAATGTTGTTTGGGAAGAAAATAAACCAGAAACAGCTACTTACGCTTGTGAAGAGTGTGGTTCAGTTATTGAAGAATCTAAAAAGCAATGGATGATTAATAATGGAGAATGGATAGCAACTCAGCCTTTATTAAAAACTGCTGGATTTCATATATCAGAGTTATATTCTGTTTGGTCAACTTGGGCAGATATGGCAATAAATTTTTTAGAAGCAAAAAAGAATCCTGAAACATTAAAAACATTTATAAATACTGCTCTTGGTGAATCTTGGGAAGAACAGGGCGAAACTGTTGAATATGAAACTCTTCTTGGCAGAAGGCTTAATTATGATTTTACAAATATACCTGAAGATGTTTTAGTTTTAACTGCTGGGGTTGATACGCAAAAAGACCGATTAGAGCTTCAACTAGTAGGCTGGGGTAAAAATTACGAAGCGTGGGTTTGTGATTACAAGATATTCTGGGGTGATCCTAATGCATTAAATGTCTGGTCAGACCTAGATGCATATTTAAAGCGTAGATTTAAAACTGAGTCAGATAGAATAATACCTATTTCATGCTGCACAATAGACAGTGGTGGGCATCATACAAATCAAGTTTACCAATACACTAAGCCAAGGCAAGCAAGAAGAATATTTGCTGTTAAGGGATTATCTACAGCAGGGAAGCCAATAGCCAACAAACCAACATTCGTAGGCAAAAATAAAGCTGTTTTGTATGGAATTGGGACAGATTCAGCCAAAGAAGCTATTTTTGCTCGTTTATCTGTTGAAAGTGAGTTGACTACCTTACATTTCTGCTCAGACCTTGATGAGGAATATTTTAAACAGCTAACAGCAGAAAAAAGAGTAACAAAATTTGTTAGAGGTAAAAAATCACTTATTTGGAAGCAAATAAGACCAAGAAATGAGGCATTAGACACGTTAGTATATAATTTTGCAGCTATTTATATCTTAAACCCTAACTTTGATTCTATAGAGGAAAGAATATTAAATAAACAGCTAAATCCTACAAAAGAAACCCAAAATAAAGCAAAAAAAGGCATAGATAGAGGTAATTTTGCTACTTCTTGGAAATAAATATATAAATATCATACTCAAATATTGACATAGTTATAAAAAACCATAGTGTTATTGGTAGATTAATCTAATAATAATTAATGAGGTTTTTGCTTGTCTAACGCATTTGATAGAGAAAATTACCCATCAAAAGAACCTAGTACACTTGTATTGGGTGACTTTTGGGCGTGGAAACGTGATGATTTGTCTGAAACCTATCCTATAGCATCATATTCACTTACTTTTGAGTTCCATGAAGATTCTGGCGGTGGCGGCAATCATAAATTTACACTTACTGCTGTAGAGGCTAATTCTACTTATTACATAGAAGCTGCATCATCAACAACAACTGGTTATTCGGTTGGTGATTATATCTGGGAGGCTTATATAACCAAGACTTCTGATTCTAATAGAATCATGGTGGACTCAGGTAGAACATCAATTACCGAAAATTTAGCCAATACAAATGCTGATCTTAGAAGTCATGCTAAAAAAGTAGTAGATGCAATAGAAGCTGTTATTGAAAACAGAGCATCAATGGATCAGAGCAGTATGTCTATTGCTGGAAGATCACTTTCCAGAATGTCTATAGACGAACTTATGACATTTAGAGATAGATATAAAGCTGAATACTTAAAAGAAATAAAACTAGCAAGAATTAGAAACGGACAAGGAACGGGAAATACACCCAAAGTGAGGTTTACTAAATAATGGCTTGGTATAGCAGAATTTTAGGTTTAGATAATACTAGACCGCAAAAAAAACAAACATTTAAAAGAAGTTTTTCTGGTGCTAATACTGGAAGGCTATTTGCAGATTTTGTTACAGCATCTACAAGTGCTGATGCAGAAATTAAAGACAATATAAGAATATTAAGAGATAGAGCTAGAGAATTAGCACGCAATGACTCATATATAGCAAGATATTTAAACTTAATGGTATCTAATGTTATTGGCAAGCAAGGTATAAGAGTTAGCTCAAAAGCTAGATTAGATGATCCTGTTAATAATGGTAAATTGGATATAAAAGCAAATCAAATAATAGAAAGTGCATGGAAGGAATGGGGACAACTTGGTAATTGCACGACCAATGGAAGATTATCCTTTTTAGATTGCCAAAAAATATTTATTGAATCCCTATGCAGGGATGGTGAGGTGTTAATTAGAAAAATTGCTTCCGATGAATCAGCTTTTGGCTTTCAAATTCAGTTTTTAGAAGCAGACCATTTAGATGAAACTAAAAATGGATTTAACAGGGGCACTGGAAATCGTATAAAGATGGGCGTAGAAGTAGATAAGCACGACAAACCTATAGCCTATCATTTATTTAAAGAACATCCGTATGACAGAACATACATGGGCAACATAGAACATATTAGAGTGCCAGCAGAAGAAATAATCCATGCTTATTTGCCACAAAGAGCAGAACAAACTAGAGGTGTTTCTTTAGTTGCTACTGCTATGGCTAATGTCAAAATGTTAAATGGTTATTTAGAAGCCGAAATAGTAGCTGCTAGAGTTGGAGCTTCTAAAATGGGGTTCTTTACTTCAAGCGATGGAGATGGATATGTTGGTGATGGTGAATTTGAAGATGGATTTAATCCAACAATGAACGCACAGGCTGGGGTCTTTGAGCAGTTACCCGCAGGCATGGATTTTCGCAGCTTTGATCCAACACATCCTACTTCTGCATTTGAATCTTTTACAACTAGCGTATTGAGAAGCATAGCTTCTGGTTTAAATATTTCATACCATTCGCTATCAAACGACCTTACATCAGTAAATTACAGTTCAATTAGACAAGGTGCTTTGGAAGATCGATCTATGTATCAGATATATCAACAGTTTGTTATTGACCATTTTATAGACCCAATTTTTAAATCTTGGTTAAGAATTGCAATTAGCAAAGGTCTTGTTGACTTGCCAGCAGGTAAATTTGATAAATTTTTCAGATCAGTAAATTACATACCAAGAAATTTTGCTTGGATTGACCCTTTAAAAGAAATGCAAGCAAATGTAATTGGTTTACAAAATGGTACTTTGACATACAGCGATATTAGTGCAGCAGCAGGCAGAGATACAGAAGAATTGTTTGAACAACACCAAAAAGAAATAGAGCTAGCCAAACAATATGGTATTGAATTAGCTTATCAACCATTTGGTCAGAAACTACCAGTAGAAGCAAACATACAGGGCGGAGATGATGATGAGTAATGAAACAAATAGAGCAAGACCAGATCAATTAAAGATTGGTGATTTTGTTAGTTGGAATAGTTCAGGCGGTAGGGCTAAAGGAAAAATAACAAAAATTGAAAGGGATGGAACAATAAATGTTCCAAATAGTGAGTTTACTATTACTGGAACTAAAGATGATCCAGCAGCATTAATACAAATTTATAGAAGTGGT
>Ga0209634_1002729_pt1 | contig 12228 bp, 6 predicted proteins | sample LinPmetageLP40_FD_184043 | JGI IMG/M metagenome (GOLD analysis project Ga0209634, IMG submission 184043) | Marine viral communities from the Pacific Ocean - LP-40 (SPAdes) (version 2) | ecosystem: Environmental > Aquatic > Marine > Oceanic | place: Pacific Ocean | collected 2010-08-26 | reverse complement strand
TGTTTTAAAGTAAAACTATCTGCAACACTACCATCAACCGAAGCTGCGGTATAAGTTACAACCATTCCATCTACAAAGTTTGCACTTGTAACAGTTGCAGAACCACCACTTGAACTAACTGTTTCATCTGTTAGTGTTCCAGCTGTTTCGGTGAACGCACCATTTGCCGTTAAGTTTTGTCCATTTGCGGTTAATACAATTGATGATGGAGTTAGTGTACCATCTTGTGCTTTTGTAAATATATTAGATGTTCCACTAAGTACTACTGTTTTAGCATTATCTCCAGCAACTCCTTCTACTCCTTCTTTTGCTTTACTTATTGCTTGTGTTTTAGTGAAACTGAAACTAGTTCCATTTAAAGTCTTACCACTAATAGTATATGTTAATACAACATTAGCTACAGAATTTGACATTGCTGAGTGGTCACCTACAACAGCGAAATCTGTATCTTGTGTTATAGTTCCAATTGTTAATGTTGAACTTGGAGATTGTGTAACAGAAACATCCCAATGACCGGCAGTTGTTCCTGCTTCATCATAATCTAAAGCAGTTGCTCCCTCGAATACACTTATTGTAGTCCCACTACCTGCGTAGGAAGAAACAACACCTGCTGCATTTGCTGGAAGTACATGAGCTTCATTTGATAATAATGCAGTTATATTTCCACTACCTTCATCTAATTGGTTTAATGTTACAGTATCTGCAATTGAGCTATCATCAGAATGTGCAGTATATGTTACAGTCATTCCATCTACGAAGTTTGCACTTGTTACAGTTGCAGAACCACCAGAAGTGTTTTCTGTTTTATTTGTAAGTGTTACTGAAGGTGAAGTGGTAAATGAACCTTTTTTAGTTAAGTTTTGACCATTTGCAGTTATTACGATTGATGTTGGACTTAAAACACCAGCTCTATTTTTTCTAAATATTGGTGATGCTGAAGTTAAGGTTATTGTTTTGGCATTTGTACCAACTACTCCTTCCCTTGCTTTTGAAAAACTTTGAGTTGTTGTACGTGTGAACGCTTCCCCTCCAAGTCTTTTTCCTGATATTGTATAAGTTAAAACAACAGAATCAACACTCATTGCTGATGGAGCTGATATTGTTGCAAGTGTTGTTCCGTTACCGCTAATCGTTCCTTCTGTTAGTCCCCCAACATCTTCTATAGTAATACTAAACTCTCCGTTTGTAGGTGTTCCTGTTGTAAACGTGAGAATATTACCTCCTTCATACACTTCTATTAGAGTTCCCCCTCCAGTAAAAGAACTTATGGCTCCAGTTGCAGTTGCAGGATATGTGTGAGATGAATTAGAATTAGTTATTTGTATTGCATCTTGTCCTGCTCTACCCTTGGTAATACTTTGTTGAAATGAACCACTAAATAATTCTCCATTTAGTTTTTTACCTGCATATGGATATGAAATATTAACTGCATCAGTATCAAGTGCCATTGCCGTATGGTCTGCAACTACTGCGTGTTGTCCACCATCAGTTATAGTACCAACTGTTACCTTACCAGTAGGAGTAACTACGGTTGTTAATAAATCCCACTCACCATCTCCGGTTCCTGATGGTACATATGAAAGTAATTGTGCTCCTTCAAATATACTTAAATCTGCTCCACTATTAGAAAAATCTGTAACTGAACCGGATGCATCTGCTGGAAACATATGTGATTGGTTTGTATTTAAAACAGTCAAACCATCTGTTCCTGTATCTACCCTAACGATTGATACATCATCTTGAAATGTAGTACCATTTTCAGAACCACTTACACTAATTACGGTTTGAACCGTATCTGACATTTCTGAAGATGCTATGGTTCGTGTTGCACCACTTCCACCTAATGTAATACCATTTGTTGCATGAAACGATAATGATCCTGAAATATTATCTTTAGCTGCAGTAATGGTTATACTAGATGGAGTAATATTACCATCTTTTCCTTTTATAAAAACTTGTCCTGATGATTGTAGTGAAACCGTTTTTGCACTAACCCCATCTTCTCCATCAGAAATAATATACCAAGTTTCGTTAATTGTATTTTTTTGTTGAGTTCCTGGGTCTGTAAATACTGCAGTTACATTTATATCTTTGGATGCATAAGCATTTCCAAATGGTATATTTGTTGAATCACCATCTGCCGCTGTCATTACTATATGACCATTTCCACTTTGTCCAGCAGCAGGACTTGCAATTGTTAAGTTATCTAAAGGGTCATTAAAACTAGGTGTAATTGTTGTGGATAATCTATACTCACTACCAGTTGTATCAAAAAATATTGCGGTTGCGGTTAAGGATGCTGGATCATATGATGAACTTCCTACCAATCTTCTTGTAACTTTACCATTAGATGCTACAAACGAACCACCACCAAGACCATCGGTAACATCTACCAATGCTATAGTATCAAGCAATGTTCCATCATCTTTTCGTAAATGATATGTTGCTTGTCCATTTATTGCACTACTATTAAGAACTGGATTATAAGTTACTCCATTTCCACCATCACTTGTTCCTAATAATGAAGTAGTAAGAAGAGTACTTCCACTATAAATTTGAGCATCTCCTTGAGAAGAACCACTCACATCAAATGAACCAGTTCCATCAATACCTTGTACTTGTAATTCTAAAGTAGCCGTAGGTATATGTGATCCCAACGAAGGTTTATTACTTCTTCCTGCATTTTTTATTTGTGTACCTCTTAATGGTCTAATAAAAAATGTTGGTTTTACATCTTCTCCAGGTTTTACAAATATAATACTTTCAGTATCCGATGCTATTTCTGTTGTATTATCAAGTGCCTCAGAAACACCAACCCTAAATGAAAGTGGTGTACTTATAAAATTAGCTGGTGGTGTAAATGTTGTAGTTTTACTATTAGCAGTAGTTCCATCAGAAAATGATGTTTCATCGGTAAAATGTGATCCTCCACCTGTAAATTTAAAATGTGCATTTCTAAAATTAGTAGAACTTGCAGATATAGTTACAGAAGATGGTGATGGGTTTGTTCCATTTGCATCATACATAATAGAATTATCACTAAATGATAAACCTACTTTTTTTGATGGTGAACCCTCTGAAGCAACCCCAACTAAAAAATTAATTGTTTTTCCTGTAAACTCAGTTCCTTCTGAATTTGTTAGAGATAATGTGATAACTCCACTTACTGCAGTTCCAGATGTTGGTGTATTTGGAGTAATTGTTCCATTATTATTATTTGTTCCATTTGTTACACCAGTAATTTTAAATTTATTAGCAGTGACTGTTCCTGTTGTGTGTGTGAAATCTGTAGAACCTTGGTTTACACTAACACTTACATTCGATGGTGTAGTAAATGTAAGAAAATCGTACTCAGAACTTACATTTTGAGTTTGTGGATTTGCTATTATTGTTGTAATAGGTTTTGCTTCTCTAATACGAGATATACTTGCAACAATATTTTTAGTACCAGATGTTCCCTCACCATCTGTAAAGTTTACTGGAATAGTAATGGTTTCTGTATCAGATAACATATCATCCGCAGTATCACTAAATGTAATAGTATTTGATGATACCGTTCCACTCAATCCTCCACTAAAAGTAGGAGTTGAAATTGAAGTAAATCTATTAGTTCCACCCTCTGTTGCTTTTACTTCAATAGTTTTAGGTGATTCAGAACCACTTCCTACTGAATTTGCATTTATTCCTTGTGATTGTAAGTTTACACTTACCTCTACATTTGGAACTGCTTTTTTAGATTTTGTATAAGATACAATTTTTTGAAATGATTGGGATGTTGCATTATCACCTGCAAGATATTCTATGTTTAAACTTAATGAACCACTATCGTGTTGATTTGGAAATGCAGATATACCATACTCTGATGTTGTTGGTGATGTCGATATTGCAGTTACATTTGTTTCTGTTATCGAAGTAATATCAAATGTGTTTTTATTTCTTCCTCCACTAATATCATCGTGTGTTATTTGAGTACCACCGATAAACATTTGTACATTTCCTTTACTTGAACCGAAACCACCAGGTACATCTCCTGTTGATTTTGCTGGAAATGAAGTTGATTCATTTGAAAGAACAAGTGAAACTGCATCAAAGTTTATAACAGGTGATATTGTTATCTCATCTGAAAATGGTAAATCAAATTGATCAGAACCAGTAAATGAATATGTTGTTTCTGGAAATGATGAACCAGCGAATGATGAAGAATATGCTAAAGCTGATATTGTGTATGTATCAATACCTGTTCCATTATCAGTTACAGGTCCAACTAATGGTGGAGCTCCACTTCCTGAGTTTACTTCAATTGGAGTTGATAATGAAAATAAGTTTTTACGTTGAGCTCTTATAGTTGCACTCTGTCCACCTGGTTTTGGTGAAAGAGTTGTTGGTTCATATATAAATTGATTTACATTTGATGTTACAATAAGTTGTGGTGCATTATCACCATCTTCTAATCTATATACGGTTTCAAATTCCGTCTGTTCTTCTAACGATGCAGTATAAACAATAGAACCTACTGTAATAGAATCATCACTACCACTAAAATCTGCAATTTTTATGATTGCACCAGCTGGTGTTACATTTGTAAGAGTTCCAGGATAAGTACCGGTATATGATGATGGAATTATGTATGCACCATTTTCATCAAAGGCAGCTGATGCGTAAGTTACAGAACCTGTTAAGTTATTTCCACGAGTTTTAAATTGTATTTGTTGAAATGGTGGATTACCTATCGAACCACTTGTAAACCTAAATGCATTTCTATCAGATTCAAAAGTAAGTAGTTTATCACTTCCTGGGAAATCGTTACCACCTGTAAATGCTTTTGTTGTAGTTACATCAACAGGTATATAATTGTTATTTATATCATAAAACTCAAATTTGAAATCAAATGTTTCTATTGCGAGTTTTCTTGGAATATCTTGTATTAGAGTAAATTCATCTGGTGAGAATGAAGTATCTTGTGCGTTCTTAAGAGATACATTAGAAATGTACCAATCACCACCATTTATATCAAATTTTAAAAAAGTATCTGCTGTAGTATCAGTTGCTAGTATATTTTGAGATACGGTTTGTCTTGTATTGTATATATCAGAACCTTCTATTGTTAAAAAATTCTGTTCATAATTAGAACCACTAAAATATGCACGTATTGATGGAGTTCCCACCGAACCACTTTTTAAAGTTCTGAAATTAAGAGTATATTCAACTCCACTTGATATTTCAAAACTACCACTTGTAGATAATGTTTGAATACCACCTTCAGATTCATCATAATCTATTTTAACAGATGCATTTAATATATCCGAATTAATTGTAACAGGATGGTCATCAGATGAGGTTACCCAATAGTTACTTAAATTGGTTTCATCAAATCTACCATATGATAATTCAGTATCAGATGTTGTTGTTATATCTTTTAATAGTTCTGATGATTCTAGTTTGGATTCTTGTACAAATTGAAAATCTCCAATTGTGTTTCTTGATTTTCTAAATACTTTTACTCTGGCAACATCACCAACAAATGTTTTTAGGTTATTGAAGTTTATTTTTGCAAAAGAACCTGTTAATGCAGAATCTGTTATTGTTTGTCCTTCTACGAATTCAAAGGTTGTTGTGTATGGATTTGGAAAGAAATCACTAACCGAACCATCACTTGAAGTAAATGGAGTATCAACCATCACTTCCTTATTACTTAATACTTCAATTACATTTGAAGAGTAATTTAAAGAAGGAACTGAAATTGTATTATCATCTACCGAAGATGTCCAATTAGTAATTCCATCCTCTATTTTTAATTTATAATTTACACCAGCTCTCCAATTAGATAAATCAGTTCCACTTGGTGGATTTTGTGATATACCTGATAAACTACCTGTTTGTGTAATTTGGGGGATATTTTTTGTAAATATGGGTTTTACTAGTTCATCTACTTTTACTGTTGGTCTTCTGTAAAATCTAACAATAGTTTCATTAGAAACGTTTTTATTTATCTGTATAGATTTTTCCCACTTTACATTATAAACACCTGCCCACTCATTTGGTATATTAACTATTTCACCAATATCACTTAGATAGGTTTTTAATTCACCAAGAATGGTAATTTTACCAATACCAATAGATACATCATCATAAACATGTATTGCTATTAATTTAGAATTCCCTTCATAATATTCAGGAACTCCATCACCAGGCTCAAAATATATTGGATTACCATCCACATCAAGAATTTCTATCTTGATTTCAGTAGATTCCTTTAAGTGCTCAGAACCTTCAATTAAGAATCCATTCTTACCACCTGTTAAGGTTTCATTTAATTCTGTAATTCTAAAGTACTCTGAATTTGGTGACTCATCATCCTCAAATACTTGAAAATTTGATAAGTTCAGAAAAGGAGCGTATGATTTAATTATTGCCATAGAAATATATCTTTCCAATATAAATATTTAGAAAAAATATTTACTCATATATATCTATAGAAATCTATAGATAATGGGAAAATATACTACAATACAAATAAAGAAAGAGCTGTACTCTGAACTGAAAACTTATTGTTCTGAGAATGGTTATACTAAAAGTGGGCTAATTGAACAATTAATAAGACAAAAAATTGGCCAACCTAAGTTGACCAATATATTAAGAGTATCTAATTAATTACGTATATATCTAATATTTTACGTTAGAGAATCCTTTTTCTTTTTTGATTGTCATCAAGTCATCTACTACATCTCTCATAGAATCTATGTGTGAGATAATCATTACGAAATCAAATTGAGTTTTAAGGTATGTGAACAACATAAATAAAGATTGTAAGTTCTCACTATCTAAAGTACCAAATCCTTCATCTATAACGAGGAAATTGGGTCTAGGAAGGTTACATACATTTATAAGTGCAACTCGAATTGCCAATCCACTAATGAATCTTTCCATTCCACTACACATTTCTAAACTCCATCTCTGGTCTCCATACACTAAATAAGCATTAATGTTTTTACCATCAATTTCCAATTGCATTCCGAAATCAACGATTTGACCTAATATATTGTTTACTTCTCCTTCAATCATTGGAAGTGCTTTTTCGATGAGTTCATACGAAACACCATCTCTACCAAGAGCATTTAAATAATAATCAAATAATTTAGATTGAGATTCTAACTCTTTAACTTCTGAAACTCTATCTTCAATTGTTTCCTTTTGGTTCTGTAATGCTGATATTTTACCATTTAATGAAAGAATTTCTGAATTGGAGTTTCTAATCTGTTGTTTGATTTTTTCCCAATCATGTCTAACATCTACAATCTCATCTCGTGTTTCTCTATTCTTATTAATTTGAGTTTCATTCTTATAATACTCTTCAATAAGTTGCTCTTGTTGAGTCAATTGAGTAGAATTACGATATTCTTCTGTTTCCGTTGTTGATAACTTGTTAATAAGTCCTGATATTTCTCTATCAATTTTATCCTCTTTGGATTTTGCTTCTTGGAAATTAGCCCATTCTTTTTCATATGGAACTAAAGAATCAATTGATAATGTTATTTCAAGGTGTTGTTGGTTAAATTCATGTAACTGAGATTCACCCTCTTTTATGTTGGAATCTACCTTTGCCTTCTGTTCTCTAATTGTTTGAGAGTTCTCCATGCAAACATCACACTCCTCATCATACTTGTGAGAATCTAAGTGTTCTTTCCTCTCGTACAAGGAATCTAATTTAATTTTAGTCTTTTCAATATCAGATTGTAAAGTTCGTTGACTTACCTTATTTTCCTTTAATTTAGTAATACCCTCTTCCAAATCCTCTTCATCGAACTTATCAAGAATTTCATCAAGAGTAATTTGTAACTCCTCTCTATGTGTAATTCTCTCTTGAATTGAATTTTTAGATTCCTTTAACTCATCTTGTTTATTAGAAAGTATCTTTCTTCTTTTTTCTAATTCTTCAATAGAAACACCACTATCTGCATTTAACTTAACAATTTTCTCATTTAATTTGATTATTTCTTTGTTAAGTTTTTCTTCTTCTGTCTTGGCAGAATCTTGTTGAATATCTAAAAGTTTGTATTCTGATTTCTTTTCTTTTAATTCAACTGCAATATCTGCTAATTTCTGAGTGAAATCATCTTGTTTGAATTTTCTAATTAATGAAGCATTATCTCTATTTTCATCACTTGCTTGTTGATATAGTTTATCAAAAATATCTACACCAATAAATTGTGATAGAACTTCTTTTCGTTCACTTTGAGATTTATCAATAAATAATGCATTGTTTCCTTGTAAAGAAAGTGTAGTTAAAACAAAATCTTCAAACTTACCTAAATACCTTTCTATCTCTTTATTTGTATCTTTTCGTTGTTCTCCATTTAATGATTGGATAACTCCACCATCTTCTTTCCAAAAGTTTACATCCACCTTAACAGATGTTCCTTTCCTAACATATCTAGCACTTCTTTCGATAAAATAATCTACACCATCTATCTCGAAGTTAAACTTACAATGAAACTTGTCCTTACGATTGTTTAAGATGTTCTTAGAAACGTTTGTACGAGAAGTCTTATCATATATACAAAATGATAATGCATCGAACAGAGAGGATTTACCAGAGGCATTAGGAGCGAAGATACCAACGATGCCTCGAGCTCTATCGAATCTAATTAGATTATCTTCTCCATATGAAAACATATTAGAAAATTGAAAATCTTTCGGTGTCCATAGAATATTTTCTGCTATCTTAGAATCATCTATTAAACCATTCATTTGTTTGTTTATATCTGTTATCTGATTTAATTCATCATCTCCCAGCAAATATCTTCTTTCTAAGTAATCTCGTATTAATTGGTTCTGAAATGTTTCTTCTTTAACATTACCAACTATGTTTTTATTTAGTTTACTATCCTGTTTAAGTTGTCCCATTGTATCAGTTCTTGTAACTGTTACTTCTGCAACTTTAAATATTTTCTTTAATTCTGTAATACGAAGTTTCGTTTCTGCTCCTCCTGTATTTGTAAATCGTAATCTTAATCTTGGATTTTTTGGAAGTTTAATATTAACCTCATCATATACCCATTGTGGTATTTTTCCATCAACTACATCAACAGTTAAAAATCCATAGTCATTATGAATATGATGTTCGGTAAATGTTCTTGTAGGAATATCCCATAATAGATATCCATGATTCTCTAACATCTCACCATGATTCTGTTGAACCATAGAACCTGCATAAGCAATATGTTCGTAACCAGGACCAAATGTTTGTCTTTTGTGAATATCACCCAACATAGCCATATCGAATCCATCAAACATATCCACTTGGAATGAGTTAGAGGAAACGGTATATCCAATATCTGTTTGAGCTTTATTTACAGGCCCATGGAAAAGACAGATTGTATTTTCACCATCAACAGTATTTCCCTTAGGCCAATTTTCCTTATCATCTAATATAGAATAGACACAGAAAGTAAGGTTATAGATATTATAAACACCAGTATCACGAAGATAATGAATTCTATCATTATTAAGATTGTCAATAATAGGTGTGAGTACATCAAGTCTGTGTGAGTTATTTAAGTTACAATCATGATTTCCTGTGATTACCACAGTTTCTCTTAACTTCGCACACTCGGTAAGAAACCAAGATATCTCATGAATTAACTCAGGACTCATCTCTGTTTTAGCATGAGCGATATCTCCTGCAAGATATATGATGGAATCCTCTATCTTATCTTCTTTAACTTGTTTTAAGAATTTTTTGAATACCAGTCTGTATTCTTTGTGCCTTTGTAGATTTCTAATGTGCAAATCCGCAAGGTGGTAAACCTTATTTATTATCATAAACCTTTTAATTTTTGTGATATAATATCACCGAATCCTGTCTGTTTAGATTCTTTTAATTTATTATTTACTTCTATGAATCCCATATCAGATGCATCTTTATCTGTGGGTTTAATATTTTTTGTAGTAATTCCTTGATTGCTGAATTGCATGGTATAACGTAATGCTTGTTGTTGTGCATCTTCATCTAAGAATATGTTTATATCCTTTACTCCGTTTTTATATATTGCCTCATTCAATTTAGTAGGAATGAATTTACCTAATAATGGAATTGAATTTCGTTTAACTGCCATTGCATCAAATATACCCTCTACTAATGTAATTGGTTCTTTCCAATTTATTTGATTTTCAAACATAATAACATTTTTTGAAACTGGTGGATTTTTATATTTAAACGTTTCATCAGGATGTACAGACCTCGCAATGAAGTAATTGAGTCTATTATCCAAATCATAGGAAGGTATAATAATACGATTAGAATACATACCACCATCACAATAGCCGATATTATACCTAGTAATATCTTCTTTAGTAATACCCCTATCCTTAACATACTTAAGAGCCTTTTTGTACACAGGATTTACTTTTCCTGTTGGTTCTTTAAGAAGTGATTTAAATTCACTCGGTAAACGTAGTTGTATTTGCTCATCCTCATCTTCCTTGGAATAAACAACATAGTCATCTCCATATATTTCATAAATCTTTTTTAATTTATGAGAATCTACATGAAGTCTTTTTAGTAACCTTTGTATTTTTCTTCCCTTGGAATCACAAACCCAACAATGCCAATATTGTGTTTTAATATTAACTTGTAGTTTTTTCTTATGATGTGAACAAAAAGGACAATAATGAGCCTGTTCATCATTTTTCATAGATGTACCAGGTCCCAATACATCATTTAATATGTTTACAACCTCTTGTTTCTCGTGGTGTGAGAGCATAATTACACTTTTAACAATACAAATATACGAAATTATTCTGTAATATCCAAGTCTTTTCTAAAAAACTTTCCTAATAGGTTATCATTTAATGATAATTCATCCGATAATACATCATGTGAGAACTGTTCTTGTAGTTCATAATAAGTTAAAGATTTCTTATTTGAACAAAATTTAAGTATTTTTAGTTCAAGCCTATCATTAGAAGATGGATTTGCTCTTCCATCTTTATCAAACCAACCACTAACAGTTTTGTTTGAAGAACGATAATCTTGCCATTTAGATTCTTTAGTAACCATTTCGTATCGCTTCATTCTCTTATCAGTTAATGCAGCTATTTCTTTTTTACCAAATTTTCGCTTCCTGATAGAAACTACTTGTTTTTTACCAACATAGTACTCACCGGTTTGGCCGTTGGTTATTTTATATATAAATCCATGTGTACCTTTCGGCATATCGGATAGTTCATTTATTACTTTACCTTGGTAAGTCCATGTCATAGTTAAATATTTTGAAATCATCTTCGTATCTTTCCTTTATCCAATCTATCATCCAATTTTCAGTATAAAAATGCTTGTAATACATTTCTTGATTTAAGTTTGGATTTTTCTGATAGAGTGGATTTTGATTAAGATGCGGTATATCTGATGTGTGATTAATTGTATTTAGTATTTTTTGTATATCTTCTTTGTAATTTTCATAACGTGCCACAAATGATATTTTTTTTGTTTCTGTACTTCCCGCATTAATATAATAACTTTGGGGTAAAATCCATTGATGAAATGGATTTGCATTTTTTAGGTACTCACCGAATGTATATTCGTGAATTCCTTTTCTGAGCTCGTGACTATATCCTGATGCTATTCGTGTGTAGGGATTTCTGACAATAGTAAATATAAATGAACTAGTATCTTCTACCCATCTAATAGAATCATGACTTGTGATTAATTGTGTTCCATCTATTTTATCTAAAATTGAAGTTAAACTTGTTCCTCCGGTTTTAGGTATATGAATAAATGCCCATTTTTGTGAACGATTAATTAATAAACTCAAATTGATTGATTATTATCGTGTAACTGAATCAGAGTACTTTTTCTGATTTAATTTTCCACCTCTTGCAGTTGCTAAAGCTTTATCATCTTTATGAAGTTTGCTTCCAGCTGCATCTGCAGATATTGGTGTTTTGTCTTTATCTGTTTTTGCTACTTTAGCGAATTCAGATTTTCCGTATAAGTCTTGTATTGATGCCATAGTTAGTATCTCCTTGTTATTATATAAATATTGATTAAGTGTCCAAACGAACAATAAAGTTTAAATCGTAATCTGGTAAATTCTTAATTGGTTTGGGTAATTTAGCTACTGCAATCATTTCGCCAGTATTATCATATATACCAATTGTTGATACATATGTAGCTAAATACGAACCAGTTGGGTCTATTGAACCAGATGTATCAACAATTGGTATATA
>Ga0209634_1002728_pt1 | contig 12229 bp, 2 predicted proteins | sample LinPmetageLP40_FD_184043 | JGI IMG/M metagenome (GOLD analysis project Ga0209634, IMG submission 184043) | Marine viral communities from the Pacific Ocean - LP-40 (SPAdes) (version 2) | ecosystem: Environmental > Aquatic > Marine > Oceanic | place: Pacific Ocean | collected 2010-08-26 | reverse complement strand
TTTAATGCTTTCTAAAATGAAAGAAAATAGTTTAGATATACCTAAAGATAAATATTACTATACAAAACCTACAGAGTACTTAGGAAGAATGCAACCCCTTAGATACCTTATGCAAGAAGAAGGATTATATGATGCAGGTACACAAGACTTTACAAAAGAAGATTTAGAAAAAGCAAAACAAAATAAAACAATAAAGAACAACGTACATTTTCAAGACTTAATGAATAATGTTAAGTCTGATGAAGGCTTTATTGAGTTAATGAATAAGGTAGCATCTGTAGATAACTCTAGATCAGAGTATTCTATGGCTAAAGATGGAAAGTCTTTGGTAGAACTAGATCAATTAACTAACTTTACAAACTACAACACCCCACAACCAGGAGGCTGGTTAGACAAATACTAATAATATGAAAGCTGAATTTTTAAAAATAGCAGGCGTTAAGTCTGAAGCAGAGTTTTACAAGAAGTTTCCTTCTGAGGATGCCTTTATGAAAAAGCATGGAAAAGCTGTAAAGAAACTTATGGTTAAGAAAGCAAACATTGGTGCGCTAATTCCTAACAAGCAAACTCCAACAGGTAATACTAATCCTACTCGTATTGACGAATCATTTTTGTTTGATACAGTAGCTGGGTTAACTGGTAAGAAGAACTACGAACAAACTATGGAAGACATGAAAGCTCAAGCTGCTATACCGCCAGCACAGGAATCTGGTGGTGGTGGGCTAGGTGGCTTAATGCAAATGTTACCTATGGCTATGGAGATGTTTGGAGGAGCTGGTGGTGCATCTGGTGCATCTGGTGCAGCTGGTGGTGGTGGTGATATGGGTGCGATGATGAGTGGAATGGGTGGTATGATGAAAAAAGGTGGTAAGGTTGAAAAGTTTACACCTCATATGATGTATGATCCTAAGACTAAGAAGGGCAAGAAAGCTATGACTTACAAAGAGCACTTAGCACTTAAGAAAAAAGGTTGGGGTCATGATGCACCTAAAGCTTTTATGGGATTTGGTGGTGGAGGTAGTGGGGGTGCTACTACTGGTGGAGGTGCTGCTACTGGTGGAGGTGGTGGATTTAATAATTTTATACAAGGGGCTTCTGATGTATTTAACTCTGATGCTGTACAGAATTTTGGTATTCCTATAGTGGGTGATATAATGAAGATTTCTGATCAGCTTAAACAACAAAAAGAAGTAGAGGCTGGAGCAAAGCAAAATAGAATTGTATCTGAATTAGCTTTACGAGCTTCTAAAACTGAACCAGAAAAGATAGATAGAGAATATGTTCGTCCAGAAGATTTCTCAAATACAGGAGAAGAGTTCTTTCCAGTATATGGTGTAGGTACAAACGTACTTGCTAAACATGGAGGTATGTACAAGGCACAGGGTGGTGGAATGGTTAGTGATCAAGGATACTCTCCTATAATAGATGTAAATCAACAAAAAGCATTTAAAGAAGGTGGTTCAGTAAGTTGGAAATATGGAAGCGGTACATACAGTGGAACATTAATACCAAGCATGGAAACTAAAACACATCGTTTTGCTAGAACTCAAAACGGCAAGATTAAAAGATTACCTAAAGCACAAGGTGGATTTAACATGGCTAATATTTCTTATGGAGGAGGTCCAGGAGCAGCCATAGGAAATAAACTTGGTGATATGGTAGGCTTTAACAATGATGCTGGATCTAACATAGGAGGAACTATTGGTGGAACTATTGGTTCTGCATTTGGTCCTATAGGATCTGCTGTAGGTAGTTTTATTGGAAGTGGTGTTGGAGATCTTGTTGATAGAAGTGATAGAAGAACTAGAATAGATAATGAAAGAGCTGAGAAAGCAACTAAAGAAATGTCATACAGTGCACTAGGTCCACAAGTTCAAGCTGGAGTTGCTTCACATGTTCGTGAAGGAGGTAACATTTCATCTAATCCATCAATGTTAGACACAATGAAAATGGGTGGAGAACTTAAAACATTATGGGGTGGTAAAGCTGAAACAGTTTCTTATAACCCTTATGCTGGTGGTGAGAGTATTCAATTTAAAGGAAACTCACATGACTATAGAGATCCTAAAACAGGACAAACAGGAATAGGAGTTGCCTATGGGCAAGAGTCTGTTGCTAATAATGAAGCTGTAGTAGAGGTAGAGAATGAACCAGCACAACAATTAAAAGATGGTGGAGGAGCTGAGAACTTAGTTGTCTATGGAGATCTTAAAATACCTGAAGAGTTTATTAGTGAGATAGGTGATGATAGAGCAAAAGGTATGAAGTTTAAAAACTATGTTGAAGAGCTTAATAAAGATGAAAAGAAAATTAATAGTAAAATGAGCAAAGCAGCTGATCTAGGACTTGAATCAGAAAATACTACATTTGGTCAACTAGAAAGAACTACTGCAGATGCTATTCTTAAAGGTTCAGATATGAAATTAAAATCAATAGCAGACAAGAAGATGATATTAGCAGATTTACAATCTGCACTTAATGATACATTTGATGAGTTTGAAATTAAAGGAAATGAGTTTATATCAAAAGGTAAGGTGGTTGATGACCTTGAAAGAGAAATGAACAATATGGCTAAATCAGGTATAGAAATTAAACCTGAGAATAGAGGTAAGTTTACAGCATGGGCTAAAGAGAAAGGTATGTCTGTAAGTGCTGCTGCTAATAAAGTTATGGCTAACACAGACAAGTACAGCACAGGTGTTGTTCAAATGGCTAACTTTGCTAAGAACTTTGCTAAGAATGGAGCAGGTGTTCCTAAGGCTCAAGGTGAAGGTCAACAAAACACACCACCTAATGGTGATAAAGATTACAGTACGAAAGACGAAATCATAACAAATGAAAATGGCACATTTAAAAGATCAAAAGACAAGACTGGCAAGGTTATTAGTTTTGAAAAAGTTGAACTAGGAGGAGATGATGCAGGAATGACTGTTGAAGAAGCTCTTGCTGCAGGTTTTATACTTAATGAAGAAACAGGTTTGTATGAAAAGTCAAATGGAGAAACTGTTGCACCTACTGACTCAGAAACTGATGCATTAGATGAGGTTCGTCCAGGTCAAGGTAGAGATGAAGGTACTGGACTATTTGGTAACACTACAGTAAAACAATACGAGGATGCTAAAAAAGCTAACCCTTGGTTTGACTGGGAAAACTTTGATCCTAAAAATAAAGCTGACGTTAAACGTTATCAAAAAGAATTTAACAAGAGAGCTGAAGAAGCTGGTTCAGATAAAAGAATAACTGTAGATGGTGACTTTGGAGAACAAACAACCAGTGCTAGATTTACTCCAGCTAGTCCAGGACAAGAGCCTGAAGTAGAGGTGGCACAGATTAGAGAAGAACCTACCGTTACAGAAACTACAACTATACAACCTCCAAGAATTCCATTCATTCCTAACTTCCTAGACGGAGATGTAAACAATGAATTGAATCCTGATCAGTTACTTGCTGAGAAGTATGCAATGGCTACCAATCAGTATATACCTGTACCTGCACAAGGGTATCAACCTAACCTTAGAGTACCTTATGATATATCCCTACAAGATGCAAAGAATGATGTTATTGCACAGAGTAGAGCTATGCAGAGAAATCCTATGATACAAAATAATCCTGCTGCTGCTGCACTTATGGCTGCTCCAACATATAAAGCTCTTAATGATATAAATGCTGAAGAGTTTAGAGCAAATCAGAAAATGAAGGATATGGTATACTCAGGAAACCAAGCTACATTAAATGACGCTAAGTTAAAGAACTTACAAATATACGATGAGCAATATGATAGACAGCAAGATGCTATATCTAATACAAGAAAAGAAAATATAGCTATCTTAAGCTCTATTTCTGATAAGTATGCTCAAAATAGAAGAGAGAATATGTTAGAGAGAGTTTACGGTAATATGTATCCGTCTTATCAATTTGGTCAACAAGGAAACGCTAACACCACAGGGGTGGGAGGTAACTTTAATATACCAGGTTATGGTATGACAGGAGGTATACCTGGTCTAGCTACTCCAGGATTTAATGGTAATGCAGGTCAAAATGTTAATAGCGCAATTAACTTAGGGGGTCAATTACTAGATTACTTTAGAAATAACCCAATACAAAGACAACCCATTGAGCCTAACTATAATAAAATGGATCGTATATTAAAAAGAGGTTTGGATTTTGAAGATTCTTATGATTATATAAATCCACTAGAAGAAGATGATGGAAGCATGTTAGGAAAAAAGGGAAAGTCAGTAAAAAAGAATAATAGAAACAGCAATGTTTTAAGAGCATTTAAAAATTTATAACTAAACTGATTATAAAGAATTACCAAAACCTGTTATAGGTTCTTGGATAATAACATTAATCACATTACATTTGTTAAATTATGGCATCATATAAAGACACAACACCTTCTACATTCAATCCTTACATAGAGCAACGTCCAGTTGAAGCTATGGCTAAGGTTGGTATGTACAAGCAACAAAGGTTTGATGAGGGAGTAAAGAAAATACAAGAGAGCATTGATAATGTTGCTGGTCTTGATGTTGTAAGAGACATTGATAAACAATATCTACAATCAAAACTTAATCAGCTAGGTAGTCAACTTAGTAATGTTGCAGGTGGAGATTTCTCTAACTTCTCATTAATTAATTCTGTTAACGGAATGACTAATCAGATAGCAAAAGATCCTAATGTTATAAATGCAGTAAGTTCAGCAACGAGATACAGGAAAGATTTAGAAACTATTCAAGGTCTTAAAGAAAAAGGAGAGTGGGCAGAGTCTAATCAATTAGAATATAATAAAGAAGTTACTAATTGGTATGACAGTGGTGATTTGAATTCATCATATAAAGCTAACGTTTCTCCATATGTTAATGTGCAAGAAGAGTCACAGAAGATAATAAAAGCTCTTGCTAAGGATGAGTATAATATAGAAGTTATGCAGGATCCTAGTAGTGGTAAGTATTATGATATAATGACTAATCAAGAAGTAAAAGAACTTACTCCAGAAAAAATACAAACAGCTCTTAAGACTGGACTTAGTCCACAGGCTTGGAGACAATTATCATTAGATGGTAAATTAAAATATAATAATGTTTCTGATCAAGGGTTTGTTAATCAGCTTAATGATGGTTATGAAAATAGGTTTAATTTATTATCAGAGAGAAGGTCTGATCTTGTCAATGCTGAAATATCTGCAAAAAATCCTGCAGATAAATTAAAACTGCAAAATCAAATAGCGCAACTAGATCAAATGATAAAAGCTAATCAGCAAGAATACGATTCTGTATCTTCTGGTTTTTCTAGTGGAGATGTGGATTCTGCAAAAGCGCAGTTTTATACAATGGACTGGATGGATAATATTAGCCAAGCTTTTTCTAGTAGATCAGTAAATACTACAACTAAAGAAAGTCCTTACTTCTCTGTACAGATGAAGAAGGATCAGTTTGCATTAGCTCAGGCTAAATATGACGAACAGAAAAGACAAAATAAAAGAGTAAATGCAGATAAGAAAAAAGAGCTAGAGTTACTTGAAGGCAATTTAAATAATACATTTACTATACCGACAGACCCTAAAGATACTAATAAGCTAGTAGAAAACTCAAAAATTGAAACAGACGCTAATATAACAACAGCTAATATAGAAAGAGCAAAACTAGCTAAGAGACTTGGGTGGGATGACACTGTAAGATATGTTGATGTAGATGGGGATGGTAACTATAATCCATCAGTTGATACACTAAATGAAGAAAAAGGACTTACTCAGTTTGATAGAATGATGAGTGTTTCTGAAAGATCTAATTATACAAATGTGCAACCTATTGATATGGATGCGATGAAAGATTATTTAGAGGTTAAAAGAAATGCAGACACTTCACTGTTTAGAGAAAATACAATTGCTCAAGAAGTTGAACGTCAAATTCCCTTAGATATAGATGCTATAATCCCTCAAGAATATGTAGGTAGAACATGGGAAGGGTTTACCGCTGCAGAAACTGCTGTACTGTTAGGAGGTTTTTCTAAATATAAAGGCAGTAGGCTAGCTATGGGTATGGGTGGTGCTGGTGCAGTTGGATATGATACATACGATGATGAAAGAGCAAGGAGAGAATTAAATGATCAAGAATATAGTTTATATGAAAATGTATATAAAAATAAAGAGGGTCAATCACTTCTTCTTGGTAATGATTATGTAAAGAGTGCTATGAATCTACTAGATGAAGTAGAGGATGTTGTTGAAGATATAAATGACAGACGAGATGAGTTAGAAAAAGAACTATATTTACAAACTCTACCTGTACCTCAAGGACTATCTGTAGGTATTGATATATCTGATAAGGTTGCTAAAAATAAAATGCAAGGGATTGTAGCAACTGTTGTAACTGCTATAAATGAGAAAGGTGGATATCAAGGATTAGATGAAAAGGATGCTGCCAACTTATTAAAAATAGAAAAAGGTATAACATCTGCAACAGTTCTCACAGACAGTAGAGAGCTTAGAGTTAGTGGAGGTAGTGCAGACGATATGAATAATGTATTAATACCGTTGACTGATGAACAATATGATCAGGTTAGAGGAATGTTTAATATTGAAACTGAATCAACTCCTGAAGTTCAATACTTTAACAAAAATGTTCTTCCAAGATTATTATCTACTGGTCCTACTGTTGGTGAAAGAGAAACATGGACAACTGCAGCTCCAGAATATAGTCAAATAGCTAATACTATAGTTTCTGAATCTCCAACAAATACTAATTTTGAAAATGGATACTTTAATAATTTTGATTTTCCAAATGTTAATCTTTATGAGATAGCAGCTAACTTAACAACTAATGATAATCCTGATAGCGATGATGCTAGATATTATTGGCAATTAGCGTTTAGATCAACTACTGAAGTTCCTTCTCCAAAAGATCCAAATGTTATGATGCCTAATACTACTACTTTTGAGAATCAAGCATTTGAAAAATCTGTCAATAAAGAACAGGTGGCAACTTTTTTACAAAAATTAGATGATGCTATTATTTTTAGAATGATAAATGGCAGAGACATTACATTAGAAGACATTAAAGATATGACTCCTAAAGTACAAATACCAAATTAATGGAAAAAGATAAGTTAGAAAAAGCTCAACTAGGTTCAAGTATACCTAAACCTGCAAATCCAAAAGCTCTATTAGACGAAGGTTTTATGGAACAACGTTATGGTGGATATAGACAATCTACTGGATTACCTGCACCAAATGCTGGTAATGTTAGAACAAATTCTTTTGGAAATTCTGGTAATGGTAATACTAATGTTCTTGATGACTTCATGAAAGAGTTAGCAGATACTCCATCTAACAAAGGTCGAGGTCCTAAAATGAGAACTGCTGATCAGTATGTTGGATCAGAAAGATATAACTATTTTAATCCTGATCCAGGATGGGATAATGAAGATGCTGCTGCACAAATGCAGGGATGGGGATCCAAGATGGTAAATGGTGTTGCAAAGGGTATATCTCTTACAGGAACTACATTTCTACAAAATACTGTAGGGTTAGTCAATGGTGTTATACAAGCCAGTAGAGATGGAAGATTAGCTTCTTTTTATGATAATGATTTCAATAATGCTTTAGATGAATTTAATAAAGGGTTAGAAGACTCTCTACCCAATTATTATACTGCTGCAGAAAGAGATGCTGATTGGTATTCTCCAACGTATTGGGCTAAAGGAAACTTTTTATGGGATGGTGTTGTAAAGAACATGGGGTTTGCAGCTGGTACATATTTAAGTGCTGGTGTTTATACTAGTGCTTTAAAAGGTATTCCACTTGCATCTAAATTATTTTCTACAGGAAAAGCAGCTGAAACAATTGCTGCAACAGAAGCTGGTTTAGCAGGAGGTAAAGGTGCTGCTGGTATATATGGAGAGTTAAAAGGTTTATCTGATACGTTTTTAAAAACAGCGAATGGATATAACACACTTAATAAAGGTCAAAGGATTGTAGTAGCAGGTTTATCTACAACAGGTGAGGCAGGTTTTGAAGCTTTACACAATGCAAATGAGTTTAGAGAAAGTCTTATCTCTCAATATAAATCAGAATATGGTATTGTTCCTACAACAGAAGCTCTTGATGAAATAAATAGAGCAACCGATGCTGCAGCTAATAGAGCAATGGTAGCTAATATGTTATTACTAACAGGTACAAACTATGTACAACTTCCTAAAATATTCCAAAGTTCTTACGGTAGTGAGAAAACCATTCTTAATGGTCTTGGTAGGGAGATAGGAGATGTGTCTATGGATGCAGCTGGTAGATTATCAAAAACAAAAGTTAGTAGATTAGGAAGAGTTGTTAACGTTATTAGAAAACCTTATTTATTTTCTTACTCTGAAGCATTTGAAGAATCAAGTCAGTATGGAATAGGAGAAGCTACAAAAGACTATTATAAAAAAGCATATGATGGAGAGGCAACAAGTTGGATGTCTTCTATTAAAGCAGGTCTTAACAGTATGGTTAGTAATGAGGGTGCAAAGAATGCTCTTATTGGTGGGTTATCAGGTTCTATAATGTTAAACGTTGGTCCAAGTGTTAAGTCTTTATTAGGAGGACCAAAAACACAAAAACAAAGAATAAGACAAAACACAGAAGATTTTATAAATAAAGCAAATAAATCTGATTTAGGATCTGCTATAAATGAAATGAAGTTTGATCTCAGTAACTTTACAAAAGAAACTGGAGAGGCTATTAATAGAGGAACTGTAATACAGCAAGAAAGAGAAAGAGCTCTTAAGAATGGGGAGATATTTGAAAGTAAAAATTTAGAATCTGATTACATTATAAACTACTTAACTCCTAGAATTAAGTACGGTAGATTTGATTTAGTTAAATCAGAGATAGCAGAGTATACAAAACTAGCAAGTACAGAAGAAGGATTTTCTCAATTGCAAAAAGAAGGTAAGGCTTTACAAACAGATACTAGAGAAGCATATCTAGCAAGAATAAATCGTTTCAGTGAGGTAGCTGATAACGCACACTCTCTATACCAATCTTTAAATATTAGATTTGGTGCAAAGTACAAAACAAATGATCTTGGTGATGTAATAGAAGATAGTAACGGAAATCCAATTTTAGAATATCCTCCATCTGTAATGAATCAGATGTTATACACTAGTTTAAAGACAGAAGATTTTGATCAAAGAATATTAAAACTAGGTGGAGAGTTGTCTGCTGAAGGAATAAATGTTGAAGGTGTTCTCCAAAGTGTAGTAGATGGAAACTTTAAAGAGTACAATGAAGCAGTTGTACAACTTAAAGAATCAGATATGATAGGTTCAAAGAAAGATCAACTTGGATCATACCTAGATGATATTGCTGACGCAGCTGCACAGAGACAAAACTTTATAAAAACATATGATGACATAAAGGAGAACCCTAGTAAGTATGTGTCAGAGTATACAGCCCCTAAAGAAGAGGTAGCAGAAGAAGATAAAGAAACTATTATAGTTAAGACAGAGAGAGGTCAAACAGAAGTTGAATTAGAAACAGAATACTTCGTTGGAAAAAGTGTAGTACTTGATGATGTAAACTTTGAGGAATCTAATAAGATAGGTCAATTTAGTATTAAAGGATATAATGAAGATGGCACTATAAAAATAGTAGAATCTAGAACAGGGCAAGAAAGAGATATATCTGCAGACAGTATTGAGAAGTTTAAGGTGGGTAAAGTTACTGACTTAAAAAACAATAAAACAGCAAACTACTTTTATAATCACAGAAACGAAATCTTTGAACTTAATCGTGGTAAGAATTTTGGAGGTAGGGTGCAAGGTAGACTTGAATATGATAATGGTAAACTTTACTTTGTATATAAAACTAAAGATGGTAAGTTTAAGAGAAAGCAATTAGATAATTCATTTTTTATTGCTCAACCTGGTTATGATAACGCAAGAATAACGATAGTTGGTTCTGTTCAGAGTCAAGCACAGAGAAAATCTTCTGAGCAGTTTTTAGACCCTAAAGAAGTTCAAAGACAAAGACAAAAATTAAAACAAAATAGAGAAGCTAGGCTTGAAGTACTTACACAATTAGGTGAAGAGGGTAAAGAAAATATTGTTGAGTTAAATAAACAAATAGAAAAAGCTGCGTCTGATTTAGTTAAGGTGAAAGAAGACTTAGCTAATATTAGAAAGATGAAAAAGGCTGGTCCTACTGGCCCTAAGATTAAACTTAATTTTTCTAAAGCAACTAAATCTTTTACAAGAACTATTAACAAGTTAACTCAGATGAGAAAGGATCTTAACAAGACCATCAAGTTAGCTGAAATAGAAAGAGATGAAGTAGCAGCTGACATATCTTATTTTGAACAATATACTAATGAAATAACTGATTCGCCTGAAGACAGTGGTGAGTTCTTAGAAGAGCTAAGAGATCAAGTAAAACTGTTGGCTGAAAATGGTAAGAATTTAGCTAAGATAATTAAGGCTGCTAAAAAAATGGGTACCACATTAAGACAGGTGACTAAAAAAGCAGCAAGTTTATTTAGAAAAGCAATTAAGAGTACTTATATAGTAGGTGATGATTATGCAAAAGCATTAAATGATTTATTAAATGATGTTGCTGCTGGTGAAAACTTAGATGTAACTTGGCCTGCACTCAAGCAAGAGATACTTAACTTCTCACTTACTAATGATATATCTAAAGATGTAAACCTTAAAGAGTCAGATATTGTAAAGACTCAAGATGAGGTAGCTAAACTAACTTCTGATATAAACGAATTAAGAACTGAGTACAGAGCTAGAAAGGCTATATTAGATAGATTTCAATCTATCATGAATGAGTATAATGCTAAGAAAGCTGCAGAACAAAAGATAGCAAGCGATCAAAAATTACTAGACAGAATACTTGCTACAGGTATTAAAGCACCAGCTCTTAATGAGTATGAAGGTGAATACAATCCTGATTCAAAGAAAGCAACTAATATACTTCCTGTTGCAACAATACCAGTAAATGAAGATAAAGACCACCAAGTTAGAGCTAATGAGTTTGGTGCAAACTTAAACTCTTTTGAAAACAGAGATGATATACGTGGTATATATTTAACAAGTAAAATACAAGATCAATTATTACCAGGTGTTGTAGAAAGAATGCTAGATGATAACAAAGAGTTGATTGAGGAATTTAAAGACTCAATGATTGTTATGGTGATGGTTAATGAGATTGGAGACTTAGTTGGTGTTGATGGTCAACCTATAGCAGATGGAGACTCTTTATTAGACAACGCTATATATCAAAGCATGCCTGAAGCAAGTCTTACTAACAGTAAAGGCAGCATGTTTAGAGAGGGCACAAGTGATGTTGTAGAGGTTGAAGTGCGTGCTCAATATTCTCAATTTAGAGATAGTGTACTTGCACAAGATTCACTAGGTATACCTCAAGACATTGAAGCATCTTTTGGAACACCTGAGTATGTAGAAGATAGTGCAGGTAATAGAGTTTATACTACTACCACATCTGTACAAGATGCAGGGTTAATTGAAGAATCTGATTTAGAAACAAAATTATTAATAAATGTTCCTACTTCTAAAGGAGCTGTATCAGAAGGTACAACTTCATACAATGCACCTCTTGGGCGTGCGTTCTTAAGACTTAGTAATGCATTTGTCCCACTTAAAAATAGAAAGCATACAAAGAAAGAGGCTACAGTTATATATGAGGCTATTCTTCAGTTGTCTAAAAATATAGTAGCAGGTGAGGGTGTAGAAAGTGACTCTTCAATTGACTTATTAAATTTCTTAAAACGTGTAACATATTGGGGTATACCAATAGACAATGCTGGAGAAAGAAAAGAACCAGGAAGAAATAGTGTATTCTTTGAAAGATCTGTTCCTGAAGTTGGAGGAGTTTTACAGTTTGCTAAACTGCAACTAACAATAGGAAGAAGTCCTGATGCTAAGTTTGATTTTGCTCCAACTGATTTAGAAATGAGCAAAGATGTAATCATATCTCTTCTGGAAGAGACATATAATAATGTTAATGCTTACGATAAAATACTTAATGATCTTGATGCTGAGTTCCAACAAATAACAGGAGTAGAAAACGGTGAAGTAGAAAGTGTTATTTGGAATAATTACCAAACATACCTACTATCTAATACTAATCCTGATGGTTCAAAAAGACCAGACTTTGAGTTACCTCTTTATACTATGATGGCACCTAAAGTAGAAGGTGAAGAGGTAACTCAAAGTCTGGTCTTTT
>Ga0209634_1002727_pt1 | contig 12235 bp, 5 predicted proteins | sample LinPmetageLP40_FD_184043 | JGI IMG/M metagenome (GOLD analysis project Ga0209634, IMG submission 184043) | Marine viral communities from the Pacific Ocean - LP-40 (SPAdes) (version 2) | ecosystem: Environmental > Aquatic > Marine > Oceanic | place: Pacific Ocean | collected 2010-08-26 | reverse complement strand
CGCAGTAGCATCTGTACAGCCTAAAACTTCGTAGAAACATGAACCATCATCTGTATTTACTCCTAATAGAACATCATAGTTATCCGCAGTAGCATCTGTACAACCATAAATAACTGGAATACAAGAACCATTATCAGTGTTAACATCAATTGTAGCGTCTCCTGTTAGCGCGGTAAAGTTAAATGCATTAGCATCAGTACAACCAAATATAAATGCTATACAACTACCATCATCTGTATTTGCTGATAGATTATAGTTAAAGGCTGTACTATCAGTACAACCTAAAAGTACTGCTGAACAACTTCCATCGTCAGTGTTTGCACCAGGATTATAATTTATGGCTAAAGCATTTGTACAACCACTTACAACAGCAATACACGAGCCATCATCAGAATTAGCTATAGGATTATAGTTAAAGGCTGTAGCATCTGTACATCCAAAATAAATACAAGAACCATTGTCTGTGTTTTTTGCAGGATCATAATTAGTTGCAGCAGCATTAGTACAACCTAATGTAACAGCAATACAAGTACCATTATCAACATTAGCGCTAGCCATGTAATTGAAAGCTGAAGGATCCATACATCCGTTAATAAGAGCTGTAATTACACTAGCTACTTTGCCTATACCTTGCACGCTAAAAGCAGCAGAGTTAAAACTACCAACAACCGCGCCACTATTACTAATGTTAACTTCTTCACCCGCAAAATAACCAAACCATTTTCCTTCTTTTTCTATAAAATCACTTACACTCCCTTTTTCTAAATTAGTTTCAACAGCTGATTTCAATATTTCATCTTCTGATGAATCTTTAACATACCAACCTTTTTGTCCCTCTAGATTATAGTACTCTCCATCATTATTAGTGTGATAGCTTATATTGCCTAAAGTATTTGTTGTTGTAAATGTGTTTTCATACACTCTTGCTTGAGAACCCTCATAGTTTAACGTGCGAAATGATTTAACGCTACCAGGCACATCATTGAGTACAACGGTTAGCTCTGATTTTCCATATACATCATAAAAAGTATTTCTACCAACTTCTTTCCCTGAAACAAACTGTTGTGCGTTGTGTTGCCAAAGCGTTCCGCCTTTAAAAGAGTAGTATTGATTTGCACAGCTAATAGCGTTTTCAGGAGTAAAAGTTTTAAAGCTAACCCAACCTCTAACATCTTCTCTGAACGTAACTGTTGTATTACCATCGTAAACAACAGTCGGGTTTAGTAGTTGAGTTGCAATTGGCACTAAACTAGGTTTAAATAACGTTAAATTATACTCATCTTTTTTATCGTCAAAACTACCAATAATTTTTGTTGTTAACCGCAAGTTGTCTCTAAACCAATCTTTCATACCGTGGTTTGATATTGCAGTTAAACCATCTCTAGACAATCTCATTACAGAGCCTCTAACTTTATCTGTGAAGTAAATCCTATAAGCATCCGATGCAAATGATTCAGGGTTTTTTGATATGCCAAACTCACCAGAGTAAGGCGTAGCAGTTCCCAAAACATTGTTAGTTGAAGTTATGTTGGTGTTACCATCAGCATTAAACAAAGCATCTTTGTTTGCTAGAATTTTTAAAACTCTATCTTCACACAGCGCAACTAAATCTCCACCTTGACCCCATCCAGAATAAAGCTTTTGAATACTACCGTATATAGGGTTTATATCTTTTGTTATTTTTTCAGCAGCAATAAATTGGTTTAAATTATTTACACTAGAAGTAGAGTTGTATAATCCAGAATAAATTAAACCGTATACTCTAGATTCTGTTTCGTTAAGATCTTGTGTAGAAGAAGAAGCCGTTACGCCATTGGTAACGTAAGGCTTGTTGTAGGTATCTCCAATTCTATTCGATTCTACTCCATTTTTAAAAGACCAACAATTATACCAATTTAAGCCAACTTCTTTTCTAGGTTGTATTGTACAGCTATCAACAAATCCAGGAGATCCTGTAGTTGAAACTATTTCAAACTGCACTAACTCGCCGTTGTCTTTTTCTACGTAAGCAAACTGTTGTTGTTGTAGTGGTGTAAAATCGACTTCTGGAATTGAAGATGAAAATTCTATTCGGTAAACTGGATTATTTGGATTTATTACACTCCACTCAGATATAAAAATTCCACCACCAAAAGGATTACCAGATAGATCAAGTAATACGCTTCCAATTGGTATGTATGAATATTTATTTGTATCGGTTAAAGGAAACGTTGGTATACTAGAACTAGCCTCGTAATATATATCTATATCAACATCTTCTTTAGGTTCAGTTTCCCAAATTGCTGGGTTTTCACTGATAGTGTTTTTTCCATCTTCAGAAAATTCTGTTAAAAACTCTATTTTTTGTTTGTTTGCAACGGCGTAAGGATCAGCTAAGTTATGTAGAAGGGTATAAGGCTCACCAACATCGTCAATAGCTGTCACCGTGTTTGCAACAGGAGTAAACTGCGGATCAACTTCATATTTTATTCTGTAAGTAAACCTACGGTTTTGATGACGATGCATTTCTTGTATTTGCGTTTGCCAGTTAGAACTCCAATACGCGCCGCACACTGCTGCGTACGCTGCTGCTGCTGAGCCACTTAAACCAAAACCTGGAAGAAGTATATCTTTAAATCGATCGGGTGCAGTGTTATTTCCTTGAAAGTTAAATAATTTGAATTTAGTTACTCCTAGGATTTTGTACACCACATCTGGTGATTCTGCAAACCTAAATTTATTGTTTTCTTTTAACGAAGAAACAACATCATACGCACTGCTATTGTAAGCATCGTCTTTTTTACCAATATTCCAATTTAAGTGTGTAACAGTTTCTCTTGATCCATCGCCGCCAAATGATCCCGCTGAACCTGGACCACTAGGATCAACAACTGAATAAGATAAATCTACAAAGTTAGAGCCACCGAAAGAGTGAACGCCTTTCATTCCAGCCATATTATTGCTCTTTCCATCCCCAACATTTTCAGTTTTAGTACCTGAACAGCCGTCAGAAGCATAAGTTACGGAGATAGCGCTAGTACTATCATAAAATGAGAAAAGTCCAGAGCTATCTTGCAAGCCACTACTTGCGTAAGACAATAATCCGCTGGCAGGCACAGTGCCATTTTGAACGCTAGCAAAAGAAGCTGCATCAATAAACCACTGCTGATTACCTCCCCCAGTCGAGTCAAACTGAAGTATATCATCCCACTGTGCTTTGGTATTTGTAGAGTTTCCAGCTGGACTAATTAGTGCCGGTGCGCTTTGTGCTTGGTTAGTGGTATTAAAGTTATACTTTGCGCCTGTAACTGTAAGAGCGGTATCTTCTACCTTAAACACATCAACGATAGCTTTTACACTGAGATACTGCTCAGCAGATAAACCTACTCCAACTAAATTTTCTACAGCAACATTATCATTTAATATTTTAACAAAAAATCTACCATCAAATTCTGGTTTATTTTGCACTGTTTTTTTCCAAAAATGAATATGAATACTATCCTCATCCATAAACCAACCGGTTATTGGGCTTGCTCGAGTTATCCACTCATCTTCAACGAGTATTGCAGACGCTAAACTTACGTAGTGATGACCAGAAGTACTAGCATCTGCTCCTACTAAAGGATCAACATTAATCACATGGTACTTTTGACTTATAGTTTCTTCAAGAACACCTAAGCTATTAGTTTCTTCTCTTGACCAGCTAACATAGAGCTCGTCTGCGCTAGCTCCACTTGAATTTTGGTTGACTTCTTGAAGAAGTATGTGGGGTGCGGTTAATTGTTGCTGGTGTACATTTGGAGATGAAGTAAGATCAGCAAGATAAGGTTTTTCTGACCACATATCCGCGTGAAGGCTAAATCCTTTTCTACCAGGAATAGGGGCATTTTCCCCGGATCCAAAACCGCAGGCTGGATAAAACCCGTGTACGCCACCGTACATTTGACATGAACTAGGGTGTTTTGAATCATCTTGATTTGTTCTAAGTATTCTTTCAAAAGAAGTTTTTATATACTCAGGAGCTTCGTTTTCTATTGCTACAACTTTGTATCTAGCTTTTTCTTTAACTAGTTCACTTGAATCAGTTCCTTTTTTTAATATAATGTAAGTATCTTCATCTATTTTATTTCTATCTATAGAAGGAAAAGAAATCCAAATATTACCGTCCTCAGCATCGTAAATTCTATCCATTGCCAAGTTATAATACTCGTTTGAAGTTTCTTTTATGTAAAACCTATAATAATCAGCCCAAGCAGGCGAATCATTTAGTTTTACGCTTAAATAACTACTATTGTTTGCTTGTGATTTTGGAACACTAACTGAATTACCAGCTGTTTTAACAGGAGTTTCTCTACCATATTTATCGCCCCAAACAACACCAACATCATAATCTCGAAGTGATTTAATAGATTTTTCACCAAAAAAGTTATTTGTATCAACAGGCCTACCGCTTAAGGTAGTTGTTATTTGAGGCTGTATACTTTCATAACCAATTTCGTAGTTTCCGTAAACAATTCTGTTGCCAGTTACTTCCTGTGCAAGCGCTAGCTTTGGAACGTTATCATATACTCTTAGTGATTGAGAAGATGGTAGCGCAAGAGAAACGTTTTCTGAAGAAATCTTAAAAGCTCCTTTGTCGGCGGTAATGTAACTAGAACTACCGCTTGAGTTCCAGCTGTTTTGAGTTTGGTTTTCTAAAACATTGTCAGTAGAAGTAACACTTTTTAACAAGTAAACTGTAGGGCTAGTTTCATTTTTGTAAAGAATATCTACTTGAACAACATCTAAAGGTATAGTTATTGGTACAAAATCTTTTATTGTTAAAGATTTTATATTATTAACCATACCTTCGTTATAAGCTTTTATAGGCTCGTAATTAAATCTGCCAGGAACAAATGCAACCTCTGAAAACGGGCTAAAAGAAGAGTATTCGTTATCTTCATATTTATACCTGTAAGCAAATCTTGGTAGCTTAAGCTTGAAAATAGATTCCGGTTGTACTAGTTGCACGTAAAGTTTGTCTATAGCTGAAGCAGCTGAGCTTATTGCAGAGGTAGTAAATTGTATTTGCACCACATACGTAGTATATGAATTACCAGAAGCGTCTATCAAACCTCCAATAATTTCTATAATTTTAACCTTTAACTCGTATTGTTCAGGTAATTGATCAAAATCGGCTGCTAAAGCAAGTAAATCACCAACTTGAAAATCAGGAGCATCACCAGCTATATTAAAAACATCAAAACTAACTTCTTCCCCAACTTCTTTAGCGCTAAAAGGAAAATTCAATAAGTCAACTTCAATCTCTACATTATTACCTGTAATACCAGTCCTTTCAGATGTTTCCATTTGTAAGAAAGGCGCTTTTAAAGGCGCTTTACGCACAACTGTTATATGCTCTTCTTTAACAAGAATATCTGAATTGTAGTTAATACTTTGCGCACTATTTATTAATCTAGTGTGTTGTAATCCACTTGAATCAGTACCCTCTACGCTACGTGGTATATTTATTTTTTTTGGCTCTGTTTTACCATCAGTCCAAAACAGCATATCATCAATAATATTAATACCAGTTATATACTCTTCATGGTTAAAGTTTAAAACTTTAGGCTTTTCAAAAAGTAAAGAGGTAAAATCTGCAGTTAAGTTTAAAGTATTAGCAAGGGCAACAGTGGCTCCAAGTTGAAGCGTAAAAGAAGAACTTGCGGGTAAAATAAGTGGAGCACCAGTAGTGCAATCAACCACCGTAAAAGCGTTGTCAAACGAAGTTGGAAATCCAACAGCACCAATACATCCTGCTACGTTTCCAACAATGACAGGGTCTCCAATATTTAAATTACCTGCAAGTGTAACATCAAAATCTATAATATCAACATTCACAACATTGTTAGGAATTGGAGTAGGATACGATGAAAGTGGATTCTCTATTGAACCTGTTATAGAACTACCCCCGTATGTAACTCCCATAAAACTTGAAGCGGTGTAGTTTCCAGGTCCCGAAACAAGTTTTACTGCATTAGCATTGTCTTGTGGTAAAATAAGCCAAGGATTTATAGGGGTATTCAGCTCTAGTTTTATAAGGTTTTGGTAATATGATCCAGAACCATCATAAAACTCTATTTCAACCGTTACAAATGAGGCGGAAAGAACTGTACGTGTTTGTGCGTCAGGTGTGCCTGTTAAAATTTCTACATTATATCCAACAAGGTCACTTGGAGTTTGGATAAGATAAGAATAACCTTCTATGTACAGATTGGTGCTTCCAGTTAATGGCCATATAGCGTATGATGGCGCTCCAGGTGCTTTTAGTTCGTACAAATCAATATAAAATCTTTCCCCAAGATTTAAAGTAGGTGGCGCCATAGGTATAAGTGTTGCCTCATCTAAACCTATAACATCAACGATGTTAGTAATCAAACCGTTAATTGGATCTAAACCAGCAACAGTCCAACCTTGTCCTATTTGACTCATTAAACCAGCCGATAAACCTGATAAAATATTTGTAGGCAAGTCACCAACTGTATTAGCTGTAGTAAAAGCATATTGATCAACAAAAACGGGTTCACACACATCGCCAGAAGTATCTCCAGGTCTTTTTCTAATTATAATATCTGTTAACGTAGTAAAATCAGACCAATCAGTATTATATTCTAACACATTAGATACATTATATGGTTGTCCTGAAACCAACCAATATAAAGAATCATTTTTTTCATCAGCAATTGATCCTACAGTAAAAGAAGAATCAGATGGAAGTAAGTCACTCATTATTGTAGAATTACAACCCTGAACGTTACCTAGTATATTTTGAACAGTACCAACATCAGATCCTTCTGAAGTTGACACTTGAACGTTAATAGCTTGCCTATACTCTCCGTTGGGAACAAGTCTTTCATCTACGTCCTTGTTCATTTTACCACCGGTAAACTGATGCTTAATTTCTGACATGTACTAGTGTTTTATTTGTTTCGATTTACCTCTTAAAATTTGAGTAAGTTCTTCTTGTTTAATATTTGATAACCTTAATTTAGCAGTTCTAACAGCAGCAAATCTTTCTTTTTTTAATCTATTTACTTGGTATTCTGGTATATTAGATTTACCAGATAAAACAGCGTGCGACATCCATTTGTACATAGCTTCTTCAGCAAACTTGTGAACTTGCATCTCGCCGTCTGTACCAAGACTATCGCTTATGTAATCTAAGATTACAGTTTTTCCACTAATATTAGAGCTAAAGTGTATTTTTCCTGATTTATCATCTATATAAAAAGATCCGTTAGCTTGTGCGTGCTGAGGATCAAGTCCGTACCTATTGCCATCCATTGGCCAATAAGTATCATCTTGGTAATCATCTTGGTTTTGTGATGGCGTATGCGATTTGTAACTTGACCAAGTATCAGTATCTGCGTTTGGAGATACAAATGTTGCATCTACAAGACTGGCTATTGCGTTTGGTAATTTATTTATAACTATTGTTGTATCAAAAACGTTTGTAACAACTGTTTCGGTTTTAAGATCTTTGTGATAAACAAACATACCTACTTCTATATTTGCTAGTTCAGCAGCTACTCCCGTTATTTTGTTATCAGTAATATTCCAAGATAAGTTTTCAACTATATGCGCTGATTTTTGTGGTAGAATTAATAAGCCATCTTTATCTTCAAAACTTAACGTTGTTCCAAGATTATCTTGAAGCGGTAGTACAGGTACTTTTAAAGAATCAACTAGCTGTATTGTTGTTATGCCAGCTAAATTTGATGTAGCCCCAACAAAAGTTCCTATAGGAATATGAGGCCCACCAAACACTTTCATACCAACTAATATATCTTTGTATTCCGTGTCTAAATCAACAAAACTAGAAGCAATACTTAGATTACCAACGGCCTGTAGTTTATACTCACCAGCAGAATCTTGTAGTGGATTAAACGATGGGTTAGAAGTTTTAGTGGTTGGGTATAACAAATGTTTTATACCAGCAGAATCTACCCAGCTAACCTTGGTGTAGCTTACGTAATCTTGTGGAAGTATCATTTGTAGTGAAGGCGGAAGAGTTATTTCTTGAGCTTTTGTAGATTTAAAAGTATCAAACGACATTTCAGCTAATCCTCTCTGCGCATGAAAAGCAACATCTGCTCTACTGGCTTTAGATATTAGTTTATCTTCGCCTACATACACGATCATAAATTGATTTATCACATCATCTAAAGAGATAAACTGATAGTTTCCAAAAGAATCAGGCGTACCATAGTAACTCGCTTCGGTTTCATTTATTAATGCCATGTATTATATATTTTTTTGTTGTTTAATCATGCTTTCCATTGCCCCACCTGACCTCATGACATCAACCTGTTGAGTGGCTAAACCTGCTAATCTTAATATTTTATTTACTAATTGTATTTCTTCAGATTCATGTAACTGAAAGTTATTCGTGCTTGCGTTGGGGTTATACATAGCCTTTTTGTTAATAACAGTGTAAGTCCAATTAGGTTTGTGAGGAGTTCTAATGTAAGTAAACGCGTAAGGAGGTTTATTTGCACCACCATCATTACACGTTATTACTTTATTTTGCATTTTAACTATAGGTCTAGACGGACTAGGCTTTGTTAGCGGTGATGCTTTATAGTTTTCAAAATCTTTAGTTGATAATAACTCACACTCAACCTCTAAACCGGTGCTAGTATTTAAAAGTGTTGTACGTAAAAGCCGGTGAATAGTAAGTGTACCAAGATCTTTACCCCCACCTGAACCAGCAAGAGCAGCTGTTTGTGTTGGGTCAAATTCTCTTACTAATCTACTTATTTTATCTTCTATTATATCATCAATATCAGCTACAACAGTATCATTGCCTTGTGATTTTCTAGCTTGGTTTAAATCGTAAAAGTACTGCTCAAATATTTCTAGCTGAGCTTGGCTGGCAAATAAATTAAAGTCTTGAGGAGTTATATAACCTCTCTGCTCTTTATTGGCTAAAGCCAAAACTTTTTGATATACTCTGTCTATAAGTACCATAATTTCTTTTTAGTTGTTATATGGAAACAATCTATTTAATGTATCTTTTCTTGTTCCGCATCCGCAATCTTTTTTAACAGCCTTGCTTACTGTATCTACAACTTTTTTTATTCCAGTTGCTTTTGTTATTTTTTCTATAGTATCTCCTAAGCCTTTAGATTTTTCTTTCATATAATTAAATTTAGTAGTTTACGATCGCTCCGTAGAGCGACCGCATCTACAGTTAAATTAATTTAATCTTTTTTCAATATTGGAGTAAATCTCCATACCTTCGTCAGTTTTAAACCAAGCGGCTAAAGCTGAATAAGGGTGCTCATCAAACGGAACGTTCATTAGTTTTCTATCGTTAGAACCCCATGAAAAAGTTCTGTTGTCAGTTGATAATTTTAATATACCCATTTCAGTTGCTTTTATACCAAAGTTTCTAAGTACAACATTTTCATCACCTGCTAACTCTAAGAATAACTCCGGGTTTCTTTTAGCGTATAATAATAAATCTCTTTTAAGTTCTTTAGAACTCATGTCTGACACTTTAGAACCTATCTCAACACGCATTATAGCTTCTGCCATGTCTATGTCTAGATTTTTAGCAGCATTTAAAGCTTCTATTTCCATTTCTATCCAAGCAATTTCACCCATAGCATTTTGAACTGGTTTTTCTTCGTAAAACATTTTATCTCTATCTGGATGGTATAAAGAAAGTAATTTCTGTAAAACTGTTTTTTCTTTTTCAACAATCAACATGCCGTTTCTAAAAACAACGTGTTCTAGCCTTTGATCACCCTTCATCTCGTCAACAAAAACTGTTCTTTGGTTTTGGCAATACTTAAGTTCTCTTTCGTAACCTTTGTCCTCGTCAAACCAATGTATGTTTGCTGATTTAATAGATCTTGATAAAGGTTTTTTACTGCCTTTTAATCTGTATATTCTACTTTTAATTTCCCAACCATCTTCTAGTGTTGGGTTTTTCTTTTCAACTCTTTTAGGTTTTGCAACTACAGTATCTTCTATAAATTCTGTAACCACTTCTTCCATTGTTTCTATTTGAGGTTCTACCTCAACTTTTTTTGTTGTGTTAGCTTTTTTAGCCATAATATAATATAATATAAATTAATAAAAATAAAAGGGGTTGGGGAATTACCCCCAACCTCTTAAATATAATATGCTTATTTCATTAACATGAAATTGTTAGCACCTTGTGTAACTAAACATCTTTCAGATAAATAGTGGATTTGCATTGCATCTAAAGCAGACGTAGCAGCTCCAACTGAACCTGTAACCCAAGTTTTCATTTTTCTGTCATCAGTTTGTGAAGCTCTGTAACGTACGTGTAAGAAAGGACGTTTAAGGTTCTTTCCTAAAGCTTGATCATAAACAGAAGATACACCAGCTGGAATAATAACCCCTCTAATAGCTGCAGATCCTGCAATCTCGTTTATTTTACCTCTTGTAGCTTTATCGTTTAAGTATCTCATATCAGACTTGTAGAAGTCATAAGATCCACGTCTGAAACCAGAGAAACCTAAGTTTAATGCCATATCTTCTGAGTTGTCAAATACTCCGTAAGAAGTACCACCAGCTCCGTAAGAATTCATAGAAGCTAACATGTCATCCATTGCTAAACTAGTAGCTCTGTTTACAAACATCATGTTTTCTTCAATAGCACCTTGCTTGTCAAACTCAGCTAAGATAGCATCAAATTCAGCTAAATCAGTTGCAGCATTAACACCAGTGATTCCAGAAGTAACGTTACCTCTTGACTCAATAGCAGCAAATAAACCCTCAGTACCAGCGCCGTTTAAACCAGCATCAGCAGCACCTCTAACTTGACCATCATCACCAAAACCAATAACAGAAGCTGCTACAGTTTTTTCAGCCTCAAGCATAGACATTTCTAAGTAATCAGTAAAACGAGCTCTAGTATCACCTTCAGCTTTTAAGTACCATAAGTAACCGTTTTGCCCTTCTTCACCAGAAACTTCAACCCATCCAATAGAAGATGTATCAGATCCAGAGATCTCATAGTAATCTTTCATAATGATTGGTTTGTTAGTAAATGATTTGAAAGTAGGTGTTAAAGCTGGTCTTTTATCAGATTCAAACGTACCAGTTGCATCACTGTATTTCTGTCCCTTTCCATACTCAGAACCTATAACTAATAATACAGATCCACTAGCAGTTGTAGCGTGACCAGTTAAATCAGCTTTATCGTAAGGTTCAACTGTAACAACAGCAGAAGCTGGAACTTCAACAACTAAAGCTTTTGTAACGATACCAGCAGTTGCAATAAGTACAACATCATTAACTCTAATACCATGAGATGCTGGAGCAAATCCATCACCTGCAATGTTACCGTCTATATCGCTAACAACTGTAAAAGTACCATTAGTATCACCAGCTGTAGCTACTGTACCTACGTAAGATAAATGTAATCTAGACTGCTCAGACCAAATAACTTGATCAGCTGTCATAGCTTCTTCAGCTCCTACTTGTGAAAGAAATCCTGAGATTGTTCTGTTTCCAAAAACCTCAGCTTCTTTTTCCATAAGATCTGGTAAATATTGTTGCGCCCAACCTGCAGTTGCCGCGCTTGTAAAATCGATGTAGTTTGAAGCTAGTGTTTGTTGCTGCGATGCAGCTACACTATTCAATTCACCACCATTAGTAATTGCCATAATTTTGTTTTTTTAATTTTTAAATTTATTGTTTTTAATTTTAAACTTAAAATCAGAAGAATCACTACCTAACACTTTGAATTTAGTACCACCCGCTTCAATTTTTCCATGACTTTGTCTTGGATTCATATCAACGTTTTTGGCTTTAGCAATACTATTTTTCATAGCATCAGCTTTGCCTTGGTCGTAAAAGTGTTTTGCAACAGCATCAGCGTTCATAGCTGTGTAAAGAGATTTGTGATAGCCCTTGGCATCTGATAACGTATTATTTTTATCCAAAAACTTTTTGGTAAAATTATTTATATCACTTTGAGTATCCTTAACCTCGTTAGCATTGTTAACATTAAATCGATATTTTTTATCTCCGACGTTATATTCAAAACCTTTGAATTTGTCATTGAAAACCTGCTCGGTTTTTTGAGTAAAAACATCTGTATTTTGTTTAGCTGCTTTTTGAGTTACTTCTGACTCCTTGTTATATCTATCAAAGAAGTTAACCGCTTTCTGTTGCTCAGTTGTAAGCTTCGACCCAGCTTTAATTTCTTCATAGTATGTAGACTTTTGCCCGTCTA
>Ga0209634_1002726_pt1 | contig 12235 bp, 10 predicted proteins | sample LinPmetageLP40_FD_184043 | JGI IMG/M metagenome (GOLD analysis project Ga0209634, IMG submission 184043) | Marine viral communities from the Pacific Ocean - LP-40 (SPAdes) (version 2) | ecosystem: Environmental > Aquatic > Marine > Oceanic | place: Pacific Ocean | collected 2010-08-26 | reverse complement strand
GACTTCGCCGCCACCGGTGACAGCTATGTGTTAGCGGCTCGTGTGAGTGGCCAAGCCAACAGCTATTTTGATGAAGCTCCGGCCACACTAGAAGAAGTACCGGCGCATGTGGCCAGTAACGACAATATTAACGTGATGGTGGTGGCCGATACCGATGTATTAAGTGACCGCCTGTGGGTACAAGTGCAAAACTTCTTTGGTCAACGCATCATGCAGCCTTGGGCCGACAACGGCGCCTTAGCGCAAAACATGGTGGAGCAGTACTTGGGCAGCAATGACCTCATTACCATTCGAAGCCGTGGTCGTTTTACTCGCCCGTTTGAAGTGGTGCAAGACCTTGAGCAACAAGCGCAAAGTAAGTTCTACGAGAACGAACAAGCGCTTCAGCGTCAGCTTGAAGAAACCGAGCAGCGCATGGCCGAGCTAGAAACCCAGCGCGACCAAGACAGCTTAACCCTAAGCCCAGAGCAAGAAGCCACGCTTAATGGTTTCCAGCAAGAAAAGCTGCGCATTCGTAAAGCCTTACGTGATGTGCGCCACGAGCTGGATAAAGACATCGAAAGCCTAGGCAGCTGGTTGAAAATACTTAATATCGCCATTATTCCGGTATTGCTAACCTTGCTGCTATTATTACTGGCTCGATTAACCTTACGTAATAGACGTAATTAACCCCCTGCGCTAACCCAGAGTTAGCGCGCAGTAGGAACGTGCAGCGCATGCAACATGGTCTAAATGACGTCGAACTACAAGGTAACCTCTTCATATGCCGCCCTAAAGGGGCGTTTAATCTTGAAGGGGTGACCGAGTACGAAACCAAGTTTGCTCACATGGCCGCCACCCTAAAGGGGCAAGTGTGGGGGATACTCAATATCTACCATGACTACGAAACCGGTGGCCCAGATGTGCAACAGCGTATTTGGTCGCAATTTAATTGGTCCGCCAATCACGGCTGTGATTTCATAGGTTTTGTCATCTGCAACCCGCTGCACGAGTTTGCTGCCAAGCAAACCATCAAGGGCATCGACATCAAACAAATGAAAACCTTCCATGATGAACCCAGTGCCTTTGCCTGGATCGAGCAAGCCCTGCAAGAGGCCAACGCCTAATAGCGTGGGCATTGAATAGCAAAAACTAAAAAGCCAGCAACTGCTGGCTTTTTAATTTTCGGCGCTCTGTTTTGAAAGCGCTTACAAGCTTGAATAATGGCTTAATAATGGGGCGGTGGGGTTTCGTCTTCAGGGCTTCGAATATTGTTCGAGCCAGATTGGTCCAAACGGCTGCTTAAGTGCTTCACAGCGCGTTCAAGCATGTTAATTTGCGACTGCTGATTGGTCACGATTTCATTCATCTCATCTACACTTTGCTCTAAGAAAGCAATGCGGATTTGTAGGTCTTCAATGTGGTCTTGGTCGGATTGAGTCATAATTTCTATCGTGTTGATTTTTAACGCTAATTCATATTAGATACACAGGCTTGCCTGAATTGTACACCAAGCAAGTGTAACAACTGACAAATTACGTAAGAAAGAAGGTTAAAGATGCAAAATTCACTATTTAAAAAAGTATTAGTCTGTGTGCTGCTGGCCATACCAACACCCGCATTAATGGCAGCACTGTTCTCTGTGACTGGCGGTAGCGCTATCTTCACATTCACTCAACCAATTGCCGACCAAGGCGCAGCGTCATTCTTCCTACAACAAGAAGGTGCCGTACTTGCATACCTAGCCGCCGCATTTGTGGCATTTGTTGTGTTATTTATTTCAGCCAGTTCGTTTAATCAAACCCAATTCAAGCGTCGCGGCACTGGCACTCTTGTTGAGTCAGACGTGGATGACGGCCGTGAGCGCGGTGTTGTTAAGTGGTTCAATGTGAAAAAAGGCTTCGGCTTTGTAACCCGTGACAATGGCGACGACGTGTTCGTTCATTTCCGCAGCATCCGTGGCAGCGGCCACCGTTCACTCAGCGAAGGCCAAGCGGTTAAGTTTAGCGTGGTCGATGGTCAAAAAGGCCTACAAGCAGAAGACGTATCCGTTGTTCGCTAAGCCCCAGCCCAAGCCAATAACAAAAGAAACCCGCCCAGCGCGGGTTTTTTTATGCCCAGAATTTAGCTTATTTTTAACAGAGGGATTCAAATCAAACCAGTACGAACCCGCCCCCAGAGTGCCCCGCGAGCGAAGAGAGTGCATTGGGTATGCGGGTGAATAATTGAAGTCATTTGCACTTAATGCCTGTACGAGGGTGTACCCAAAGCATTCGCGTTTCTCATGGGGCATGCAACCCTGCGCCCGAAAAAACCAAATTCGCTCGCAGGTGCAAGCGCCTTCAAGCCCTATTGCCACAAATGTACGAACCCGCACCTGCGGGTGAATATGTGTGCCGATTCGCTCGCAGGTGCAAGCTCCTACAAAACCTCATTGCCACAGATGTACGAACCCGCACCTGCGGGTGAATAACCCTATTCACCAGCAACCACCCGCCCCCGACCAGTAACCTCAAAGCCCGGGGATATGATCTACACTGAAATTAAATCAGTTAACATCATGAGGCCCCATGCCTTACAGCAGCTATAAACGCTTCTTTGACCAATCCAGGGAATTATTGTGCATTGTGAGCTTGGATGGCTTCTTTGTGGATGTTAATGATGCGTTTACCCGGGTATTAGGCCACCCAAAATCATCACTGATTGGCAAATCCATCAGAGACTTAATTGCTCCTCAAGACATTGAAAAAACCCTACAAGAATTCAAGCGCATCAAACATGGTGAAAGCTCCACCCATTTTGAAAACCGCTTTAACTCATCCAGTGGTGAATACGTCACACTGTCATGGAGCACCAGCATTGACCCTGAAAGTGGGCAGGTAGTGGCGTCCGCCCGCGACGTCACCGAGCAATCCAACCAAGCCCGTAAAATTCAGCAAATTGAAGCCGCCCTTAATAAAACCTTCATCCTCGCCGAGACCGATGCCAAAGGGGTTATCACCCGCGTGAATGACAACTTTTGTGATATTAGCGGATACACAAAAGGCGAACTCATCGGGCAAACCCATCGTTTAATCAACTCAGGCATTCACCCTGAAGCCTTTTTTAGTGAAATGTGGCAAACCATCAGACAAAAAAAAATATGGGCAGGTGACATCACCAACCGCAATAAAAACGGTGAGCTGTATTACGTGAAAACCACCATCGCCCCTATGATCAATTATGAAGGTGACATACAAGGGTTCATGGCCATTCGCCAAGACATTACTGATCAAATAAAGCATGAAATCAAACTAGCCAAAACCCTTAAAATTCTCAATGAAACCAGTAGCAGTGCAAAAATTGGGGGCTGGGAGCTCGACGTTAATAGTGGGTTACTCACCTGGACAGACGAAACCTTTCGCATTCTTGAGGTAGAAAAACGCGATGGCTATCACCCATTGTTGGCCGAAGGCATTAGTTTATTTGTCGACGAACACATACACATTATTGATGACGCCGTGACACGCTGCATGACAAAAGGCGAACCTTACAGCCTAGAATTAAAAGCCAAAACCTCAAAGGGCAATCAGTTTTGGGTTTATACCACGGGCAATGCCAATTATGTGGACGGCGAAATCAAAACCATCTCTGGCACCATTCAAGACATCAACGCGCGCAAAACCGCCGAGAAAAAATTCAATCTAGAAAAACAAAAAAGCATACAAACCGCCAAGCTTGCCTCCCTTGGGGAATTGGCCGCCAGCATGGCCCATGAAATTAACAACCCACTGGGTATTATTTCGGGCTATAGCGAATTATTGCGCAGCCGTGCAGAGCTGGCGGATGCCCATGAAAAATTAGATGTGATTTTAAAATCCTGTAAGCGCATCTCACATATCGTTAATAATTTAAAACGCTTTTCACGGGAAGAAGGGGAGCGCAAACAAGGCCCCATTGTACTGAGCCAAGTCATCAAAGAAGCCATCATGCTCACTCAACCCAGGCTAAAGCGTGCCATGGTGCAACTGACGTTTGAAAGTGACTCCCCCCTTGCCATATTGGGCAACGACATTGAAATGGAACAGGTCTTTTTAAACCTCATAAATAATGCCGCTGACGCTATTCAAGATTTACCCGTACGCTGGATCAACATAGAGCTCACCGACACATCTGGGCTCATACAAGTGCGCATAACCGATTCTGGGCACGGCATTGCCGCTGACGTGGTGGAGAATATATTTTCGCCGTTTTATACCACCAAAAAAGTAGGCGAGGGCACCGGGCTGGGGTTATCCATCGTGGCCGACATGCTTAAAGACCACAACGCCAGCATACAGTACGACATGGCCCACGCTAACACCTCCTTTGTGTTGCACTTTACCCCGTACCAGGAGGCATAAATGGCACTGACCGTATACTACCTCGATGACGAAGCCGAACTGTGCGACGTATTTAAAGATTTTTTAAGTAGCGCCCAAATACACGTCACCACGTTTACCGAAAGCGAAGCGGCCATTGAACAATGCGCGCAAAACAAGCCCGACATCATCTTTATAGACTACCGCCTGACCAACACCACAGGCAACTTAGTGGCCAATGTATTGGATGATGACATTGAAAAAATACTCGTCACCGGTGAGCTAGACTTACCCCAATATGACGTATTTTCTCAAGTGATGGCCAAGCCATACAGTTTAATGGCCATTAGCCAAATGTTAGAAGCAAAAAACGAACATACTCACCAGACCCAAAAAGGTGAACACAATGAGCGTATATAACCAACTGCTCGTCATCGACGACGACCCAGATTACTGCCAGCTCATCAAAGAGGTTTTAGCGCCGGACTTTGACTGCGTGCTCGCGCACACCGGCAAAGATGGCTTAGCTCAATTTACCCAGCACTGCGACCCGGTTTTAGTGATCGTTGATTTAAACCTGCCAGACATGAGCGGCTTTGAAGTTTGTGAAACCCTAAGCAAGTACAAAGATGAGCGCAGCTTTGCGTTATTTGTTATATCCGGTGACGACACCGTCAATAGCCGCCTGCGCACCTTTGAAAGCGGTGCCGACGACTTCATCGCCAAACCGTTTGAAATGGCCGAGCTTAAATCAAAAATATCCCGTGTCATCGACTATGTAAAAAAACAAATCCACCTCAAACAAGAAGGGGACGAAACCCGCAAAATGGCCAACATCGCCATGGCCCAAGCATCACAGTACAGCTACGTGATGAACTTTTTTAAATCCCTCAATCATTGCCAAACCCCAGAACACATCGCCAGCTTATTTTATGAAGCCATGGCATTTTTTGAACTGGCCTCCACCATTAAAATTCGCTTTAAAGGCGTGCATTACTTTGACAAAAACATGGGCGACATCAGCCCCATTGAAACCAGCATCTACGAATTACTACAAGACCAAGGGCGCATACACGAGTTTGGTAAACGCATATTAATTAACGGGCGTAACGTGGCGTTTTTAATTAAAAACTTCCCAGACGACGAACACGCCGCCGGCCAAGCCCGTGACTTTTTAGCCGCACTGGTGGAAGGCATCGAATCAAAAATCGACGAGCTAGAAGTCAAAGCCACCATTGTCGAAGCCACCACCGACCTCGGCCAAGCCATCAACACCATTAACCAAAACCTCACCACCCATAATCTGGCCATCAACCAAATCATGGGCGATATGATCACCGACATCTCCAGCAGCTACCACCGCCTAGCCCTCACCGACGAACAAGAAACCTACTTCACCAACATGGTGGAAACCGGCAGCGAAAAAATGCACCAAGCGGAAGGCACACTCAAAGGCGTGCAAGCCCAGTTACAAGACATACTCAGCAAAATGGAATCCATCGAGGCCATCTCCACCCGCGATAGCGATCAAGGGGGCACCGCCACCGACACCGTTGACCTGTTCTAAACCACCCAGGTTATAAACTGAGCTATGCCTAGCGCTCGGGCAAAACCCGATACCCGTTAGATGACTCCACCACCCCGTACGAACCCGCACCCGATAAATTCCCTTGCGCCGATAAATTGTACGAACCCGCACCCGCGGGTGAATCCAGGTCGATAATTTACTCCAACCCCGGACTCGATAAATCCACCAACCCTGTACGAACCCGCACCCGCGGGTGAATCAACGTCACTAATTTACCAGCAACACCGCGGCCAATAATTGTAGGAGGGTGTACCCAAAGCATTCGCTTTGCTCATGGGGCATGCAACCCAGCGCCCGATACATTGTACGAACCCGCACCCGCGGGTGAATATATGTACCGGTTCGCTCGCAGGTGCAAGCTCGTACAAATAAGCATTCGCTGCGCTCATGTGATATGCAACCCCGCCCCGATCTATTTTTCCCATCTGTACGAGGTCGCCCTTGCTGCCGATAAATTGTACGAACCCGCACCCAGAGTGCCCCGTGAACGAAGAGAGAGTTTTGGGTATGCGGGTGAATCCCCGTCATTCTAATCCCGTTCGCCCTGAGCGTAAGTTCAAACAGTCACCCTTTTTCCGTTCGCCCTGAGCGTGAGGTACGAACAGTCGAAGGGAGCCCCACGCCCGACTAACCCTCAAATGCAAAACCCAAACAAATACCTGATTAACGAGTAAGGTTATAACATTGCCCCGAAACTAATAAAAAGGTATAAAGATATTAAGATTAAAGTACCAAATAGAATATAAGCGGTTAAGGAAAACCAGTGGATACAAGCTGCCCATTTTGCCAAATCACTTCTGGCAACACAGACAAGACAATTCAGTTTGAAAATCAAATTGGCTTTGTCATCCGTGACGGCTATCCAATCACCAAAGGCCACACCTTAATCATCCCTAAGCGCCACGTAGGCAGCTTTTTTGAAATCACAGCACAAGAACGCCAAGCGCTATTCGAACTGGTTGATCAAGCCAAAATACAGCTCGATCAAGAATTCAAACCTGCCAGCTATAACATCGGCATCAACGATGGCGAAGCCGCAGGGCAAACCATACCCCATTTACACATTCACCTGATTCCAAGATACAACGAAGCGGATAAAGACCCACGGGGTGGCGTGCGCTGGTTAGTGCCTGAAAAGGCAGATTATTGGAGCAAGCCATGAGCCTGCTCGCTTACGAACAAACATTCGCCATTTTAAAAATGAATAAAAGTGGCGGCGAAACCAGCCCTCACAAAGTGGCCATGCTATTAGCGGTTATCGATTTGTTTGCAAGCGAACACATAACCGACAATGCCATCTACTTTGATGACGAACTAAAAACCGCTTTTAAACACCACTTTGAATCTTTGGCTGGGCCAACGGATCGTTGTAACCCGCATTTGCCGTACTTTCATCTACGCAGCAGCGACTTTTGGTTTCATCAAATCAAACCCGGCCAGCATTACGAATATAGTCAACTCAACACGGCCAGTGGCCCAGGTGTCATTAACAAACATATCGCCTATGTCTATTTAGAAGATGAACTCTTCGAGCTGCTTAGTTATGGAGTCGTGCGCGAACTACTCAAGCAAGCACTATTCGAAAACCTAAGCGATGCCCGCCGCACCGAATTACTCACAGTAGGCAAAGGTTGGAACTGGCTAGAAACCGAAGCCACCGTACAAGACTACTTCGCCATGTTGATCAAAGAAATCAAAGGGGAAAAATACAACAAAGCAGAACACGGCCGTAATTTATTGCCCAAGCTTAATAACCGCACAAAAGGGGCCGTTGAATTTAAGCACCAAAACATCAGTGCCGTATTAATTGAAATGGGCCAGCCCTATATATCCGGCTATAAACCCGCCTTCAACATACAGGGTCAACTTAAAAATGTGGTGCTTGCACACTTAGCCGCCCATCAGCAGCAACTTGATACCTTGTTATTAAGTGCCGAAACCACGCCCACAGTGAGTGAGCAACAAGAACGAAATATAGCGTGGCAACAAGTATTCGACAGCGAAGTGCCAGAGCGCATCACCCAAATACAAGAAGCCCCACGCCAATACCTAGCCCGTAAAACCAACTACACCCAACGTGAACAGAATAATCGTACATTGGGTGAACAGGGCGAAGCCTTTGTCATACAGTTTGAACGTCAGCGCTTCATACAAGCAGGCAGGCCCGATTTAGCAGCAGAAGTACAATGGAGCAGTAAAGAAAAAGGCGACGGCCTAGGGTATGATGTGCGCTCGTTAAAATGGGAGAACGGGCAACCCATAGACCAAGAACACCACATAGAAGTCAAAACCACCAACAGTGGTAAATACCAACCGTTTTACATCAGCGCAAACGAACTGGCATACGCAAAGCAACACGCCAATCGCTTCAGCTTATACCGGGTATACAACTTCAATAAACAAAGCCGAATCTTTCAGTTAAGTGGTGCTTTAGAGCAGTACGCTCACCTGAAAGCCACAACATATCTAGCGAGTTTTAATTAGTGGTAAGTATCAAGAAGTAGGATCTTTTAGAGTGCTGCGATAAGAAAACCGTACTTAAGCTTGCTGATAGGTTTGAATTACCAGTAAGAGGTAACGCCAGTTATGCGATCTTACATGCAGCCCTAATGGCCAATCCATCAATAAAAAAATGATAATACTCTTCCAGAAATGATGGTTGCTGAGTTGAAATAAGCCTGGGATTACTTGAATCAAAGCCTAACTGGCAGCGAGGTAGAGCTAATTGAGCGTTAAATCTCGAAAGCTCAAGCTGCCAAAAATAAAGTAGAAAAGATCAACCATAAAAATAGATAGCAATTTTAATTGGTACAAGTTAAGAAATAGGATTCATCAACCATGTTAGTTGAAAAACTCACGCTCTCCCAATTAGAGCAATACCTATCCAAAGCAGCCTGGATCCTTAAAGGCCCGGTAGATGCCTCAGATTTCAAGGTATACATCTTCCCGCTGTTGTTCTTTAAGCGTATCTCAGACGTATACGATGAAGAATTCCAAGCCGCATTAGAAGAGTCCGATGGCGACACTGAATACGCAGCGATGCCAGAAATGCACCGCTTTGAAATTCCTGAGGGCTGCCATTGGAAAAACGTACGCGAAACAACCACTAATGTTGGTCAGGCAATCGAATATGCCTTACGCGGTATAGAGCAAGCTAACCAAGAATACCTATACGGTATCTTCGGCGATGCTCAATGGAGCAACAAAAACAAACTAACCGATAAACTATTAATCGACCTTGTTGAGCACTTCTCCCAATACACATTAGGCCGTAATAACGCCAACCCAGATATGCTAGGCAATGCCTACGAATATCTGATCAAGCACTTTGCCGATTTAACCAACAAAAAAGCAGGCGAGTTTTATACGCCGCGCTCTGTTGTACACCTATTAGGTTTGATACTTGACCCCCACGAAGGCGAAAGCATCTACGATCCTGCCTGTGGCACAGGCGGTATGTTGTTAGAGTGTGTCGATCACCTAAAGCACAACAAAGAAGACTACCGAACGCTCAAACTCTTTGGTCAAGAAAGAAATCTAACTTCTAGTTCCATCGCCAGAATGAACATGTTCCTGCATGGCATAGAAGACTTCAATGTATTACGTGGCGATACCTTACGCCAACCAGGCTTCTTCGAGGCCGATGGCCTACAAACCTTCGATTGTGTTATCGCTAATCCACCATTTTCATTAAAAGACTGGGGTGCAGAAAATTGGGCTAATGATCCATTCGGACGCAACATCGCCGGTGTACCGCCAAAAGGCAATGGCGACATGGCCTGGGTACAACACATGGTGAAATCCATGAACAGCAACGGTCGCATGACAGTAGTATTACCCCACGGTGCATTATTCCGTAAAGGCGCTGAAGGTAAGATCCGTAAAGAGCTACTAGAACAAGACATGCTAGAAGTCGTTATCGGCTTAGGCCCTAATGTATTCTACGGCACACAGCTTGCCGCCTGCGTTATGGTATTTAAGCAAAACAAAGTGGCTGAGAAAAAAGGCAAAGTATTGTTCATAGATGCCTCCGATCAAATCCGTGTAGGTCGTGCACAAAACCACTTAGAGCCAGAACACGTTCAGCAAATCCACGAGTGGGTGCAAGGCTATGCCGACGTAGAAAACTACGTCAAAGTGGCCACCATGGGTGACCTGAAAGAAAATGACTTCAATCTCAATATTCCGCTCTACGTTGAAAAGATCATCGAAGATAATTTGCCAACTGTAGAAGAAGCCATGGCCGACTTAAAACAAGCATGGCAAGCAAGCTTAGATGCTGAAGAGAAGTTTAAGAAAGTTTTGGAAGGATTTCTATAATGGCATATTCAAGCCTATCAATTAAACAGCTTATTACGGATATCAACTCAAATAAATATTACCTGCCTGCAATACAGCGCAAATTTGTTTGGGGTGAAGGAAAGATTTGCAAGCTTTTCAATTCAATCATGCAGGATTATCCGATCGGCACCTTCTTGTTCTGGGAATTAACGGCTAAGAAGGCAGGCGAGTATACGTTTTATGAATTTTTAAAGAATTATCATGAGCGTGATTCTAAAAACCAGTTGGTTAAGTATGACTTTCCATTTGAAATTCGTGGTGTGTTAGATGGACAGCAACGTATTAGCTCTATGTATATCGCCCTTCAAGGTGTTTTTTGTACGAAGAAGAAGTATGCAAAAACGAAAAACAATAATGCATACCCTGAGCGAAAAATGTATATCAATCTACTGGATAGTGAATATGAATTTCAATTCTTAACGGATGAAGATGCTAGAAATAGCCAGGATGGCTACTTTTACCTTGTAAGGAATATTTTGAGTGAGCTCGATGATGATGAATCAGATTCTGACAGTATTGTTGATGAGTTGATTGAAGGTGACCCTAGCAGGGCAAACTTATTACAGGTTAATAGAAAGCAAGCCAAAAAAATCATCAATAGACTGCTAAATAAATTTAATGATGATCAATTAGTAAGTTATTTTAAAATAATTAATAAAGATCTCGACGACATCTTGGATATCTTTGTGCGTGTAAATAGTGGGGGGACGATACTCTCTAAATCAGACCTTCTTTTTTCGACTCTGGTAGCGCATTGGGAAGATGGGCGAGATCAAATAGAAAAATTAATTTCTGATATGAATGGGGAGGACGGACTGTTTGGTTTCAATACAGATTTTTTGATGCGTACATGTTTATTCCTTGTAGATGCTCCCATGAACTTTAAGGTTCAGACATTTGATTCTAAGAATATTAATAAGATAAAAGATAATTGGGGAAAAATCCGAAAGGCATTAATAGATGCCACGGCGCTATTAAGAGAATTTGGTTTTAATAAAACCCGATTGTCATCAAGCTATGCAGTAACACCAGTAGCTTATTACTTGTTTAAGGGTGGTAAGGTAGATGCCACAACTAAACAAGAATTAAGAAAATTGGTTGTACATAGCCTCTTAAAACAAGTTTATAGTGGTCAAGCGGATACAGCGCTTGGTGGTTTGCGGGATGGGCTAAGGGTTAAGTCCTTTGCTAACGACGGAGTATATGAGCTTAAGAATATTAAGTTCAACTTTTCAGATTTTAAACATACTAAAATGTCAGGTGGTAAGAAGCTAACGATTGATACTACAGATATTGAAAATTTCTTGGAGTACAAAAAGGGTGCATTTTCATTTCTATTGCTTTCAGCTCTCTATCCAGATTTAAGGTTGGACCAAATATCATTTCATCAAGATCATATGCATCCTCATAGTAAGTTCAAAACCACGATATTAAAAGGTATTGGAATTGACAGTGATACCATCAAGAGATGGCAAGATATGCGAGATCAGTTGCCCAATTTGCAACTATTAGAAGGTCAGGAGAATACAACAAAACAAGCAACTGATCTGTCTAAATGGGTTAAAGATAAAGGTGATGGTGAAGTTTATTACCGCAAACAAAATTATATAGAATTGAATCAATCTCTGGAATTGAAAGACTTCGAAGACTTCTCCTTTAATCGAAGAAAGCGCTTAAGTAAAAAATTACATGAATTATTTAGTGTTACTTACGTAGAAGAGCCATTGGAGGAGACAGCTTAATGGCTAACCAAGAACTAGACCAAAAATCCCTAGAGAAATACCTATGGGGTGCAGCCACAGCCTTACGTGGCACCATCGATGCCGGTGACTACAAACAGTACATATTCCCGTTACTGTTCTTCAAACGCATTTCCGATGTATACGATGAAGAATTTGAAAATGCGCTTAAAGAGAGTGATCAAGACAAAGAGTACGCAGCCTTTGCTGAAAACCATCACTTTCAAATTCCCGATGGTGCCCATTGG
>Ga0209634_1002725_pt1 | contig 12240 bp, 16 predicted proteins | sample LinPmetageLP40_FD_184043 | JGI IMG/M metagenome (GOLD analysis project Ga0209634, IMG submission 184043) | Marine viral communities from the Pacific Ocean - LP-40 (SPAdes) (version 2) | ecosystem: Environmental > Aquatic > Marine > Oceanic | place: Pacific Ocean | collected 2010-08-26 | reverse complement strand
GTGATAAATATAAGTTAGCTCTTTATACTTCTTCAGCTACTCTTAACTCAGCAACAACTTCTCTATTAACTTCTGCACCTACTAACGAAGTTACATCAGCAAACTATTCAGCTGGTGGTGGTGCACTCGTTAACGCGCCAACTTCTTTAACAGCTGGTGTTGCAAGAGCAGATTTTGTTGACCTGTCATTTCAAAACGTTACTTTGACAGCTAGAGGAGCTTTAATTTACAACACATCATCTGCAACTACTAACTCTGCAGTTTGTGTTTTAGATTTTGGAGCAGATAAAACAGCTACTTCAGGTACGTTTACAGTTCAATTTCCAGCACCAACATCAACAGCAGCGATTTTAAGAATCTCTGGTTAATTAGGAGGTAACCTCCTATGGCATCCGGAACTTGGAATACTGGCTCTTGGGGTCAAAATCAGTGGAACGACAATGCGAATCCAACGCTTATTCCTACAGGGTTTGGTATGTCTGCAGCACTCGGAGACGAGTCAAGCTCAACAGAAATTAATACAGGTTGGGGTAGACAAGAATGGGGTCTTCAAGGTTGGGGTATTGCCGGCACAACTATTCCCACAGGAATTTCAGCAACATTTAATTTAGGAACTGTTGCTACAACAGCTGACGCTAATACAGGTCCATCTACAAATAACAATCAATTATTATCTCTAGGTTTAGGAAGTGTAACAGCTACTGGTTTAGCTGAAGTTACACCAACAGGATTTGCACTTACAAATAATTTAGGAACAGTTGATGCTAGTCCTGATGCAATGCCTACAGGTGTTGCAGCTTCTATGGGACTTGGTACTGTCGAAGCATTTAACTTAACAGGTTGGGGTAGACTTGGTTGGAATGTAAATGACTGGGGTGATGCTGGTAGTTCTATACAAGTAGATGTTTCTGGAATTGCAATGACTGCAGCTTTAGGATCTCCAACAGAAATTACTGGTGATGCAACTATTGTTGCAAATACTTTAAACGTAGCTCAATTAACTTTAGGCCAAGTTGATCCTGCACCTGATGCAGCAGTAACTGGAAACTTCATGATAGGTGCCTTAGGTACTTTAGGATTCCAAGGGGATGTTTTACCTGTTCCAACAGGTATAGCAATGAGCGCTAATTTAGGAAGCGTAACAGTAGATTTAAATCAACAAGTAAATGTTACTGGAAATCCTCTGTTAGCAAGGGTTGCTTCAGTATCTGCATTTACAGATGTTACTGCAACTTTCGATGGTTTTAGATTGACTATGAACATAAATAGTGCTAATGCTCTTATCTGGAACGAAGTAAATACCGGTTCTGCTCCAATAGATCCTCCAGGCTGGAGAGAAGTCGTTGCATAAAGAGTTTGACACTAACTCTTTATTTTTATAAAATAAACGATATAAGGAATTTAATATGGCAAATTCAACATCAGCAAATTTAAAACTTACAGTACAAGCAACTGGGGAAAACTCGGGAACTTGGGGACAAATTACAAATACTAACCTTTTAATTCTAGAACAAGCTATCGGTGGTTTCACTACTTTCAATATAACTAATGCTGCTAGATCTTTAACTTTTACTAATGGTGCTTTATCAAATGGTAAAAACGAAGTTATAAAATTAACAGGTACTTTAGCTTCTAACTTAACAGTTAGTATTCCAAACTCACTTGAAAAAACTTACTTAGTTGAAGATGCATGTAATCACGCTGGAAATACTTTAACTTTTAAAACTGCATCTGGAACAGGTGTATTATTATGTGAAGGAAATAATTACACATTATATTCTGATGGAACAAATGTTGTAAAATTATCTGAACAAAGAAACTGGAGAGCAGTATCAGCAGCAGAAACAGTTCAAGCTGGTGCTAAACTTTTAGTAAATACAAATAGTGGAGCAGTAACAATTACGCTTCCAGCATCACCGGCTGCTGGCGATGAAGTACATTTTGTTGACCAAGGTTATGATTTTCAAACTAACGCGTTGACTGTTGGTAGAAACTCTTCTAATATAGCTAATGCAGCATCTGATCTTGTTGTTAATACACAAGGTGCAGCTTTTTCATTAGTTTTTTCTGGAGATGCTACAACAGGATGGACTTACACGGAGAAATAATATGTCAAATTACGAAGCAACAAAATACGATTTTTCAGGAGCAAACCTTACAGGTATCGAAGGAATTCCTACAGCTACTATTGTGCCGTGGTCTTCTGCATCAGTGCCGACAGGTTTTTTAGAGTGTAATGGTCAAGCAGTTTCAAGATCAACTTACTCTGCATTATTTGCAATCATAGCCTCTACTTATGGTGGTGGTGATGGTTCATCAACTTTCAATGTACCTAATTTAGCAGATAACGTGGCAATGGGTAAATCTGGAACTAAAGCTTTAGCATCAACTGGTGGAGCAAATACAGTTGCAGTAGCTCCTGCAGGAAATGTAACAACTAACATATCTGGAACCGTTGGTGGTTCAACAGCTAACGCAACTTTATCAACAGCACAACTTGCCAATCACAGTCACCCTAATGGAGCTCAACCAGGATATCCTGCTTTTGGAAATAATGATTCAGCACGACCTGCAAACACTGGCGGTGCTGGTTCAGGTACTGGACACTCACATAATATGTCTGCAACTTTTTCAGGAACTGGATCAAGTACCTTTTCTGGAACTACGCAAAACCCTTCGGTTCTACAACCTTATTTAACAGTAATTTACTTAATTAAAACTTAGGAGAAAAAATGGCAACAACTTCACAATGGACAGTAGTATTCGACGATAAAATAATTATCTGTCAACTTTTAAAAGATGCAGATGGTCATTCAACAGGTTATAAAATTGATGATGACGCTTTTTGGAGTGATTCTAAATGGTCAAATATTTGGGCTATTCAATATAAAGATGATAACCATGATTATAATGATACTATTGAGTATAGAGATGATACTCCTCATGCTACTTGGGCAAATGCTGGACTAGGTGATTTTAGAACACAGTTTGTTGACAAATGGGATGTAGCTCATTTAGCTGCATTACAAAACGCTTGGGATGAAGATGTTATCAGAGTTTTTGATAATCAAGGAAACATAACTTCTTCTGAAAGCGAAGCGGATCAAATCGCAAGAAAAGGTGCAAGACCTACTTCTTTTTCATCGTACTAAGGTCTTAATTTAATCCAAGAAGTTAATATATATTTCTCTCCAGACAATGGAGAATTTCCTCTGTGTAAATATGGAAAGCCTGCTGGCCATATAACTATTCTACCCTTTTTAGGTTTTACTCTTTTTGAAAAATGTAAAAATTCTGTTTCTCCGCCTTCTTCTACATCATTTAAATATACGCTATATACTAAAACTCTAGGTTCTGTATTAAAACCTAATTGATTTTCAACATGCCAAACATGATATCCTTCTGTAGGTAAAGTTTTTTGTATTTTTACTTCTGCAAAATGAAAAGCATTTCCACCGTAAGCATCTACAATACCTGTCTCTTTATTATATTCATTAAAAGCTAAGTTACAATTAACAATTAAATTTTTAACACTTTCCCACCAAACATTAATAGTATCTGGACTAGCAAAATATTGTTTATCCTTTTTCATATTATGTGGAGCGTTTTCAAATTGAAGTCTTGTAAGAGTTTTATTAAAGTTACTTTGTTCTTCAAAAAATTTAATTGCTTCATCACATGCTGATTCAGGTATATAATTATCATATATACCAATAAAATTTTTAATTTCTTTTTTTCTGTTTTCCATTTTTTTCCTTTAAGTTTTTTAATAATTGTTTATCGCCGGGTGCCCATTGTTTTTCATAAGATATACGATAATCATCTTTTGCATGATGTGTAAAAGGACCATTAATATCTATATAGTGCATAAATACTTGAGCTAAACCATCACCTGTATAAATTCCTTTTCGACTATGATCATCCTCTGTTCCTAAATATAGCAACCCATCACCTATTTCTATTTCTACTTGTTTTTTATTTATAATTAAAGGCCAATTATGAGTTTTGTTTATACAAGCTGTCACACTTATTTCACAGGCGGGTCGATCAGAATGGTTTTTTAACTCAGAGGTATATCCATACCATCTCCAGTAAGAGTAAGTTTCACATAAATTTAATTTAGTTTCTTTTTCAACTAAAGGTTTTTTAATTCGTAAACATGTTTCCATTAAACTATCATAAGGAAATGCAATAGAAAAAGATGACTCTGTTCTTTGATTTGAAATATTAAAAGGTTTATCCAACATTCCAGAACAATAATTTTGTAATAAATTTAATTCAGAAGGATTAAAAAAACCCCTGATAATTTTGTATCTAAAATCTTTTCTTATTTCAGCCATGCTACAATACTATATCTTTTTCCTTTAGTAATAGGTTCAATTTTATGAGGGTATAAAAAATTAGATGGGAAAAAAACAATACTTCCTTTCTTTAACTTTATCCTTTTCATTTCGTTATTTAAAAATTGATTTCCAAAAATTAAATCTCCTCCCTCATAATCTTCATTTAAATTTATAATAACACTTAATGATCGAGGAGCAGTTGCATGGTCATCAATATGATAATCATAATTACCGTTAGATTCATATTTTAAAAGATCTATTTGATTAATTTTGTTAGCTTTAAGTTGAGGAAACATCATTTTATATGTAGGATAAAAGTTTAATATTTCATCAGAAATTTTTTTAAAAAAAATCTTATCCGAAAATGTTTTTTTAGTAAGTGTATGTCCTACAACTTGTCTGTAATTTGGTAACACGTGATCTAAACCATGTGCCATGTGTTTAGTATTTAATTTATTAATATATTGTATACATTTTTTACAAAAATAATCAGGTACTTGCTTGTGGTACATCATTATTGAATCTTCTATTTTCATAAATTACTAAACAATTTTTACTAGTGCTTGTCTGGGTCCAAACAACTCATATTTATATTTTATATTATTATTTTTTACAAACTCTTGCCAAGCTTTAAATTCACCATGTCTCCAGCCTATATAACTAATGTATTCATCAAATAAAATTCTTGTGCCTGGAACAAATCTTTCCGAACCTATTATATTAAGAGCTTCTATTGTAGATTCATAAGTGTCACAATCAACATGCAGGAAAGAAATATTTTTATCCATTCCTTTTAGAAAACCTGGAAGAGTATCTTTAAAATATCCTATTATTAATCTAACATTATTATTAACTTTAGGTAATTTTCCATCTAAAGAAAAATATCCTTTTGAAAAATATCCTCCTTTCCAGTCTTCTTGAAAACCTACAAAACTATCAAACCCGTACCAAATTTTTTCAGGTTTGTTTTTTGAAAAAAAATTAATACTTGTTCCTGTATAAACTCCTAATTCTAAACATAGTCCTTCTATTTCTATTTTAGAAACAGCACTGTCCCACCATCCACCATCTGTTATAATGGCTTCTGATATATAGGGTTTAATATATTTAGCCGATTCTTTTGCTTCTTCTTCATATAAAATATCAAAAGCATTTTTATTTAATTCTGATCTAGTTTCCATGTGTCCTTTCTAAGAAATTTTTTAAAGTTACTAAATCTGTAACCAATACTTTTATCTATTATATTAGCGGGTCTTTCTTTAAATTTCAAGGATACCTTTTTTTCAGTCAATGGAACAATAATACTTAAAGGCTCTCCTTCTTTTATATACAACTCTTCTTGATCTTTATGTATGGGTATAAATATATTATATTCATTAAACCAATTAGAGGGCACAATACCTGGAAAAGTTTTATGATCACTAAAATGATACCCTGGATCCATGGAGATATAAGCAACATTAGATTTAAAAGAAAATGGAAGACAGTATTTTATTATAAATTTGTAATTATGTTTGTTAGGGACATACTTTAATAGATGATCATTTGGGTGTGCAAAAGCTTTCTCATCATTATAAGCACCATGTTTTTGAAATTCAATTCCATGATCATTAAATTGAATATATGAATCAACAGGATTACATATTAATAATGAGTGTTTAAATAGATTTACATAACCAGGGCAAGTTTTTACAGTTCTTAAAAACGGTAAGAATTTTTTTAACTCCGGATTAAACATTTGATGAGGTATATTTTTAAAGTAAGTAGGTAAATTATAAGGCATTTTCTTAATGCAATTCTTTATGTGGTCTTCTTCAAAAGAAGAATTGTATAATACCTTTAACTTATTTTTAAAAAACATATATATTTGTATCTTTCATTCTCTATAAAATTATTATATAACACAATTATGGCCTTAAAAAAAGTAGATTTTGCACCTGGTTTTAATAAACAAAGCGTACCTTCGGCTCTTCCTGGACAATGGGTAGATGGTGACTTTGTACGTTTTAGATATACCGCACCTGAAAAAATAGGTGGCTGGGAACAACTAACTGCTGCATCTTTAACTTTACCAGGAGCAGCAAGAGCACAATTAACTTGGACTTCATTGGCAGGCGAACGTTATGCTGCTGTTGGTACTTCTCAAGGTTTATTTTTATATTATGGTAATGATTTTTTTGACATTACTCCTTTAGATACAGCGATTACAGGATGCACTATAACAACTGTTAATGGTTCAAATACTGTAACTATAAATAAAGGATCTCATGGTTTAGCTAAAGGAAGGTATGTAACATTATCTGCTGTAACTGTTACAGGTGCTTCAGATTATACACCAACAGAATTACAACAAGTTTATGAAATACAAACAACTCCGGATGTAGACAAGTTTACTGTACTAGCTTCTAGGAATGAAGGAGGAACAGGTATGACTGCAGCTGGTGCTGCAACTGTTAATCCTTATGTTGAAGTTGGACCTACTTTTCAAACTGTAGGTTATGGTTGGGGTACGGACTTATGGGGATCTAGCACATGGGGAACTGAAAGTGCAACTAGTGATGTGATTCTGGATCCAGGAAATTGGAGTCTTGATAATTTTGGTGAAGTTTTAGTTGCTACAATATTTAATGGCAAAACTTTTACATGGAATGCAGGAGCCTCTGGAGCTAGAGGTATAAGAGCATCTTTAAGTACATCAGGTTTTGCAACAACCGCTAACCCTACAGCAAGTAGATTTACATTAGTTTCAGATAGAGATAGGCACCTATTTCATTTTGGAACTGAAACAACTATTGGTGACGTCACAACACAAGATCCCATGTTTGTACGATTTTCTAATCAAGAGAATTTAAACACTTATCTACCTACTGCTACCAATACTGCAGGTACTTTTAGATTAGATACTGGTAATGAAATTAGAGCAGCTTTACAAGGTAAAGATTATGTTTTTGTTTTAACAGATAACGCTGCCTATGTAATTCAATTTGTTGGTCCGCCTTTTACTTTTAGTGTTAGACAAGTTGGCACAAACTGTGGATGTATAGGACAACATGCAGCTTCTTATGTTAATGGCGCTATATATTGGATGTCTAATGAAGGCGGATTTTTTATGTATGATGGTACTGTTAAAGCTCTTCCTTGTTTAGTTGAAGATTTTGTCTTTACAACACAAAATGGAAATTTAGGTCTTAATTTTAATTCATCTGATGTAATTTTTTCTTCACCAAATTCTTTATATACTGAAGTAAATTGGTTTTATCCAAAAGATGGATCTGACCAAATTGACAGATGTGTAACGTATAATTATCAAGAAAATGTTTGGACCACTTCATCATTAGATAGAACTACTTACGCTGATCAGGGTGTGTTTGTCAAACCTTATGCAACGGACTATGAAGCAACCACTACTCCAGTGTTTCCAGATATTTTAGGAATTACAAATTTATACGGAGCATCTATATACTATGCTCATGAAGTAGGAAATGATCAGGTTAATAGTTCAGGTAGAACTTCAATTAATGCTTTTATTAGATCTGGAGATTTTGATATTGATGATGGTGAACTATTTATGTCAATGAGAAGATTTATGCCAGACTATAAATTTTTAGTGGGAAACTCTAAAGTAACTTTGTTTATATCCGATTATCCATCCGATGTTCAATCTGGTTCCCCTTTAGGTCCCTTTACAATAACAACCACTACTGATAAAGTAGATACTAGAGCGAGAGGAAGACTACTATCTTTAAAAATAGAAAATGATGCTGCAGGTGAAACTTGGCGTTATGGTAGTTTTAGAATGGATGCTCAACCAGACGGAAGGAGATAACATGCCACTTACTACAAAAGGTAAAAAAATAATGAAATCTATGAAAGACAGGTACGGTAAGAAAAAAGGTAAAACTGTATTCTATGCTTCAAAGAATAAAGGCAAAATAAAAGGTGTAGATAAAACTAGAAAATAATGGCTAAATTAACTAATTATATACCTGAACCAAAACAAGAATATGACGTAGAAAATCAAAGACAAATTATTGAGTCTATGACTACTATGAAACAACAACTTAATTTTTCTTTTCAAGAAGATTTAAAAAACGAACAAGACGCTTTTAATTACTTTTTATCATGACAATACAATATAAAAATGCATCTAAAATATTAGACGGAACGGCTATGACAACTGTTTTGAATATATCAATATCAGCTGTGGCCATTATAAAATCTGTGTATGTATCTAATAATAGTACAGGAGCTGTATTAGTTAATTGTGATTTAAGGGATTCCTCTGCTAGTACAAATGTAGAGTTTTTTAGAAAAGATATACCTGCTACAAGTACAGTCAATGCCACAGAACAGGGGTTGAATTTAGAAGCAGGAGATGCTATAAAAGTTCAAGCAGAAACAGCCGATAAACTTGAAGTAGTGGTTAGCTATGCGCTTATAAACAGAGAGAATGAAAACGGATAATATACATAAAATAGATTGTACAACAGTAACAATTTATAGAAACACAAAAACAGGCGAAACGTCTAAAGAGAAAGTAGAGGGTCCTGACATTGTAACTGATGTTACAGTTGAAATTTCCCCGAAAGGATTGGATGTTTTCCAGAAAGTTATGAATGAAAATAAGAAATCAAAACCCTAAAGGCGGAACTGAATTACAACTAGGTTTTCTACATCAATACGTAGATAAAAATTTATTAGATCAAGTACAAATTTGCACTAGTGTACCAGGTAAAGTTCCTATCGATCCCAATAAACTTAATATACTTTGGCAAAAAAATTCTTATGACCAGCCTAATTTATATCCGTGGTTTAAAAATAAAGCTAATCATCACAAATATGATTGGTATGTTTTTAATTCTCATTGGAATTATGAAAAATTTAGAATGATGTTTGGTATTCCCACTGAAAAATGTGTGGTTATTAAAAATGGAGTTGAAAAAATAAAACAATCTCCACATTATGAAAAAGGTAAACCTATTAAAATAATTCATCAGAACACGCCCTGGAGAGGATTATCTGTTTTACTTGGTGCAATGCAATTAATTAAAAACCCATTAATTACATTAGATGTTTATTCTTCATGTGAGGTATATGGTAAAGAGTTTCATGAACAAAATGATTATCACTATAAAGCATTATATGACCAAGCGGAGTCTTTAGCTAATGTAAATTACATTGGTTATAAACCAAATGAATATATTAGAGAACATTTACCAGAGTATAATATGTATGCTTATCCTAGTATTTTTGAAGAGACTTCCTGTATTTCTTTATTAGAAGCAATGTCTGCGGGTTTATATAGTATAGTGACCGATTATGGAGCTTTGTTTGAAACAGGAGCAGAGTTTCCAATGTATATTCCTTATGACAGTAATTACAAAGCGTTAGCAGAAAAGTTTGCTTATGGTATTGCTGCTGCAGCAGAAACATTACACGAACCACAAATACATAGTCATTTAACCACTCAAGCTAATTACGCTCAGATATATTATTCTTGGCCTAAGCAAGCATCTGCGTGGACAACATTTTTAAAAGGAGCTCTTAATGCCAAAGCCAAATGAACCAATATGGTTTAACGTAGATAAAACCGAAACAGCAAATGATGATACCTATCAAACAATTAAAACCAATAAGGTAGAAAATAAAATGATAGAAATAAACTTAGGTACTTCACCTCACAAAATAATGGTATGCACTCCTTGTCATAGTGATGTCAGTATGCACTACTGTCAAGCTGTGTTAAAGTTTCAAATGGCGTGTTCTAAAGAAGGAATACAATGTAGTTTTACATTACTTAAATCATCCCTAGTTACACAAGGTAGAAACTTATGTGTAGCAGAATTTTTAAATCACGAAGATAAATATACTCATTTATTGTTTATAGACTCTGACATTGATTTTGATCACAAGCCTATTTTTAAAATGTTAGAGTTTGATAAAGACATAATTAGCTTACCTTATCCTATGAAACTTTTAAGTTGGGATAAAATATGGCGAAGACTTAACACTAAAGAAGATGCTATCAGTAATGAAAAAGACTTGGCTACAGCAGGTTTTACTTTTCCTGTTAAAGTAGAGGACCCTAATTCAATAACCGTGGACAAAGGATTAATGGAGCTCACTCATGCCCCAACTGGATGTATGTTAATTAAAAGAAATGTATTTGATAAAATGATTGAAGAATATCCTCATTTGGAAATATATCAGCCTACCAATATTAATGGTAAAGAGGTTAAAAAAGATAATATGTACAATTTATTTGACACCTTACATGACCCTAAAACTAAGAGATATTTTGGAGAAGACTTTGGATTCTGTCAAAGATGGACGGATATAGGTGGTAAGGTATACGCTTACATAGACGCTCCTATAACTCACGTTGGAGAGTATTGTTATAAGGGTCGATTTAGAGATGATTTATGGCAAGCAGGAAGACCTGTCAAATCTGTTGACGATAGTAAAAAAATCAAATAAAGTATCATATTTACAGGATTTCTACGCCTGCTTAACAGTATAAATATATTTAAATTATGGCGATATCTAGATCTTTAATGAACAGACAATTACAAGCAGACGGTGGTATAATGAATCTATCACAGGAAGGTATCGGTGGTGGAGACTACAAAGGTCAAGATATGGGTAGTCGAACAGGTTTTAACATTTTAAAAAAAGTTGGAAAAAGAGTTAGAAAACTTATTCCTAATGAGATAGCAAATATTGCAGTTTCAGCTGCACCGTTTGTAGCACCTTTTAACCCTGCTCTTGCAGGTGCTATGGCCGGTATAGGTAGCTTTGATCAAACTGGTAATTTTGGGGATGCATTTAAAAGAGGTGCATTAACGTATGGTGGTGGACAAGCAGCTAGATATGCTGGTGGCGCAGGTTTTCAAGGTAATCCTTTTACAAGTGGTGCATTTACACCTAGCGGATTTACAAGTGGATTTAGTTCTCCTTTAGGTAGTGACACTGGTCTTGGTAAGTTTTTCTCGAACCGAGGAACTGAAGGTGTTCAAGGAATTGACATGGCAACAGGTGGCGCAGATGGTGTGGGAGTAATACAGGATGCTCCAACAAAAGCGTTAGCTAGTGAATTATCATATGTTCCTGAAACAAGTATTGATATGGTTACAGGTGGAGCTGATGGTGTTGGAATAATACAAGACTCTATTATAAATAAAACTACAGTAGCTAAAGAACCTGGATTTTTAAAAAATTTATTTGATGGAGTCAGTAATCAAGACTACGGTAAAATAGGTAATACTATTAAAGATGGAGCTAAAAAATTTGGTAAAGCTATGTTTACAAATAAAGATGGTTCTATAGATAAAGCAGCAGTAATGGGAGCAATAACTTTTGCAGCTTCCTACGCAGAAGCTTTGGCATTAGCTAACGATGCAGGTATTGAGCTAACTGAAGAAGATTATAACCAAGCACAAGCAGACGAAAAAAAAGCAGAGTACGCAGGTTATTTAACTAACTTCTTTGGTGGTGTAAAAGATGGTGGCAGAATAGGGTTTGAGTCTGGTGCTAACGAAATGATTAAAACACAATTACTGGAGGAGATTATACCAGATACAAGCACTGAAGAAATGATAATGATCATGACAGAAACAGGACCAAAAATGATTAAGAAATCAGACTATGAATCTATGTCAGGAATGTTTAGAGATACAACTACAGGATTCGGTGCTAACATTAATAGAATAGAAGAAGCTAATGGTGGTAGAATAGGATTAAAGTTTGGTACTAAACCAGAAGAAGCAGAAGTAGGTATCATGACTGTTGACGTTGAAGCCGGTGGTGACGAAGAGGAAGAAAATGATTTAATGGCAGGTATTACATTTAGCTCTGCAGAAAAATCATATTTATTTAGAAAATTAGGTGGTGCTGGTGG
>Ga0209634_1002724_pt1 | contig 12240 bp, 11 predicted proteins | sample LinPmetageLP40_FD_184043 | JGI IMG/M metagenome (GOLD analysis project Ga0209634, IMG submission 184043) | Marine viral communities from the Pacific Ocean - LP-40 (SPAdes) (version 2) | ecosystem: Environmental > Aquatic > Marine > Oceanic | place: Pacific Ocean | collected 2010-08-26 | reverse complement strand
TAATGGATTTCTTAGCTGAACAGCAAGACGGTTTTGATGATCTCATACCGTGCGTGTCCAACAAGCCATGTAGAAAATCCGTGCAGGCATAAAGGCTAACGCCCGTATAGAACGCTGTGCCTATCCGATGCTTAATTGTGATGAAAGTAGTATTTTCTGTGTTTCCCTGCAAGTTGCACAGAAATTAGCGACAACCTTTCTGCATTATTACCAGCCGGAACCTGCGTGCAGGCCACCCACAAAAATCAGCTCCAGCGAGACCTGCTTAAACAGCCATGAAACTCAAAACACAGAAGATACGGGCGAGTCGCACGAACTCAAATAAATGTGAGTAAAGGCATGCGTTTCTATACATTGTTATCGGCTTTTACCTCATTTTTCATTCTGCTTTTAGCGAGTTTACAGGATTCGTTCGCACGATTTTGGTTACCTGTAAAGCAACTATAGCTAATGTAATTAATAAAATAAAAGTAAAAACAATTGGTAATACCCACCACTGTATCGATATGTTATAGTTATACTTCTCAAGAAATTGATTCATAAAAATAACAGATATAGGGATAGATATAAAAGAAGATACTAGGATCATTTTTGTGAAGCTATTGGAAAGTAATAAAAGTAAACTAACTTTTTCTGCTCCTAGTACTTTCCTAATCGCAACCTCCTTCTTTCTCCCTTCTGCAACATAAGCCGCCAAACCAAAAACTCCCAAACAAGTAATAACAAGTGCCAGCATAGCAAATAATTTGGATAAAGTACTAACCTGCTCAATATCACGAAACTTATAATTAATCTCTTCATCCACAAATATCTTTTCAAGTAAGCCAGATGGATTATGTTTTTTAAATATTGACTCAACCTGTCCGATTACCTTTACCATGTCTTTTGATTTTGACAATCGCATTGTAATATAGTTGTTCCAGTCGCCTATCATTGCAACAAACAAAGGATCAATTGGATCGTATGGTGAACCCATCAGGACATCATCCATAATTCCAATGATTGTCCATTCACGATCTCGAATTTGGATTTTTTGCCCAATTGGATCCGAAAATCCCATGACTTCAACCGCCTTCTTATTCACAAGGATAGCTGTTGAATCAGTGGAAAAATCAGAAGAGAAGTCACGTCCTTCGACAATTTTAATATTCATTGTTCTTACATAATCAAAATCTCCAGAGACGGATGTGAAATTGATTTTTTCATCTGCGCTTTTTCCATTCCAATCCACCGACTCGTTCCAAAAGGCACCTGTTATAGGCTGATTCGATTTAGTAACCGATTCGGCAAGTCCATTGCTAATTAATTCATTTTTTATGCGACTGTAATTCGAAATCATTTCATCATTTGTCGGAATCATCAACAGATTATCCTTATTATAACCCAGTTCCCTATCTTTCACATATTGCATCTGCTGGTAAATAATTATCATTCCTATGATAAGAAATATCGAAAATGCGTACTGAATGGTAACAGAAATTGTACGCGGCAGGCTAGCTCTTTTGCCAACATGAAAAGTGCCCTTCAGCACTTTCAAAGGTTGAAAAGAGGAGAAGTATAAAGCTGGATAGGATCCGCATAAGAAGCTTAAAACTGTTATAAACACCCCTGACACCAGCCAGAAATCTATTGAAGTATAGTCAACACTCAATTTTTTGAGTACCAAATCATTATAGTAAGGCAATGAAAGTTCTACGAGTAAAAAACCTATGCCAAAGGACAATAATGTGATCATAAAAGACTCAGTATAAAACTGCAACATCAATTCTCCTCGGCTTGATCCGATAATCTTACGAATGCCAACTTCCTTCGCCCTCTTCTCCGACCTAGCAGTTGTTAAATTCATGTAGTTAATGCATGCGATCAGTAAAGTAAGAAGAGCAATAGCGCAAAAAAGTATTACATATTCAATTTTGCCTCCTGCTTCCTTTCCATTTTCAAAATTAGAGTATAGATGCCATCGATCCATTCCATGGAGGAAAATATCGTACTTGCTGTGGTCAGCAGATTTATCCTTCAGTATTTCTTTTATACTATTATTGATATCGTTTTCAGAAGCACCAGGCTGTAGTTCGACAAAAAGTTGATATTCAAAATAACCCCAGTCATTTTGTGATTGAGTTATCCATTTTTCGGTTTCCTCATAAAAAGTGATAGGCACTAAGGCATGAAACCAAAAAGAACTGTTTCTAGGAAGGTCTTTAAAGACGCCTGTGACTTTCAGTTCTTTGTTGTTATCATATATTACGTACTTGTTGATAGGATCTTCGTTGCCGAAAATGTCACGAGCTACGGATTCAGACAGAACAATGGAGTAAGGATCCTGAAACAAACTAGAAGATGAACCATATATTAACGGCAGCTCAAACATTTTGATAAATTCCTCCGAAACTGGTAAAACCTCCTTTTGTAAAATCTTTTTTCCATAGGTAATTGAATGACCATAAGTCCACCCAGTGAAGCAGGTGTTTACTATTCTAGAATCCTGATTTTTTAATTCTTCATACAAAGGATAGCTTAATGCTTTTCTGGTTTTGATCTCTCCATTTGATTTGAAATTTACCCTCACTTGGTAAAGATTCTCGTGATTTTTGAAAAAGTGATTAAAATTAACTTCGTCAATAACCCAGAGCATAATCAGAACAGTACTGCAAATACCTATGGATAGACCCACCATGTTAAGTAAAAACGAACTTTTTTCTTTGAGGATGGAACGAAGGGATGATTTAAGAATACTTTTTATCATGATGGTTAGATAATTTATTTTCCAATATCAAAGCGGACACCTAATCAAACGAAAATCTACTTTAAATATTTAATTTTCATTATTTATTACACAAAATAAATGTTGCTCAAATAACATCTTTCTTTTCCCTATATATGATATCTATTGAAAAGATGCGTTGCCGATAACGTCTTGATAAAAAACGTAGGGAGTGAATAGCACTTTGCTTTCCTTGACCTACGAGCCAAGACCGACTTCTAAATTTATATTTTACTTGGCGGACTTACCAGAATCTTATGCAATTTCGGATTGCAGACAAGCCCTATGTTTATTTATCTTTTGTTATGATCTTTTTACTTTGGCTCATTGATTCGAATGTTTCTCGGAATTTTTTCATCAATGCTTTCCTTTTGTATGTCGTTCAAATCATCGTAGTTCTTCCCAAATTTATTGTTTGCGTCTAGGCTTCTAATGATGTTAAACCGTTCATTCACAGTATCCAATAATTTGATGTACATCTCATAACTAGCATCTCTAGAAGCAGTTATTTCAACAGCCTTTCCTGTAGTTTCATTTCCTAGGAAGTTGAGTAATTCAGTTCTTAACAAGTCTATAGTTATGGCACGAGAGCTTAATGTTATTATATCATCATCATCCAGTTTGATCGAAAGCCACTGATCTATACTTTTATCGCTTCCATTTCCAGTTGGTAAAAGGTTGATGCCGGTTGGTGTAGCAATCTTATAGAATGTAAGGAGTGATGATAGTTTGTAGAATTTTAAGTCGAAATCTTCTTCAGTCAGATGATCAATTATCCGTTGCGCTATCATCCCAGGGCTTACGTTTCCCGAAATAGGTTCATAGATTTTTTTTGAAGCTTCATAATGTCTTTGAGTTAATTCTTGCAATTCGTTGGAAGAGAGTAACAGGTAAAAACATTTACTTAATACGTTAAATTCAATCGAGTCGATAAGAGCTGAAGAATAATCAGAACTGAAATTCAAATCGTCATCTTTAGCTATTGATTTGTAGACAGAATAATAACTGGATCCAGAATTATTTGGCAGTAGTCCACCTTTAATAAAGTGGTTTTCAAGTTCTTCAAATTCCTTTGTAAGTCTTGGAGTTAGTCCACGATCAAACGATGAATTACAGAATTCTATTCTATCAGCAATGATTTCAGGAGGCTGTTGAGCACAAGCCTGAACTGATATAATAATTAGTAGAAGTATAATTTTTTGCATACAGCTTTCCATGCAGATATTGATCATAACGTCTTGATAAAAAATGTAGGGATTGAATAGCACCTTGCTTTCTTTAACCTACGAGCCAAGACCGATTTATAAATTCACGTTTTACTTGGCGGACTGTCCAGAATCCAATGACCTTTCGGATTGCAGAAAAACCCTATGTTTTTTTATCTGTTGTTATCCTTATTTTCTCTTTTATTTTGATAAAATTTGGCTTGTGTAGAATAGAATTTTCCGACTTCTATTTGAACTTCCTCAAGTTTAGTTTCAGCCCCTTTACTGGAAATTGAACCTTCAAGATATTTGATGTCCGTAGAAATTACAACTAAGTCCATACATTGCTCTGAATTTTTCCCATAGCAAATCTTCAAAGGTTTACGTGTTATTGGTACATCAATTTCTTTAATCGAATAAGGAATTAACTCGAATCCCAAACTGTCATTAATTAATATGTTTAAAGGTTCATTCATCTCTTTTTTGCTTCTACGATATAGGATTAGTTTAGTCATTTGACCTTCCATATCTGAAATGTCAATCTTAGTTTGAAATGAATGTAGTTTTCCATTAATTGGATTAATTTGATAGTAGATTCGTTTGCTCTTTGCGTTACTTATTGCAATTCCAGCATAAATTCCTCCACCAATAGCTCCGCCAAGTACACCAGCGGCTGCAGCTCCTGCGTTATCTAATTGTTTGTGTGCGTAAAACCCAATTCGACCACTATCTATTTTAATCTCAAAGAATTCCCATTGATGAAAAGCATAGGTTTTTTGACCGTCACTAAAACCCCATACTTTTTTTACCTTTTTATTGTTTTCAGAATATCTGGGAATTAATGAATAAGTACCTTTCCAGTTTTTTTGTGTTCGAACATTACGTTCGACATTAAATGAGTCTGTAATACTTGGAATGTTAAATTTAAACTCTTCAAAACTTTTATAAATCCCTCTTTTAGGATCTTCATTCTCTATAGGAATACCCAACTCTTGGGATATTCCAGATAAGCTTAATAAGCTTAAAAAAAATATAAGGAGAGTTACTTTCATATTGCTCAATTAAGGATAACGCTTACTGTAAACTTCAGTGCGGCTTAAAAGTACAAAATTATGATAACCCACTTAGACAAATTTTTGATTTGGGTAACCAAATCAGTTTAACACGAGCCAAATCAAAGATTTGGCGGACTTAATTAGGAGAAATGAAATTAAAATTTAGCTACAAAACCGCATTGGGTTTACAGATTGTTGGCAATAGTTATTTAGAGTCATTTTATGCGTTTCTTTTTGTCCTTAATGCTGTTTTTCTAACAGTCTATTTGAGTAAGTGGTGCATCTTGTTAGTAGTTGCTTGGTTATTCTTATTTGCTTTGTCGATAGTAACAAATACTATTGATTACATTCTTCTATTGCGTGATGATTTTCCAGAAGAGGAAGATGTTTAGCATAAATGCAAATATGGAGGCTATTAACCACCCTATGTTTTTCACAAAGCTGATTCGAAGGTTCCGAGAAGCAAGTAATTTGTCAGTACGCTTTCTTTTCTCTGCTTTATACACGGATTCCAGTACTTTAGTTTCTAATAAGTATGCTGTTCTATCTGATTTAATTAATACAAAACCTCCTGGTCTATGGTCATTGTTATTAAGCAACTTATTTGGAAGGATGTATTTTTCTACTAAAATTCTTACTTCAGATTTTGAAATACTTAATTTTTCCGCAGCATATCTGAGGCTTGCAGGCTCTTTTCGATTAAGAAAGAAGTCAACAATTAAATTACAGTTATTTAGTTCAGTCTTGGTCATTTATAATTATTGCCAACGCCCGTATAGAACGCTGTGCCTATCCGGTGCTTAATTGTGATGAAAGTAGTATTTTCTGTGTTTCCTTGCAAGTTGCAGTGAATTTAGCGACAACCTTTCTACGTTATTACTTGCCGGAACCTGCGTGCAGGCTAACCACATAAACTAGCTTTGGCGAGACCTACTTAATCAGCCATGAAACTCAAAACACAGAAAATGCGGACAAGTCGCACGCACTTGATTAAATGTGAGTAAAGGCATGCGTTTCTATACAATGTTGTACACAGTTTTTTATTTCATTAATATCCAGTTTATCAAGTCATGTTTGTCAACAATAGCCCAACTATGTGGATGCCGTTCTCCATTTGCTCTATACCCTTTATTATTTGTTGGAACATATTCAACATGTTCATAGCCTTTTTCTTTCAAACTCTCTGATAACTTTTTAATATAAAATGCATTCATTTGGTCATAATCAGTCATTCGATTCTCTTTCCACCAAAGCGTATCTGGTTCTGTGTAGAATCTGATTTTAGTGCTTTTCAATTTTTCCAAATTGGAAGTATTGTTAGTACTAAAAGTGAAAACAGATTTACTCTCGTACCTTTTAATATCCTTTTTTGGATTTCCAAAATTACTACCTAAAGTTTCTAACAACCAAGTGCTTTCTTGAACCGAAACTTCTGAAAAATTTCGTTCAATATTTTTTTCTGATGTATTATATAACGCTGTTAAATCTATCGGTGAATCCACAATAAAAATTCCTTTCGGGTGAATATGGAATTGTTTCATTCCAACTATAAAATCACTTATCAAAAGACTTACAATTCCACCACTTGAAAATCCACCGATGAAGATATTATCAGTTGGTAGTTTATTGTCTTCAATTATGTCTTGGAGATTTTTTGCGAGTTGATTTTTTTCATTTTCTTCAAGCCACAGTTTCTGATTATAATTAGATAATATTACAGCAATGACATTAGCTCTGGCAATTTCAAGTATTTTAAATTCTCTTTTAATGTCTTCAGCAACTTCTGGATAACCACCAAATAAAATCAAAACAGCCTTAACTTGTTTATTAGGTTTATAGAGTTCGTAATCTTCTTTTATAATTTCAGAAAACTCTGATTTTTCTGAAATGACTTTTTCTTTTTCCGGTTTATCCTGTTTACAGGAAACAAGTGCAATAAGGGTAAAGGTTAATATTATTGTAATTTTTTTCATTCCTCTAATTGTGTACAACGCCAAGCTAACAGGAGTGCGCCCCGAGCTTAGCAAGTTCTGATAAAACTAATGAATCTGCCGGTGCTTCCAAAGCATCAAATAACCACTGCGTTCAGAAAGTGTAAAATCCTGCGAGATGAACACAGTAGAAAGCACCGATCTTTCTCAGCGGCAGATTCATGGGGATGTGCGCACAGAGGTCAGCAAAGAGGCAGTTTGGCGCATTCGTGCTAGCGATTGTTACCACCTTTATATTTTTTTATTCTAAATAGTTTTCTTGCATTTTTTCTATATCAACATCCAGTACTGCTAAAAATTCTTCAGTACTTCCATAATTCTTTTTTATAGAGTTCAAAAATGCTTCAATATATTCATATTCAACTCTGATTAATGGTTGCATTAATTCTGCTGCCTGTTTACCATACTTACTTTCCAAATAGGTAGAAGTATTTCTATTGGATGCCGACAAAAAATTATTTGATGTCATATAATCCTTAATAATGACATTCTCTTCAACTCCCAAAGATGACAGCACCAAAGCCGTGGTCATACCAGCACGATCTTTCCCAGCAGAGCAATGCCACAACGTAACTTTGTTATCTTCAAGAAGGTCAAAAATGTTTTTCCAGTTTGTTATTTTCAACGAATCTAATTCACGATAAACACTAAGCATTAATTCTCTTGCATCAACTTGACCACTTAAGATCTGGTCTATATATTCTTTACTATTCCCATATTCTAAGAGTGGTAGGTGATAATTAGGAATACCATTAGGAATATTATCAGGTGCCTCTTGTCGTTTGAGCTTTGTTCGAAGATCAATAATTTGTTCAATTCCTAAATTGCTCAGAGAATTTTTGTCCGAATTCGTCAAATCTACTAATTCGCCAGATCGGTATAACTTTCGATACAAGACCCTCTTTCCATTTTGACCAACAAATCCACCTAAATCACGGAAATTATCCTCACCCTGTAATTGAATATGGTTAGTGAGTACTTTATAAGATTCCGTTGATCTTTGCTCCTTTTGTCCACAAGCAAAAAAGGACGATAAGAAAAATAATATGATTAAATACTTGAAAATTGTAATTCTCTTCATGTGCCTTATATTGGTGGTAACGTCTTATGTATGGTGAGTGCCCTCACACTTTCCAATATCACTAAAGTATCGAATTGCTGGAACAATTGTAAGTCGCTCGAAAGCGCATTCACTATACATTTTGTTAGGTTTTCGTGTTTTTCGTTTTGTGTAATAATTTTTAGGTTGCCACCGTGCGTTAGGGTAGCCATACTCTTTGGCAAGTTTTGGTTTGTGCGGTGGCCTAGTGCGAGTTGACAATGTGTATGGTTACGAAGGGTTGACATTCTGAATGTTTTTAAGTTAGGTTAAGCTTTTCAAAAAGCACCCTATTTCTTGCTTTTGAATCGTTAAGTACTTTATCGAAACTTAGAATTTCTATGTACATATTATAATTTACATTAAACGAGAAGTATCCGTCTTCACTTGGCAATGGTCTATATCCAGCATCATTTGCAAAAGCCTTTAATTTCTTAGTTAGATCACAGATAATGTAAGCATAGATTGGGGTATTTTTCCTTATATCAAATTCCCTTTTGTTTTTGTCTTTTACTCCGCCATTAATGATTTCTCTTGCATATTTATTAATTTGTGAAATTGGGTTTTCCTCTTCTGAATAGTCATCCCTCATTGGTCTTTTAAACTCAACTAGAACAATTGATTCATAAGGTTTACTGTCATTTGAAAACGCAAAAGGTTTATTGAAAATAATTATATCTGGTCTATCTCTTGATTCAGAGTTGACAGGTTTAATTTTTTTAAATGATTTGTCAGAAGCCAAATATTTATGGTAGGATAGTTTTTCATCCAGAATCCATAGGTTATGGTCTTCAAAACCAATTTCATCAGATAAAGTTTGAAGTGGAAATATTAAACTATGAACTGCCTTTTCAGTAGCTTTTCGTTTTAGAAGCTTCTCAAATAAATCCAAAACCAACTTACGGTGTATCACATATTCAGATAGCCTTGAGTTGCCAACTTCAATTATTTTGGAGTAAAGCTCCTTATGCTTTTCGTCAAAATCGTCCTTATCTTCTTCTGAATCGATGAATTTTAGTACCTGTTTTGTTTCTTTTTTAACATCAAGTTCAAGCTCTTGCTGAATTTTGAACAACTCTAGTTCCATTTTTTCTTCTGACAATGTCGATGGTACTTTTTTGAGTTTCTCAGGTTTGTATTTTAGCAATTGTCTGTACCTGGGGTGTTGTACAACAAACTCTTTTACTTTTCCTAATCTGCGTTCAGAAAGTTGTTCAATTTGGCCTTCAAATTCCGATTGCAGCAGATCAGTAATTTTAAGTCTAAGTTCTTCTTGCGATGTTTGATCTGGGAATTTGACTTCTCCTTTACTAAAGTTTATTGCAGTCCTTTCTTCATTTACATTTTCATCCAAAAAAGCACCTTCTACATAGATGGCAATAGAAAATGACTTTCCTTCTTCGTCCGTCAGGAAATTATCCAATTCAGGAATATCTGTCGCAATTTTATCAAAAACTACTTCCCTAGTATTTGCACAATAATGTATCTTATTATCAACCTTATTGCTGTAAAGCTTGACTAAACTCAGTTTGAAATGGTTATCTCTTATTTTAAGCTTTTTCGAATTGACTTGCCCACTAGTGAATAATTGAAATAGGTCATTTACAACTATTTGGTTTCCCAGATCATTCAAAAGAATCCGTGGACAATTATCATTTAGAAAATAAATAAAAGTATGTTCAATGATTTTTAAAGCAATATCTTCAGCCTTGTTATTGCACCATTTACGATAGTCTTCTTTTAATCCTTTGAGTGTGACAATTGTATATCTTTCTTTACTAGTATTGACTGATTCTATCCTGTGCTTCTCAATTCCTTTTTTTGTAGGTTCAAAATTAAATTTACGCAAGCTCCACTCACCGTTTTCCTTGAACCGACTTTCTATTTCTGCTTTTTGGAAAGCTCTTAGCCATGTAAAGCGACCAACTCCTTTACCTCCTTTTTTATAAGTGGAATGAGCATAATTAAAGGAATCAAAATTGTCTGAATTGAAACCAACTCCATTATCACGAACAACAAAATCAATGATGTCTGGTAAATCTTCTTTTTCGTCAAATTTTAAACCTTTCTGTGTCGAACGGATAATATCAATTTGAATGATGCCTGTAGAAGTAGCACTTTCTTCTTCAATAGCTTGAATTGAGTTAACTATAGTCTCAAATAAAGGAAGAAGTGTATTGCTGAAAGCAAGTCTCTTTTCATTTATTTTTCCTTTGATATCTATTTGCATGTCTTTGGAATTACATTCTTTCTATCAGTTCATTTTTCAGCCATTCAAAAGCTTTCTCTTGATTGTACTCTATTTCAGGTCTCAGAAGGGCTTCCATATCTCCGGTAAAGTCCGGATCATTTTCTTTCGCTTCTATGTTTTGCAAAAACTCCTTTTGGCTCGGTGGCTTTTTCTCAGTGCCAAACACAATGTACTCTCGAAAACACTCAAGGATTTCATCAATGTTGATGTCCGTATTGCGTCTGGCATAATCCAAATCAAACAAGTCGCGCCCTTTACTTCTTTGGTATAATGCCCGAAGTTTGGTTCCGAGCAACTCATTGATACTGTACGTGCGTATTTTACAATTGCCTTCAAACCATTCGCTTTGCACTGCATAAGGGAAGTCTACCCAATCCAATACATTGAAATGTTCCCGACAGTTGATTTCAAGTTTCAATCGCATCCGAATTTCTTCATACTCAGATGTAAATCGGTACAGTGCTTTGATTCCATGACCTCTGTTTTGCGTTTTTCTGTCTTCCTCAAAGAAGGTGATCACTTCGCCAATCCGTTCCATGATTGGTTTGATGGGTCCTTGTTTTATCTGCACCAAGTCAATATCTTCTGAATATCGTGGAGCTGGATTGAGATAGAGTTTATGTAAAGCGGTACCACCTCGGAAAGCCAGATGTTCCCTGAGGAAGTCATCAGAGAATATTTCCACCAATGCCCTGCTGATAACTAAGTCTTGTTCTACTTGAGAAAAGTCTTTCCATGGAGCATGTTCCTGCCATTTCGCTATGTAAGGTTTGGCAATCATAAATCGCTTTCCAGTTTAATGTTTACATCTACTTTCCATTTGTTATCAACTGCCCCGGGCTTTTGAATTTTCTTGGGACTTAGCAATACCGGAAAGTAGGGTTGCTGTTTTAGCTTTTCATGGATGATGTCGGTTAAGGTATTTTCACCATTCAGTTCTTCCAGTAAAAAACCCGTTCTTTGAAGGGTACTCTTATGAGGGTACCAAGAGGTAAGTTCTTTCATGTCTATTTCATGCATATCTTCGGTGAGTTCTTCTAATGAAGCCAGCATGCGATTGAGTCCCCCAATTTTAGTATGGTGATGAATCAGATCGATAAAAGTGAGAGCAGGAGAGGATATTCTATATTCTCCGGCATCCGATTTTTTAATTTTAATATTGCTCTTTGGCCAAGCTCCAGCAGTGAAGAACTGAATATCAAAACTCTTCTTTTTAATGGTATTGAGTTTTGGAGTTTCTATTATGAGATAATCGCGCTGTGATTGCTGATGACTCGCTCCGTGAATTTTTGCAGCAGCGTATAGCCCGACATAATATTTTCGCTCAAGATATTTGAATAGCTTTTCAGCATACAATTGAATGGGCAGCTTTTCTGATGAAGAGTATCTGGGGGGGATGATTAGATAAAATCCTTTTCGAAGATTTAAAATCTCCTTCTTCTTCGTCAGCCTTGATATTTCTCTTTTGACAGCAATAGAATCTTTAGATGCATTTTCTATTACCTCTTCGATTGAAAAGGAGTATTCTTCAAATGATTGTAATTGCTTTATGTATTCTGAAACTGTCAATCTTAGAAATATTTCGAGAAAGATACGCTTTTAAGGTGATAATCTCGAATTAATACTACGATAAATATGGTGGCGGGGAAATTTTAGCTCTTTTGGTTTTTCAGGGTTGGCTTTGCGTGTTGGCAAAAACCAAATGTGCTAAAATGTGCGGCTGGTTTTTCTACGTCACTGCATGAAACCTAACGTCTTGATAAAAAACGTAGGGAATAAAAAGCACCTTGCTTTCCTTTACCTACGAGCCAAGACCGATTTCTAAACTTATGTTTTACTTGGCGGACATGCCAGAATCCGATGAACTTTCGGATT
>Ga0209634_1002723_pt1 | contig 12245 bp, 9 predicted proteins | sample LinPmetageLP40_FD_184043 | JGI IMG/M metagenome (GOLD analysis project Ga0209634, IMG submission 184043) | Marine viral communities from the Pacific Ocean - LP-40 (SPAdes) (version 2) | ecosystem: Environmental > Aquatic > Marine > Oceanic | place: Pacific Ocean | collected 2010-08-26 | reverse complement strand
CACGTACACCTCCTGGATGAAAAGCCCAAATAACTTCGTCCAAACTATAATCAACTAGGTCGTTCTCAAATATTGATTTTACTATTCGATGAAAATCCTTAGAGATCAAGTCAGGAACCTGAGTACTCAGGTTCATAAGAAAACCATGAGAGGAGATCTTCCATGCCATGGCCGATTTCCCTTTAAGAATAAGCTTAGAATGAAAATTGGTAACCTTTACTTTCGAGTGATATTTGGAATCCGCACCACTGACAAGGACAGCAGCAGCTCCATCTGCAAATAAAGTATTGGCCAACATTTCATCACTAGAAGTGTTCTTCTGAAAATGGATGGTAGATAACTCCACATCAGCGATCAAGACATTGGCGCTCGGGTGTTGATTGCAAATATAATGTGCCTGTCGCATCGCATGAAAGCCTCCATGACATCCCATAAAGTTAACCGCAGATCGCTCTACAGAATCGGATAAATCAAGTAGATCAGTAAGCTCGACATCTAGTCCCGGAGCTGATAGTCCTGTACAGGTGACTGTGATAATATGGGTGATGTCGCTACGATCAACTCCATTCAAACATTTGTCAATCGCCTTAGTGAGTAAAGACGGTGCCTTTTCATTAAAAAGACGCATGCGGTCTTCCACATCTGTAATCATGGCATCTGATTGGTGAAAAAGATCAGACTTTTCATTGTTCAGATCAAAATCTGGCAAAATGGAGTACCGATTGGAGATACCTGATTTCTTAAAAATGAAAGACAACAGTCTTCTTTCTTTGACAGTTTGCTCTGGCATGCCTTTCAACATGAACTGAAGGATATCTTCTTGAGAATATTTATATTCAGGTACAGCAGTACCAATTGAGACTATTTGACCCATGCCTACTTAAATTGTTATTTGATTAATGACAATCAACATACCGTAAAACAAGTTCATACAAATTGCGGAAATATTGTTCATTCTCATCGTATTCCTATAGTTAGCTGCTTCATTATTTTTCCACACTTTTCTCATCCATATGACAAACCACATCAGCAAGGGTGCGCTGAACAGTTGAAAGATTAAAAAATGACTAATGTTTTGCTGATCCCAGAAGTAAGCAAATAAACAAATTCCAGCCATCCCAAACAGCATAATACTAAATAAAAAAGTTCCTTTGTAATTCAATACCATACTCAATGTGCGATCTCCATTATCGGCATCTGACTGGTGTTGATAAATTTGTGTAAGCGGATATCCTCCACCTATCATCAGGGATGCGGCCACGGCTGCAAAGACTAGTTTTGAATCAAAGATCTCTATAAGACTTAAAGATGAGCTTCCCACAATAACCATCATGAAAGTAAAGGCTCCTTGAAATAAGAATACAACTAAAAAACTAATGATGGGATACTTCTTGAGTCTGATCGATCTGCTACTATAAGCTCGCGAAGCCAATATGTAGCCAATAGCCATCAAAGTAAAAGTGACATTGACTAACCAAAGACTCAAGACAATCGCCAATACATCCAATGTTAATGAAGCATAGAGCAACAATCGTGTTGAGGGAGGTGGACTTTCCAAGCCACCAATACTGTCTGTGTCCTGATCCATATAGCTATTGTAGCCATTGCTGGCGGGGTAGATGAGAAAGTGAAGAATGATGAAGACTAAAAAAGTTTTTGTGCTATTGAGACCTTGAGCCTGACTAATTGCAAACAGAAACACCGGTAAGAGGTAAATAGAAAAAGGAAATCGTAGAAGAACTAGCGTGTTTTTGATTGTATTCATAAATATCACATAATTCGGATAAGCTAGTATATCTATCGCTCAATACCAAGATGAATATTTTTTTATGAAACCTATTGCAAAACAAATATCCCTTCTTAAATTTGCACTCCGTTTAGCAGATAGCTGTCTCACGTGATGGTTGCTAAGATGATTGAAACAAAAGCGAAAGTAGCTCAGCTGGTAGAGCGTCCCGATGTAAGATCGGGAAGGTCGCTCTGGTTCATTGACATATTGAAATGTATTATACTTATATTCTTAAATCTGATAAATCAGGAAGGTATTATATCGGTCATACTTTAAGTATTAGCCTAAGGTTGGCAGAGCATAATGGTGGAAGAGTAGAAAATACATAGAATATCTTTTAGATAAGCGAAAGTAGCTCAGCTGGTAGAGCGCCACCTTGCCAAGGTGGAGGTCGCGAGTTCGAACCTCGTCTTTCGCTCTTTTTTTATTTTAGGGCTATGAGAAATAGTCTATGCCGGGATGGTGGAATTGGTAGACACGTCAGACTTAAAATCTGATGACCTTTGGTCGTGCGGGTTCAATTCCCGCTCCTGGTACTAAAAACAACCCTAACAAGTTTCTTCGTTAGGGTTTTTTGTTTGGCACTTTTCACACTATCAGCTCACCAAAGATTAGATCATATCCTTTGGATTTTAATTCATAAATTGTGGGGTCACAATTACTTTGCGTAAGCATGACTAAATAATCGGAGATGAGACAGGGAACAGCATTTTCTTTAAAATTTGACCTTCATTAATTGAAAGCGATGACTGAATTTAGTGTAACCGAAGAACGAAATCAAACTCCAGCGGTCAAAACCCTCATTCATTTTAACAATGCTGGCGCTTCGCTGATGCCCAATGTTGTTGTAGATGGGATCAAAAAATATATTGATAGCGAAGCAAGTCAGGGAGGCTATGAAACAGCACGGCATTTTGCAAAGGAGCTTGAGTTGTTCTATGACCATACGGCAAAACTGATCAACTCTAAGCCTGAAGAAATAGCATTTACAGAAAGTGCTACAGTAGCCTGGCAGCGAGCATTTCATTCTATTCCATTAGAAAAGGGAGATGTCATCATCACTTGTATAAGTGAATATGCGAGCAACTATATTGCCTATTTGCAGCTTGCAAAGCTGAAAGCAATAGACATTGTCATCATCCCCAATGACGAAAATGGCGCAATTGATATCCAAGCACTAGAAAGTGCAATCACACCAAAAGTCAAGCTGGTGTCCATCTGTCATATTCCTACTGGAAATGGCCTGATCAATCCCGCTGAAGAAGTGGGAGTGATTACTCAAAAACACAAAGTTCTGTACCTGCTAGATGCCTGCCAATCAGTAGGACAATACCCGATAGATGTAGAAAAAATAAAATGTGATTTCCTGTCAGCGACCGGTAGAAAATATCTCAGAGGGCCTAGAGGAACTGGGTTTTTATATGCACGTCAAGAGACTACAATAGGCTTTGAGCCGCTCTCTCTTGATCTACACAGCGCAGAATGGATAGATGCGGAAAGCTACCGAATCAGGTCCGATGCAAAGAAGTACGAAACATGGGAGTGTAACCTATCTGCCAAACATGGCCTTTCCTTAGCGATTAATCATTTGAATCAATTGGGTATTGAGAATGTGCAGGAAAGAGTCAGTGTTGTAGCCAATTATTTAAGAGAGTGTCTTGGTTCGTTTGCGCATATCCATGTTATGGATACAGGTACTTTTAAGTCAGGCATCATTACTTTCATCAGTGAAAAGAATGGTGCCGAGGACATTATGAAATATCTTTCCAAAGATCAGATCAATGTGTCTGTGATTGTAGCAGGCTCTTCCTTGTTTGACTTACAGGAAAGGAATATCACAGAAGCTGTGAGGGCATCAGTACACTATTATAACACTACTGATGAAGTGGATAAGTTCATTACGATACTGGAGAAATTACAGTAGTATTATATCTGTCGTTCCAATTTGAACTTTTTGAAAACCAGCTTCCCCTCTCGTTCAAGCTCTACTCGGAGCGTCTTGTTTGCTCTAGCATTGAACATGCCAATCACTTGTTGAAGGGGCAGCCTGTCAACACTGTTGTGATTAACCGACAGGATAAAATCTCCAGCTTGTATCCCTGCTTTCATTGCTGATGATCCTTCGCGCACTTCTTCAATTTTAAATCTCCTCAAATTCTTGCCAGTAGCTTTAATAACGATACCACTCATATTGTACTCAAATGGTTTCTTATAGGCAGCATTCTTTTTGAGATAAAGCATCTCTGAAGAATAGTCAAAAATCACAGTAAATCTAGACAAAACACCTCCGCCTAATGTTCCATGTCGAAAAGTGGAGCCCATTTTAAGGCTATCCATATAAGAATTAGGATCAGGGTAAGTCGCTATCACTTCATTAAATTCGAACTCCCCTAATTCGAGTTTATTGACACGAGCTATCTGTCCTATGAGATCACCGCCAAGCCCTCTGCCTATATTGCTGGTGATTGTATTATCGGGTACCACCACAGTAGAATCTGCTGTGGACTCAAGCAGCAATCCATGACTCGCACCTGAATCTATCATTAACTTCATAGGTGTCCTTTTCCCATCACGCTGTGTGATCTGCACATTGATATATGGCTTGGTATCTTCGATCGTGATTGGGACTGATCTGAATTTTCGTTTTTTCTTAAACTTCTCTGGCTTGATCAATGAAAGGGTTTTTTTAGTGAAATTGATTTTCACTATGACCCTGCTGAAAATCTCATATCCTAGAATTCCGTGCACCTGGGTGCCTAGATAGTTGCTAAGCTCTATGTAGTCTTTATCTAGCACAAGCATGGTATGCCCTTCTCCCTTCATCCCAGGCAATTCGAGTGATACTCCATTAGTTATGTAGGCATCTACTAATTTTTCCCCTCCAATACCACTTACCACAATATGCTTTTCATAATTCAGGTTAAGGATATCACTAAATGCCTTTTCTGTGAGAATAGTAGTCCTTACTCCCGTATCAAGGACAAATTTTAATGGCAAGACACCATTTAGGATAACAGGAATGACCAACAAATTATTATATGACTCAAAAGGGATGTTAACCCGATTGACATTATCAGGCAGTTTAAAACCAAGTGTGTTTTGAGAATAAACACCGGCAGAACATAGGGCTAAAAAAAGTGCCAAAAGGACATTTCGTCTGATCATTTTAAAAAGATAAATAAATCAACACAGTTTATAAGCCTAATTAACAACTATATTTTGCGTTGCATCTATAATAACGCAATATGGGGGAGGTGTTTGGAACATTTTTGATTACGTCATCTCCACTCAATTGCTAGTGTCAAGTCAAATTTCAGAACGTCATACTGAATTCAATTCAGCATCTCATTGACAATCAGTAGATTCCGAAACACCGTGCCTGCCGGCAGGCTGGAGTTCGGAATGACGGTACTTATGGAGAGTGAAGTTTAGCCAAGGATACGCTCTTTAACTTCGGGCGTCATTCCTTGGAGCAAAGCGAGCAAGGAATCTCATTAAACTATGTCCCGTCCTGTCACTAGTGATTTGACTTGACACTAGATTGAATCTCGCTGTATAATTATCATATGTAATCGCCATCTACGTATATTGCAGATCTAAAAGACAACCACAAATGTTCAATTTCAAAGAAAGCATATTATCCAACCTCGCAGTCCATCATATCGGAAATCAATCTGAAAATGAAGGAATAAAACTGGGGAAAAGCACCATAAATGTGGACGATGATCTACGTCTTCTACTAAAAAACTATTTTTTAAAGCCTTTTAAAGAGCAAGGGTTATACACACTTACGCATTCAACAGACCTTTCACTTAATGAATTGTTCTCCTACGCATCTTCCATATTTTCAGACCCAGACTCGCTGTATTTACAATCCATCAATATTGCTAAGCACCTCTATGAGTCTTCACAGCACCCGATGATAAAAAACGGAGAATTGTATGTTGTGTATTTTGATGAGTGCGTCATAGATGATGAGATCACCGATGCAGTGGGTATATTCAAGTCAGAGAACAAGGACACTTACCTCAAAGTGTATCCTCAAAATGATAGCTACGAAATTGCGCAAGAGCAAGGCATCAATATCAACAAACTAGATAAGGGTTGTCTGATTTTCAACACAGAAAAAGATCATGGCTATAAAGTGGCCATCATAGACAGCACCAATAAAGGCGGAGAAGAAGCCAAGTTTTGGAAAGATGATTTCATAAGTGCAAAGCCAAGAGAAGATAACTTTTACCACACACAGAATTACATGCAACTTTGCAAAAATTTTGCAGTGGAAGCCTTTGACGAAGCAACCAGGGTCGATCAAATAGACCTAGTTCAAAACTCAGTAAATTACTTTAAGGAAAAGGAGACTTTCAATGTGCGAGAGTTTGAGGAGGAAGTGATGCAAGCACCAGAGGTCATCGAAAAATTCCAAGACTATAAAACGCAGTTTGCTGAAGACAATCAAGTAAAGCTATATGATGAGTTTGATGTGTCTGCCTCTGCGGTCAAGCAAGGAAATAAGTTTATGAAATCAGTCATCAAGCTTGACAAAAACTTCCATCTATATGTGCATGGAAATCGCAAGAATATCGAGCGCGGATTTGACGAAGAGCGGCAGCAGTATTACTACATGCTATTCTTTGAAAATGAATCTTGAACCCGTGATGGTAGAGTCAGGTCGAAAGACCTGACATGACATCTTATTGCGTAGTTAGGTCTTTCACCTTATTGCGTAGTTATAGCGTGGTTGGGTCTTTCGACCCAACTTATGAGAGCTTATCCTCTTCGATGTGAGGGATCAAATCACTCGACCTAACCTTCATTCTAATAAACAAATTCTCCGTAGGTACTCTGAATCGTGAGTCTTTTCGCTTCTGCATTTTCCACACGACCTACAATTTGCGCATCGATCCCAAAACCCTCCGAAATATCCATAATCTCATCGGCAATGTTCTCCGGGAGATATAATTCCATTCGGTGACCCATGTTGAATACTTTGTACATCTCCTGCCAATCGGTGTCACTTTCCTCCTGGATCATTTTGAATAAAGGCGGTATCTCAAACATATTATCCTTGATGATATGCAGACCTTCTATAAAGTGAAGCACTTTGGTTTGCGCTCCTCCACTGCAATGAACCATCCCATGAATTTGGTCTCGATATTGTTTGAGCACTTCTGCAATGACTGGCGCATAAGTTCTGGTAGGTGACAACACCAATTTACCTGCATTGATAGGTGAGCCTTCCACCGGGTCAGTGAATTTATATCCTCCAGTATAGACTAGGTCACTTGGAACTTGAGGATCAAATGACTCTGGATACCTCTCAGCATATGTCTTATGAAAAACATCATGCCTGGCAGAAGTTAATCCATTGCTTCCCATTCCGCCATTGTACTCCTCTTCATAAGTAGCTTGTCCGTAAGAAGAAAGCCCCACAATCACATCTCCAGCCTGAATTTTTGCATTGGTGATGACATCTTCTCGCTTCATTCTGGCAGTCACCGTGCTATCCACTACAATCGTCCTTACGAGATCGCCAAGATCAGCAGTTTCTCCTCCAGTACTGATGATGTTGACACCATTGTCACGAAGCATCTGCAACACTTCTTCGGTTCCATTGATCAATGCTGAAAGCACTTCCCCTGGAATCAGGTTTTTATTTCTGCCGATGGTTGACGAAAGCAATATATTATCAACAGCACCAATACAAAGCAAATCATCCGTATTCATGATCACCGCATCCTGAGCAATTCCTTTCCATACTGACAAATCACCTGTCTCTTTCCAATACGCATAAGCCAGAGAGGATTTTGTGCCAGCTCCATCAGCGTGCATGATATTACAATACGCTGGATCACCACCAATAAAATCTTCAACAACTTTACAAAAGGCTGTTGGATACAGTCCCTTATTGATGTTTTTGATTGCATTGTGTACATCTTCCTTCGAAGCTGAGACACCCCTTTGCATGTATCTTTCGTTCATTCTAAGCGGATTTGTGATATGCCCCACAAAAGTACAAAAAGCCTACAGAGTATGTATTATTTATAAGGTGAAATCAATTTCACTTATAAGTGAAAACCTTCTTATCGTAGATATACGAGAGCAGCACGAATATTATTCCTCCTAGCGCCATTTCATACCCACCGCCTTGCACCTTGTAATGTGCCCAAAAGGCCAATAAGGTATCAAAGAAAAATCCAGCATATGCCCATTCTTTGAGTGTTGTCGAAAGCTTGCTATGGATGGCTACTAAACCCAATATTTTGGCGATTGCCAGTGGATACACAAGATAAGTTGGATAGCCAAGTAGCTCAAAAAAACCAACAATCATCTCATGATTAAATACATAATTGTAAACGGAAAATAACATCAACAGTGTTAGCAACCCTGTAGCTGTCCAATAAATGGCTTGATCTCTTTTCATTTAATCTACCTTTTATTGGCAGTGTTGTGCATGATTACTCTTCCCAGCTGAGCATCTCATCGATCGTACTTGTGGATACAAAATGGTAGTTGGGTCTCGCTTTTTGGTATATCGCTTTTGCCATCAACATTCCTGACTCTGTATTCGACATGGCTCCGTATAATGGGACTAAGAACTTTCTTCTTCCTGCATTAACCAAGAAGTTTTCAAGACTTACATATGCAGGTTCATACTGATGATTGATCGCTTGTACGAGCCAAGCTGTTAATATTTCAGAATTTCCAGTAATGGTGAACCCATAAGCTTCATCCAATTTTGTCATTTGATCTCTAGGCATGTCAGTAGGAATTAATCTTACAAAGTGCAGCCATTCGTGAGAACTCCAGTCGGTAGTCAGCAAGTCATCAGGAGAACTCCCTTCAACGAATCTTTTCATTGTTGCTTCTACTTTCTCAAATTTTCCCGAAACAGGAGTAGGTTTATTGTCGGGAAGTCCTTCTCCATAAACCCATGCTTGATACAGTGTTTCGTCCACAGCAATTCCATTCTTTTTAAAAAGATTTGTGTTCAAATAATCAATAAAGCCTTCGGTTGTCATTACTTTAAAGGCATTTTCGGTGAAATATGTCTTCAAGAACACGTCAAACACTTCTCTACCAACTTTTTCTTCCAATGATCTCAAGAACAAATATCCCTTGTCATAGGCGATTGATGTCATCCCATCGTCAGGGTTTCTGTCTGTTAACTCGAGCTTAAGGTGTGTATCTACTCCATGTCCATCGGCTATCATTTGCGTGATTTCCTCTTCCAAACCTTGCATGGACAGCGATGCCAACATTTCTGAATATTCACGTCCATAAAGTGCTTCCATGATTCGCTGCTCAAAATAAACAGTGAAGCCTTCATTGAGCCAGAAGTCATTCCAGGTGGCATTTGTCACGAGATTGCCAGACCACGAGTGTGCCAGCTCATGTGCGACCAATGAAGTCAATGACCGATCCCCAGCTAAAATAGTAGGAGTAGCAAAGGTCAAACGAGGATTTTCCATTCCGCCAAAAGGGAAGCTTGGAGGAAGAACGATGATATCATATACTTCCCATTGATACTTTCCATACAGATATTCGGCAGCCTGAATCATGCTCTCCAATTCTGCAAATTCGTATGCTGCCTTTTCAACAACTGAAGGTTCGGCATAGACCCCAGAGCGATCACTAATTTTTTGGTAGGTAATATCACCGACAGCTAGTGCAAGTAAGTATGCGGGGATTGGCTGTTTCATCACAAATGAATATTTACCATCTGCCGATTTTTCTTTTGGATTTTCAGCGCTCATCAAAGCCAACAGTCCTTTGGGAACCTGCACAGTTGCATTATATGTGAATCTTATGCCGGGAGAGTCCTGTATGGGCACCCAGCTTCTTGCAAGAATAGCTTGAGATTGCGTAAATAAAAATGGTGCCACTTTCCCTGCCGTTTGCACCCCAGATAGCCACTGAAGTGCTTCAGCATCTGGACTTGTTTTATAATAAACATGCACAACTTCCTTCTCTCCATTCAACGGTATCATCAAGGGTCTTCCCATGTGAGCAGCTTCTTCCCCTAATTCAAAGTTCGTGTTTTTCTCTTCAGCTCCTGTGGTCACACGATCGATTTGCAGATTCTTGGTATCAAGGATCAGCATCGTAGCTCCATTAGAAGTCTGAATTTTGAGGCTGGCTTTGGCAGTGATTACTTTTTGGTCAAAATCTAGCTGCGCATCCCAATCGAGATGTGTAACTACAGCCTCATCAGGCTTGGCAAAAGAATGGATATCATTGGCTCTCATTTCAGCAGAAGGTTCTTCTTTAGGTGTTTGGCATTGCGTTATTGTCAAAATGGTACTGACCGCAATTAAGGTATGTTTGATATAATGCATAATTCTAAATTTATATTCTGGTAAATAAGAAAAATTATGGCAGACTTACAATCAGAAAACACAAGCATTAGGGAAATAACCTCCCTTGTTCATGGTCACAAGCCTGATAAATTAAACTAGATCATCCTAATTTTTTCATCAAAGGGTTGTCTCCTTAATTTATATACTACTATATTTGCACTTTATAATAAATTAACAATAATGAACAAAGGAACAGTAAAATTCTTCAATGAAGCCAAAGGATTTGGATTCATCAGTGAAGAAGGAACAAACAAAGAACACTTCGTACACATTTCTGGCTTAATTGACGAAATTCGCGAAGGAGATGCAGTTGAATTCGAATTGCAAGAAGGTAAAAAAGGATTAAACGCAGTAAACGTTAAAGTAATATAACTATTACTGTTTAAGTTTTTAATACTGAAAAGCCCTATCATTTGATGTTAGGGCTTTTTTTGTGACTTGATATTACTGTCGTCCGAGTAAAAAACGTACTATTATGTGTTTCTGTGAGAACAACACCCCTATAATCCCCTCAAGGGGATACTTGCGATTCTCCCCTTGAGGGGAGACACAGAGGGGTGTTTTTCATTGTGAAGTAAAAAGCTTGAAATTTGATAATAATCGAATTTTTTTGTTCCTTTTAAAATTTACTCGGATGACAGTAACTTTATATTACATAGTGTCTCTAAGAAAACAGATCATCTTTTACAAAATGAGTGATTTTCGATGAGGTTTCAATTTATTTCTATAAGTTCCCCGATATCTATCGGGGTGAGCATCAATCGATTAGAAATAAATTGAAAGATTGCGAAAAGCAACATTTTTGATTTTGAGGTGTTTTCTTAGGGACACTACATACACATTATGATCACAATCGAATAGTCAGAGATGCCTCCATTACAAAAACATAAACCACAATTACATCCGCGCAATAAGCACAAAGGAAGATATGATTTCAAACAACTGGTTATTAGTTCTCCAGAGTTGGGCAAGTTTATCAAACTCAATGCCTACAAAGATAAATCAATAGATTTTGCAGATCCTAGCGCTGTCATGGCACTTAATATGGCGCTGTTAAAGCATCACTATGGCATCAGTCACTGGGATATTCCTAAAGGCTACTTGTGTCCTCCTATTCCGGGCCGAGCTGATTATGTCCATCATATCGCTGATCTCTTGAGCAGCTCCAGAAATGGAAGAGTGCCTAATGGAGATCGCGTGGTATGTCTTGATATTGGTGTAGGAGCCAATTGCGTATATCCGATCATAGGAAACAAAGAATATGGCTGGTCGTTTGTGGGTTCTGATATAGACCCTGTTGCAATCAAGTCTGCCAATACAATTGTGAACGCCAATGCTTCCTTATCAAACAACATTGAACTAAGGTTACAATCCAATCCAAATGATATCTTCAACGGAATTATTCTAAAGGAAGAGAGAATTGATTTGACAATTTGCAATCCGCCATTTCACAGTTCTCAAGCAGAAGCTCAAAGCGGTACGCAGAGGAAATTGAATAATCTCAACAATAGGAAAAACGTCAAATTAAAATTGAATTTTGGAGGTCAAAATAATGAGCTGTGGTGTGATGGTGGTGAAAAAGAATTTGTAAAAAGAATGATCCGTCAAAGCAAACAGTTTGCAAACTCATGCTTTTGGTTTTCCACTTTGATTTCTAAATCAGCCAACCTCGATGATATATATAGTGCACTTAGAAAAGCACAGGCACTTGAAGTCAATACCATACCTATGGGGCAGGGAAATAAAATAAGCCGGATTGTTGCTTGGACATTCCTCACCAAAGAACAGCAGAAAAAGTGGGTCGATACCAGGTGGAGATGATCATGATAGTGGTGATGATCATCATATTTTGATCTGAATATCTGCGATTGGTCATGTTTTATAGTTTTGTCTGTTGAGATTCCTGCCTTCGCAGGAATGACGCACTTAATCAGTATAGAACGTCATTCCCACGTACCTGCCTGTCGGACAGACCATAGCCGTCAGGTTAAGCTCTTAATAGCTTGATAATGGGATTTTTTCCCTTTTTTTGTTTCAAGTAGGAACAAGTTTTGAGCGATAAGTTTAAGGCTCTCTAACAGGATAAATAGCTTATC
>Ga0209634_1002722_pt1 | contig 12255 bp, 10 predicted proteins | sample LinPmetageLP40_FD_184043 | JGI IMG/M metagenome (GOLD analysis project Ga0209634, IMG submission 184043) | Marine viral communities from the Pacific Ocean - LP-40 (SPAdes) (version 2) | ecosystem: Environmental > Aquatic > Marine > Oceanic | place: Pacific Ocean | collected 2010-08-26 | reverse complement strand
ACGATCCACGATTTTTACGGCTTTCCCCAGGCACTGTTCGATCAGCAATACCCGGCGCCCGGCCAGCCGGATCTGGCACGGGACGTCGTCACGCTGCTGAAGAGCCACCGGGCGCAGGAAGATGACCGCTGGGGCCTTGACCACGGGGCTTGGGCCGTCTTGAAGTTTCTGTACCCGGACGCCGATATACCAGTTTTCCAGATCTCGATCGACATGAGTCGCGGGCTTGGCCACCAGCTCGAGATTGGTCGGACGCTGTCTGAATTGCGCGACCGCGGTGTCCTGATCCTCGGTTCGGGCAACGTCGTCCACAACCTGCGCGCAATGCGGCGTGGCGGCCAGCCGCTCGACTTCGCGTTGGAATTTGACACGCTCTTTGCCGACCGTCTTGCGGATCGCGATTTTGCCGCGCTTGCGGATACCAAAGGGCTGGGCGCGCTTCTTTCAGCCGCTCACCCGACATTGGATCACTACCTGCCCGCGCTTGCCGTCGCCGGCGCATCCGACGCCCGTGACGACCTTACATTCATGACCGATGCCATTGATCTTGGATCAGTGTCGATGCGGTCGTTCATCTTTCACGCGAACTGAGGAGACGAGACAATGCTTGTCGACGGAAAATGGATAGAAAACTGGCAACCGGTGCAGAAGGCCGACGAGCAGGGCCGTTTCGTACGCCAGGTCTCGAGCTTCCGCAACTGGATCACGTCCGACGGGCGGCCTGGACCGACGGGGGAGGGTGGTTTCCAAGCCGAGCCTGGTCGATACCGGCTCTATGTTGCGTTGATCTGCCCCTGGGCATCTCGCACTATGATCGCCCGGAAGTTGAAGAGCCTTGAGGACATGATCGAGGTGACCGTGGTGAACCCGACCCTGACCGATCAGGGCTGGAGTTTCGGCGGCTTTCCCGGAGCGGACGAAGACCCGCTGATTGGCGCGCGTTATATGCATGAACTCTACACCCGCGCCGATCCGAAGTTTACCGGACGTGCGACGGTTCCGGTCCTGTGGGACATGAAAAGGAACGTGATGGTGAACAACGAAAGCGCGGATATCCTGCGCATGCTGGACACAGCTTTCGAGCACCTCGTGCCCTCCGAGATCCGTCTGTATCCCAAAGCGTACGCGGCGGAGATCGATGCACTCAACCCGCGTCTCTACAACCTGCTCAACAACGGGGTCTACAAGGCCGGATTTGCATCGACGCAGGCGGCCTATGACGAAGCGATGGATGGCATCTTCGCGATGCTGGACGAACTCGAGGAGCGCCTGACCGGCGACTTCCTGTTCGGCGACACGCTGACGGAGACGGACGTCCGGGCCTTCGTAACGCTCATCCGGTTTGATGCAGTCTATCACGGTCTCTTCAAGACCAACCGTCACGAGATCCGGGACTACCCGCGTCTGCGGGCCTATCTCGCGCGTATTGTGCAGATCCCTGGCGTGCGTGAAACCGTGGACATGGACCACATCCTGCTCGGGTATTATTCGATCAAGGCACTCAATCCTCTAGGCGTGGTGCCAAAAGCGCCCGCGCATATTGCGACGATCCTTAGGTGAAGCGTCAGGAAACAGCTGGAAATTGAAAGCTCTAAATCGGGGTGTGATAGAGGGCTTTTGTAAACTGCTGCAATCTACCTCCGCGCGCAGGAACGATTGTTGTGATCAAAGTAGATCAATGAGGGCGTTCCGATTGTGCTTCTTGCGGAGCCTAAAAGTGTTGACCGCTAACAGTTGACAGCATGGCCTTTTCGTCGCCATCATGTCTGACGGGTGCAGGCAGTCGTCGTTCTGTTTCGCAGTCATGCGCGAGAAGGACGTCGCTGCCACAGCGCTACCTGTCAAAGCACGTGTGACGCGAATGCAATTGAACTTGCGTCTGTTGCAGATGAGGTGGCACGGAAGGGCCAAATAGTGAGGCAGACCGTAGAGAAACTAAAACCAAAGAGCCTTTCGGAGACGATTGGCGACGAATTGATCCGTCTGATTGCTTCTGGTGAGCTGAAATCTGGTCAACGCCTGAACGAAGTTCATCTGGCCGAGAGCTTTGGAGTGAGCCGAGGACCTGTTCGGGAAGCTGCGCGAGAGCTTGAAGGGCAGGGACTCGTAGTCAGCAAACCGCGCCAAGGGTTCTACATCGCTGATTTCACCGCGGAACAGATCGTGGATCTCTATGAAGTCGTGCGTTGGGTTGATCCTGCGATCATACACGATTTCAAAAAATATGCGGATAGTGAGACCTGCCAAGAGATTCTGACGGATATCGACAACATTGCCCGTGGCGACAAGTTGACCTTTTCCAATTCTCTCTTTGCGTTTCGTCAGAGGTTGGCGGAACGCATTCACAACCGTGTATTGGCTGGGCAGGCGCTCACGCTGTACCGGCAATTCCATATCGTGACCGCCCTGTTAGACGTCCCGGACCATGAGGCTTGGATGGATCGCGTGCTCACAATGTTGCGGAAAGTGTGGACGGCGATGTCAAAACAGGAATGGAATCGGGCGGAGCAGATCGTGCACGAGTCAATTGAGTTCTGGCACAAGGACGTCGCGCCACGCTTTCCGTCTGAAACGCATGGCAAAATTCGCACGTGAGGGCCCTACGTTGTTGCGAGGCCAAGACGTAGCGGTGAATCTAGCACTCTGCCTTAACCATTCTCACGGCTTCGCGCGCTTTCTGCTCTATCGCACTCCAATCGCGATGTATCATATCATCGGAAACCACCATCCATGATCCTCCAACGACGGGAACATTTGGCAAAGATAGATACAACCGCGCTAAATCAGCATTGAGGCCACCGGTCGGGCAAAAGCTGAGATCCGGTAGGGGCGAGGCAAGCGATTTCAGGAACGGCACACCGCCCGACGCTTCGGCCGGGAAGAATTTCAGCATCTTGTAGCCTCGTTCGGCGAGCGTCATTGCTTCGGTGGCCGAAGCGCAACCCGGCAGGAAAGGCCAAGGACCATTGCGCATGGCATCCGCTTCGATCGCGTCCGCAAGCGACGTTGGACACCCAGGGCTGACGCCGAAAGTCGCACCTGCTGCGCGGCATGTAGCAACATCAGCCGCGCTGCGGATTGTTCCCGCGCCAACCACGGCGTTTGGGCAGGCGTTTGATACTCGTGAAATCGCCTCGAGCGCTACAGGTGTGCGCAGGGTTACTTCCAGGACCGGCAATCCGCCCGACACCAGCGCCTCAGCCAAAGGCACTGCGTCCTCAATATCGTCAATCATGAGAACCGGAATGATGGGCGCCAAAGCGGCGATCTGTTCGATATTCATTTCGGAGCTCTCACATCTTCAGTGCCGCTTGCCCCGCCGCAATGGCGCCACGCTGCTCAAGTATATTCAGGAGCTCTGCCGTCCTGCGCGAAAATCTCTGATCTTCCAGGACCCCTTGATGCGCGAGAGCGGGAATGGTTGCGATAGCCGAAACCCGATCTTCGGGATTTGTGCCAGCCTGAGCCAAAGCCGCCCGGATATCCGCTGCCAGCGGGTCGTTAAGGTCCAGTTGCCGACCTTTCTCGTTTACCCCTTCGGCAAAACGTAGCCATGCTGCTGTAGCCAGTGCGAATGTTTCGATCCCTCGCCCTGCGTCCAGTTGCAGGCGGGCCGGGGCAAATATGCGCTGTGGTAATTTCTGGCTGCCGTCCATTGCGATTTGCAGGCAACGATGATCGATGGCCGGATTGGCAAAACGTGAGGTCAATGCGTCCGCGTAGCTTTCTGCATCAAGTCCCGCCGCCGGTGGGAGCATTTGGGCAGCAAGGGCCATATGCGCCTGAACCACGTTGGCGAGATCGGTTTGGGCCATCACGTCACGTACCGCCGAAAGCCCTGCCAATGCGCCGAGATAGGCGATAAGCGAATGCGCTCCATTAAGAAGGCGCAGTTTCATAGTCTCAAAGGGCGCCACATCGGGAACAATCTGAACCCCGGCCTGTTCCCAGGCGGGGCGCTCGCCAGCAAAACTGTCTTGGATGACCCATTGGCGGAAAGGTTCGGTCTCGATCGCCGCACGGTCGGGGTGACCAAGTGCAGCTTGGGCGATCGCATAGGTTTCATCCGTGGCCGCCGGTGTGATCCTGTCGACCATGCTGTTGGGGAAACAACACGTACTGGAAATCCATCCCGCAAGATTTGGCTTGGTCTCTTGCGCGAATTCCAGAACCAGTGCAGCAAGCAAATCGCCGTTCTCGGGCAGGTTGTCGCAGGACATCAGCGTCAGTCCGCCGTGGCCCGCATCATGTCGGGCAGCCAGGCCAGCAACAATTTGACCGATTAGGCTCTGTGGTACTGCCTCGGCATGGGCAAGATCGTGCGTGACAGCGCTGTTTGCGCGATTCAGGCGGCGCGCTCCGATGTCGGCACCATAGCCCTTTTCGGTCACCGTTATGGTCACGATTTGGATTGCCTGATCGGCCATCCGCTCCACGAGGCGAAGTTCGTTTCCTGGAAGCGCACGCGCCTTTCGAATCACGGTCATCTCAAGGAGCTTTGGCCCCTCGGGATACCGTTCGATCAGGGTATACCGTCCGCCCTGCTCGGTCAGCGTTTCCGCCAACGCCGGGTTGCGCATGGAAACAGCCTCAATCCCCCAATCGCCTCCGGCGGCGGCAATTGCATCTTGTGTGAACGCCGCCTGATGTGCCCGGTGGAACGCCCCGAGGCCCAGATGCAGGATGCCAACGCCGAGAGTTTCCGGCAAAGGGGAGGGGATCATTCTGTCTCTCCGTGGCAGAGAGCCAGCATGGCGCCGCGCAGCTCGGCCAGACCCTTGAGACGACCGATGGCAGGGTACCCGGGGGCGCTGCCGCGCGTTTGATCGTCAAGAATGTTCTGGCCGTGGTCAGGGCGCATCGGGATCTGCCAGTCCGCACGCCCTTCGGCGCGGCGCCGGGACTGTTCTGCCAGAACCGCCTTGATCACGGCGATCATGTCGGTCGAACCGGCCAGATGTTCGTCTTCGTGGAACGATCCCGGCACAGTGCCGTCTTCGAGACGGACATTGCGCAGGTGCAGGAAATGGACATGTGGGCCAAGCTTGGTCATCATTTTGGGCAAGTCATTGTCCGGTCGCGCGCCAAGACTGCCCGTGCAAAACGTCACACCATTGGCCGGAGAGGGGACCACGCTGACAAGCCAGTCGTAATCGGCGAGCGTTGACATGATGCGCGGCAGGCCCAACAGCGGCCAAGGCGGATCGTCCGGATGACAACAGAGCCGCATTCCGAGCCGCTCGGCATCGGGGACAACGGCGCGCAGGAAGGCAGCCATGTTGGAACGCAACCCCTCGGCGTCGATCTCGGCATAGGCGGCCAGTCGGTCACGCAGGGTATCGAGGGTCCAGCGCTCGACGGCCCCAGGAAGACCGGCAAGGATGTTGCGCACAAGCCGGTCACGGTCCGACTGGTCGAAGGTTTGCGCGCGGTCGCGGGCTTGGGCCACGATTTCGTTGGGGTAGTCCTGCACCGCGCCGTCCCGCGCCAGCACGAACAGATCGAAGGCCGCAAAATCGATTAGATCGAAGTGCAACGCCGTTGCGCCCGAGGGCATGGGGGCCGTCAGGTCTGTGCGTGTCCAGTCCAGCACCGGCATGAAGTTGTAGCAGATCACCTGAAGCCCTTCAGCGGCGAGGTTCTCGAGCGAGGTGATCCAGTTGGCGAAATGCTGCTTTGCATCCGGAGCGCCGGTGCGGATGGCTTCGGACACCGGAAGGCTTTCCACCACGTCCCAGGTCAGCCCCGCCGCCTCGATCAGCGCGCGTCGCTCTTTGATGACCTCGCGCGACCAGACATCGCCCGGCTTGATATCGTAGAGTGCTGTGACAACGCCTTGAGCTCCGGCCTGCCGGATCTCGGAGAGGGTCACATTGTCATCTGGTCCGAACCAGCGCCATGTTTGTCGCATCATGTTCTCCGTTCAAAGGTTGTAGGCTGCGCGGGCGAGACCGCCTGCAAGCTGCGGAGCCAGGGTATAGGCTTCGTCCTCGTCCAACCGGTGGCTGGTGACGAGTTCCGCAAGGAAGGCGCAATCGACGCGACGGGCCACGTCATGGCGCGCGGGAATGGACAGCAGCGCCCGCGTGTCGTCGTTGAAACCGACGGTATTGGCAAAGCCCGCCGTTTCGGTGGCCAGCTGTCTGAAGCGGCGCATTCCCTCGAAACTGTCATGGAACCACCAAGGAGGGCCCAACCGAAGACAAGGCCAGACCCCGGCCAGCGGGGCCAGCTCGCGCGAATAGGTGTCTTCGTCCAGCGTGAAGAGGATTAGACGCAAGCGCGGGTCCATGCCGACTGCGTTGAGAAGCGGCTTCAGCGCATCGACGAACGCGCCCTGGCTCGGAATGTCAAACCCCCGGTCCCGCCCAACCGTCTGGAACACGGCTGTGTTGTGATTTCGGTGCACACCGGCATGCAGCTGCATGACCAGCCCATCCTCACAAGACATCCGTGCAAGCTCTGTCAGCATCTGGGCGCGGAACAGCTCGGCATCGTCTTCAGAGCAAGTGCCGCTGCGCACCCTCTCAAACAGGGCCGTCGCCTCGGATTGCGTCAGGTCCGCTGTTTGCGCCGTGGGATGGCCGTGATCGGTGGCCGTGGCACCTATCTCGATGAAAAACGCGCGGCGCGCGCGATGCGCCTCGAGATAACCCACCCATGTGCCAGTATCACAACCCGTGATCTCGCCCAACCGGTCGAGATTTTTGGCAAAGCCCTCGAACAGCGGGTCGACGATGGAATCGGGCCGGTAGGTCGGCACAACACGTCCCGTCCAGTTTTCCTGTGCAGCGCGGTGCTGGGCAAGATCATCGAGAGCACTGTCCGTGGTTGCGATCACCTCGATCCCAAAGCGTTCATAGAGCGCTCGGGGGCGATATCCGGCCGTGGCCAAGGCAGCAGCAATGGCGTCATAGGCTTCATCCGCTGTGTCAGGCGAAAGGCGACGATGGATACCGAAGACTTCGCTCAAAGCATGATCGAACCAGAGCCGCGATGGGGTGCCCCGGAACAGGTGATAGTGCGCAGCAAAGGTGCGCCAGACTTTGCGCGGGTCGGTCTCGGCTGCAGGCCCGATGCCGAGCTCCGCGTAACCGACACCTTGGCTCACGAGCATCCGCAGGACGTAGTGATCGGGCTGGACCAACAGGGCAGCAGGGTTTTCGAAGGCCGGGTTTTGGCCCCACCATTGCGGATCGGTATGGCCATGAGGCGAGACGATCGGCGCCTTTTCAACGGTTGCGAAAAGGCGGCGGGCAATCTCCCGTGTGATCGGATCGACCGGGAACAGCCGGTCGGGATGCAACAGGCTCATCGATTTACTCCCCGTAACCAAGGAACAAGCGTGGCAGCAGAAGCGAAACATCCGGAACGAGTGTTACGATGGCAAGAACAGCTGCAAAGGCCAGATAGAAAGGGATGATGGGGCGCAGAACGCTCCAGACCGGAACGCCTGCAATGGACGATCCCACGAACAACGCCGAACCAACCGGCGGCGTGCAGATCCCGATGCAGAGGTTCAGGGTCATCATGACACCAAAGTGCACCGGATCCATGCCCATGTCCTGCGCCACCGGCAGAAAGATCGGCGTAAAGATCAGCAGGGCAGGGGTCAGGTCCATGAAGGTCCCGATGATCAGGAGCGAGATATTGATAAACAGAAGCACCATCAACGGGTTTTCGGACACCGCCTCAAGCGCTTGTTGGATCATGTAGGGCATGTCCGCGAAGGTCATTGTCCAGCTCATGGCCGAGCTGATGCCAACCAGAAGCATGACGATGCCCGTCGTCATGGCGGTGTCCATAACGATCTTGGGCAGGTCACGGTAAGTCATCTCTCGATAGACGAAGAGCGCCAGCACGAAAGCATAGATGACCGCGATTCCAGCGGCTTCTGTCGCGGTCACGATGCCCGAGATAATACCGCCCATGATGATAACGACGAGGCCAAGTGGCAGGATCGCATCGGCGATCGCAAATCCAAGTTCTCGCAAGGACGGCAAGCCCTCGCCTTTATGACCAGCGCGTGCGGCCATGATACCGGCAACAACCATCAGGGCTCCACCCAACAATATGCCGGGCAAGTAGCCCGCCACGAACAGGGCAGCGACGGATGTCCCGCCGGAAATAAGCGAATAAATGATGAACGTGCCCGAGGGCGGAATCAAAAGACCCGTCGTACAGGATACGATGTTAACTGCGGCACCAAATTTCATGTCGTAACCGGCGCGTCGCATCTCGGGTGTCATCACGCCACCCACAGCGGCCGCAGATGCCACAGCAGAGCCTGAGACGGAGCCGAACATCATATTGGCAAGGATATTTGTATGGGCGAGCGATCCAGGCAGGGGTTTGCCCGCCATCTTCGCAAGGTTGATGAGCCGTCGGGCAATGCCACCCGTGGTCATGATGTTACCGGCGAGAATGAAGAATGGCAGGGCGAGCAGAGTGAAGCTGTCGAAACCCACCACCATTTTCTGCGCCATGATGAAAAGCGCCTGGTCAAACGAAAACATCATGGCCAGGGTTGCAAGGGTGGACAGACCCATTGCAAAGCTGATCGGAAGTCCGATTCCCATCAGCAGGAAGAAGCTCACGAAGAGGACGATAAGAGGCAGAAGGTCCATGGTCAGTCTCCTTCGACCAGTTCATCGAGATCGTTAGTGTTCGCGTGGTCGTTCGGGCCGAGTGCCTCAGGCCCCAATGCTGAGCGAAGGATGTCAGCGCAGTAGATGAGCATGAGCAACGCAGACACTGGCACGGCCATGTAGACGTATCCCATCGGAACACGCAGGGTAGGCGTGACCTGTCCGGTCGCAAGTGTCTTGGTGGCCAGCAGCCAACCGCCCGCCAAGAGACCTAGGCTAAAGAGGGCAATCAATACGGTCAGAAGCACAGCAATTGACCGCTTCAATGGCCCCGGCTGCAGACCGGTAAACAAGTCAATAGCCAGATGCCGCCGCTGCCCCAAAACGTAGGCCGCGGCGAGAAGCGCGAACCACATCAGTGTGAAACGACCGATTTCATCGGTTAGCGTGCTTGGTGCATCAAGTAGGTAGCGCGACGACACCTGCCAGGTCACGCAAGCGACAAGAACGGCAACACAACCGATCAAGGTCGCCCGCAGCGCACCGTCTGCGACTTGGACAATGGTCTGCATCTTTTTCTCCTCCAGATCCGCACTGGTTGACCAGTCGATTCGAAAATTGACCAACCAAAACGGATATTTGCCCGATTTACAGCGGGCTTTCCCTAAGCAGTATGATATTGGTTGACCAATGCCGCCGAGATGGAGGCGTTCGATCCGATTTATTCGATCTTCAACCTGCCATATATCTTCTCATCTGGAGAGCACGCGATGCGCGTCCTCCAGGGCGAGGTGGGCGAGGCGATCCTGGCGTCGGAAGGTGCCCCGGGGCTGGTTGGTCTTGGTCTGATGTACGAAGGTTACCGGTCTTTCTATACAAACACACCGGTCGCTTCTTTTGACGACATCCAGGGGATGAAGATCCGCGTGCAACCCAGCCCCTCGGCCATCCGGATGATTGAGCTGATGGGTGCGCAACCAACACCGATTGCATTCCCTGAACTCTACTCCGCCCTCCAGCAAGGCGTGGTCGACGGGGCAGAAAACAACGTCGGTGCGCTGACCTATGTGCGGCATGGCGAGGTGGCAAAAACCTTTGTTCGCAATGAACACTCCTGCATCCCGGCCACTTATGTGATCAGTCAGGCGAAATGGGACGAACTGTCAGATGAATACAAGGCGGCCCTGCGCACCGCAGCAGCGGAAGCGCTTGAGCGCTCTTGGACGATGCAGAATGAGGATGAAGCCGCTCAAGAAGCAATTTTCACCGGCGAAATGGGTGGCACAATTGTCGAAGTCGACAAGGCCCCGTTCATGGCCGCCGTTGCCCCGATGATCGAGGAAACCAGAGCCGCAGGCGGCCAAGCGGCCGAGCTTATCGAGATGATCGAGGCCCTGGCAGACTAGAACCGGCAGGTTTCCGGAACAAAGTGGACCGCCAGCCCACAGCATGGCCGGCGGTCCGCGATACGCGCAGTTCAAAGACAATGGAGGCCCAGGATGGCCGGCAGAGAACACGATCCGGTCGGAGACGGCCATGAGATCCTCCACAACGAGGATTTCGAAGCGGCATACCGGGCGAAGATCATCGGTCAGGACACTTGGCTGTTCACAGGCGGCCGCAACGCATCTTCGCTTGATGGAAAATGGTCCTTTGTGCACGATCTCCACTTCAACGGTCTGCGGTCGCGGTGGTTCGAGATGGAGCCGATTGCCCCAGAGGATCGCGTGTTCCCCTATGACTGGGACCCGTTCAATTCCGATACGGTACAAGTACCGTCCAACTGGCAGCTGCAGGATCCCCACCTCTATCTGTTCGAGGGCGCGGCTTGGTATGTCCGGAGCTTCAACCGCTCTGACCTGCCCGTAGGCGAGCGCCACCTCCTGCGCATCGGCGCGGCGGCCTATGAATGCAAGGTTTTTCTGAACGGCACTTACTTGGGCCGTCATCAAGGCGCATCCACCCCTTTCTTTGTGGACCTCACTGAGACTCTGCGCGAGGGGGAAAATCATCTGTTCCTTTGCGTCGACAATCTGCGCACGCTTGATCGCGTGCCCATGCGGCACACCGACTGGTTCAACTACGGAGGTGTCTACCGTGAAGTCGAGGTCTTCACAGTGCCGAGCGAAGCGGTACGCGACATGTTCGTGTCACTGGTGCCCGACGGGACGTTCTCGAAGATCCGCGTCGAGATAGAGTGCGACGGGCAGGGGAGCGAGGCAGAATTCCACATCCCCGAGCTTGGCGTGTCGGCAAGCATCCAGCTGCAAGAAGGCAGGGGCGAGATTGAGATTGAAGCTCGGCCTGAACTGTGGTCGCCGGAAACGCCCAAACTCTATGATGTTTCGCTGGCCTATGGGATTGACCGGGTCACTGACCGTGTAGGGTTCCGCGAGATCCGCCGTGAAGGCACTGAACTTTTGCTGAATGGCAAGCCCTTATTCCTTCGCGGAGTCGCTGTTCATGAAGACGACGAAACTTTGGGCAAGGTGTCGTCGAAAGCCGATCTCGAACGCCGTTTCAACCATGCTCGCGAGTTAGGCTGCAATTTTGTCCGACTGGCGCATTACCCGCACCACGAGGACGCGGCGATACTGGCGGACGAACTCGGCATTCTTCTTTGGGAAGAACTCCCGGTGTATTGGGCTATCGATTTTCTGAACCCAGACACCTTTGTCGACGCTGAGAACCAGCTTTGCGAGCTTGTTCGCCGCGACCGCAACCGCGCGTCGATCATCATCTGGTCGGTCGGCAACGAAAACCCGGACAGCGATCCGCGTTTTGACTTCATGTCGAAACTTGCCAACAAGGCACGGGCGTTAGACCCTACGCGACTAATTTCTGCCGCCTGCCTTGTAGACCTGGAAAAACTGCAGATTGCGGACCGCCTCGCCTCGGTCATCGACGTGATCGGCATCAACGAATACTTCGGCTGGTATTTCCCGAACTACGAAGAGCTGATCGCCATCGGGAGCAATTCGTCGCCCGACCGACCCGTGGTCATCACCGAAACCGGGGCGGATGCAGTGACACCGGCGATGGGGGGCCCTGAACGTGGGCGCTTCTCCGAGGACTACATGGCAGATGTCTACCGCAACCAAGTCGCAATCCTGCGTAAGCTCGACTACGTGAAAGGTATCTCGCCCTGGGTTCTTTACGACTTCCGCGCCGAGCGCAGGCAGAATGCCTGGCAGAAGGGCTGGAACCGAAAAGGTCTGATCGCTCAGGACAAAACCACCAAGAAGGCCGCGTTTGGCATCATGCAGGACTTCTACCGCGAAATTGCCGCAAAGTCAGACGGATGAGCGGGCGAAAATACCTTTCGGTGGCGCATACACTTCGGGAGATGCTCGTTGCGCAGCGTTGGCAGGTGGGCGAACGCATTCCGGCGGAACGCGCGCTGTCTGAGGAACTGGGCGTCCCTCGCGCGACGGTCCGCGAAGCACTGATTGTTCTCGAAGTCGAAGGCTTGCTGGAAGTTCGGCATGCGTCAGGCGTCTATGTGTGTGATGCGGAACCGAACCAGATACTCAATACGCCTGCTGACCTCAGTCCTTTCGAACTGCTCCGGGCTCGGCAAGTCCTCGAAAGCGCGATTGCCGCGACAGCGGCCCTCAGCGTGCGCGACGAACAGATCGACGAAATGCGGGCAGCCCTAGAACTGGAA
>Ga0209634_1002721_pt1 | contig 12264 bp, 13 predicted proteins | sample LinPmetageLP40_FD_184043 | JGI IMG/M metagenome (GOLD analysis project Ga0209634, IMG submission 184043) | Marine viral communities from the Pacific Ocean - LP-40 (SPAdes) (version 2) | ecosystem: Environmental > Aquatic > Marine > Oceanic | place: Pacific Ocean | collected 2010-08-26 | reverse complement strand
TGACGGTAGTGACCGTGACATCCGCTGTGATAGAGGCCGAAGTTATATTCTATACACCGGTAATTATTTAAACTGGTATTACGGTGATAATACCGTGACCTCAACTCGATTAGATGTGGTTCGTGACGTAGTAAAAGATCTTACTCGTTCATTAACTAATATAAACTTAGGTTTAATGCGTTTCGATCGCTCTTCTGGAGGCGGAATGATTGATGTGCCTGTTGGGGATATCGAAAATACCGGTTCATTAATACGCAATAAATTAGACTCCTATATCGCAAGCGGTGGCACGCCATTATCTGAAACATTATATGAAGGAATGATGTATTACCGAGGGGCCGAATGGGATTTTGGTAGTAGCGCTAACCCAAATAACAGTGTGCCAGGCTCATTAAACAGTAATGGCACTACCTACAAAACACCTATAGAAGCGACTTGCCAAAAAAACCACATCATCCTGTTAACGGATGGCGAGCCAACCAACGATGATGAAGCCAATAATAAAATTAGAAATTTAGTGAACTCAATGACACTGCCAAGCGGTCTGAGTAGCTCGTGTTCTGGGCATGGCGGTTGTTTAGATGAACTAGCATTCTGGGCTCGAAATTCTGACCACTCTGCTTCATTAGCCGGTAACCAAGAGATTACCACTTATACCATAGGTGGGTTTGGCTTAGTGAATGGTGTAAACCTTTTAACGAATGCTGCCAATTGGGGTGGCGGTAAATATTTTGCGGCGGATGATACCGCTGAATTAACGGCCGCACTTGACTCAATCTTTCTGGATATCCTAGCGACGGATTCTACTTTTACAGCACCTGCAGTATCGGTAAATGCCTTCAACGCATCTGAACACAGGGATGAGCTTTTCTACGCTTTATTTAGGCCCGATGACAATATCAAATGGGCAGGCAACCTTAAACGATACAAGCTAACTCAAGACGGTATTGTTGTCGGTCAAAATACATCTACACCCGCAATCAGCGAAGCCACTGGTTTTTTCAATGAAGGGGTATTCGATTTCTGGAATAACTCACCTGAGGCCGATGGAAAAAATGTTGCCAAAGGCGGTATGGCCAATCGTTTTACTACCCCTGGCGCCCGTAATATTTATACAGAAAATACATCAGGTACTTTAGTAGGACTAACCAGTAGCAGTGGCGCAACAAAAAATAGTTTTGGCATGCAAGGTAGCAGTGATGAAGATTTTGAGAATGTTCTGAACTGGACTCGTGGCGTAGATATTCTAGATTCAGATGGTGACGGCAATAGAACGGAGTCTCGCCAACAAATAGGCGATCCACTTCATAGTGAGCCGGTTGTTATCACTTACGGTGGCACGGATGAAAACCCTGATAGTACTATTTATTACGGTACCAATGAGGGTTATCTACATGCTGTTGATACCGTTACAGGTGAAGAAGAATTCGCATTTCTACCTAGAGCGCTTCACGGTATACAAAATGATTATTATGAAAACACCAGTGCGGTTGGTAATAAGCCTTATGGAATGGACGGTTTAGTTACATCTTGGTTTTATGATAAAAATGCCAATAATATTTTATATGACCCAGTAACTGGCACTCTAGATACAGATGAGCATGTCTATCTTTATTCAGGGATGCGCCGTGGCGGACGTAGCTATTACGCATTAGATGTCACCGATAGAAGCAACCCTGAGATGCTGTTTAAAATTGAAGGCGGCGTGACATCAGGTTTTGAAAAACTCGGCCAAACCTGGTCTCGAATGACCGTTGCAAAAGTGAAATATAACGGATCGGCAAGGTTCGTTCTGTTCTTTACTGGAGGATATGATGAAGCCCAAGACGGTAACAACACCAGACAATCTGACAGCTTAGGTAATGCGATTTACATGGTGGACGCCGAGACAGGTCAACTCCTTTGGCATGCAAGTAATTCCGGAGCAAATACCAATATTACCGACATGGTTAACAGCATGCCTGCCAGCGTGTCAGCCATTGATATTACAGGCGAAGGTTATGTGGATTATTTGTTTGCAGCCGATACCGGAGGGAGAGTCTTCCGGATTGATATCAAGCAAAACAATGCTGGAGCATCTGATTTTGCAACCGGAGGCATGATTGCAGACTTAGCAGGTGACGACATTGATAACAATCGTCGTTTCTATAATAAGCCAAATGTTTCCCTTGTTAAGAATAAACAATATGGTGACCACTTAACCATTTCCATCGGTTCAGGTCACAGAGCACTTCCGATTACAACGACCGCAGTTAAAAACCGATTCTATGTAATTAAGGATTACTCACCATACGCACCACTGAACTATGATAATTACATAGCAAAAACTGAAGCAAGTGAATCCAAGACATCACTAGCGGAAGGTGAAAATGCGGATTCAACAAAACTTTATAATGCAACCGCCCTAATGACAGAAGGAGAAACAGCATTAACAAGCAACATGCAGCGTATTATGAACAATGGCGGTGGTTGGTATGTAACCTTTGAAACCGAAGGCGAAAAAGTACTGGCTGAGTCCACAACATTTGCTGGTGCCATTATATTTACTACGTTCTCACCAAGCGGAGGAACCAGTAATGTTTGTGGCGCAGATACGGGAGCATCAAGAGTGTATACATTAGGGCAAACGTCTGCCATGTCAGTGATTGATCTCGATGGTGACGGAGATGTTGATGCGAACGATAGCTCTAAAGTACTTGCACACTCGGGTATAGCACCTAGACCGGTTGTCATATATCGTAAAAATGGCGGTAAAACCATTGCTATTGGTACTGAAACTATCGAGGATGATCGCTTTAATAACACGCCTCCTGACCCAGACTGTGCGGCAACTAACTCATGCCCAGAAAACCCAGTAGGTAAGGGGAATAAGTACGTTATTCCTCAATACTGGCGCCAAAACGAAGTTAGTAATTAATTAGGTAATGATATGAAAGATAAAGGTTTTAGCTTAATTGAATTAATGATTGTGGTAGTGATTATTGGAATCATCGCCTCTGTCGCCGTTCCTTCCTATCAAAGGAACGTACTGAAAAGCGGCCGGGGTGAAGGCATGTCTGCTTTATTAGATGTGATGCGAGCACAAGAAAACTTCTTTGCCAATGAATTCACCTATACAAGCGACCTAACCTTGCTAAATTATAATGCCGCATTAAGAACCAACACAGGTAAGTATCTAATTACCGCTCGTCAATGTGCGGTAGGTGATCTCACTGAGTGCGTTTTACTAACTGCAACTGCTCAACAAGAACAATCTGTAGACGGCAACCTAACCCTTGACAGCCGAGGTAACCGCACGCACAAAGGCAACACTGGCTGGCCAAAATAATCACTTAATTTTCCAGCCTCAAAAAAGGCCAACTGCTCGCAGTTGGCCTTTTTTATTGCATTGCAGTTATCCACACTTTCTTATTCAGTTTTCATCTATAATGAAGGCTTAGCATTTAAATTAATAAAGCACTTATATGAATATTTTAGACACCGTTAAACAATACTGGGGCTGGGTTGGTATAGAACCCACTTCTGTCATCGCTGAGAATGAGTTCGGCAATATCATCATGCAAGACGTCGATGAACGTTTTTGGCGTCTTTGTCCGGAAGACTTATACTGCGAAGTCATCGCTGATGATAAAGCTGAGTATAACGAGCTGGTAAAAGACGAAGAATTTAATCAAGATTTTTTTATGGATGTATTCGTGCATAAGGCCACTGAAAAATTCGGTGCACTTGCACAGGACATGAAATTTCATATGCTGGAACCCGGCGCACTCGGTGGTAAGTATGCCGTGTTTAATGTGAAACCCATTGCCTTTGATAGAATCATTAAATTCTCAGGGGAACTGGCGCAAAAAATTGATCGTGCTGGCGGTAAAAAAGTCAATTACACCCCTTTAAGCTAAGCGCTGTTTGACTGTTTGATAGGAGAAACCAAGCTTGCCCTTTGACCTACTCTACTACGCGGGACTGGCCGGTATTGCTGTATTTGCTATTTCTGGCGCTCTCGCCGCTGCCGAAAAAGAGCTGGATATCCTTGGATTTATTTTATTCGCAACCGTGACGGGAATTGGTGGTGGCACGGTGCGCGATTTAATTCTAGGTGTCGAGGTGGCTTGGGTGGCTAGTCCTATGGATTTAAAAACCTGTATTGCTGCTGCTATTTTAACCTACTTTGCTGCAGGGCAGATTATCCGCCGCCAGCGCCTTCTGGTATGGATGGACGCCATGGGTCTTGCACTGTTTAGCGTGCTAGGCACCGCTAAGGCCTACCACCTTGGTGCAGACCCGTTAGTGGCCATTGCCATGGGCATGATCACACCGACTTTCGGCTCAATTATTCGAGATATATTATTAGATCGACAGCCAGTCTTACTGCAACCTGAGATCTATGTGAGTGCGGCTATTTCAGGCAGTGTCAGTTACCTACTGTTTATCCATCTGTTTGAGCAGCCTGATTTAAGTATTTTATTAGCCATTAGCACAGCGTTTTGTGTGAGAGCCGCAGCCATTATATGGGATTTGCGTTTACCCAAGTTTAAGCGCCTGTAATATCGGGTCTTTCACTGATTCTAAGCCTCCCTTTATATAGGCTACACTTAGGAACAGTGTTTTAATTGCAATGAGTTTTAATGAACCGTACATTAGCGTCCTTGCCAACTAATGGTTCTTTTGCACAAAAGAAGTTGATCTGAGAAGTCTATGTCAAAGCATCGCGCCAAAATAGAAATCCAAGGTACTCAAGGTAAATTAGCCGCCATTCTTGAAAAACCAGGGCCTCACCCAAAAGCCTTTGTGCTTTATGCCCATTGCTTCACCTGCGGTAAAGATAGCTTAGCGGCATCACGCATTAGCCGTGGGTTGGTTGCTCAAGGTTACGCGGTATTGCGCTACGACTTTGCTGGTATTGGCCATAGTGAAGGCCAGTTTGAGGATACTAACTTTACCACCAGCGTCGATGATTTAGTTATGGTGGCAGATTATCTTAAAGACAATTACCAAGCCCCTGCTATTTTAATCGGCCATAGCTTTGGCGGAGCCGTTGTATTAGGCGCAACAAGCAAAATTAAAAGTATTAAAGGCGTGGTTACCGTGGCAGCACCTTCTAAGCCTTGTCATGTGATTAAACAGTTTGCCGAATTTGAAGATGAAATCATGACAAAAGGTCAAGCGGATGTTTTGCTGTCAGGTCGCCCTTTTGTAATGAAAAAACAGTTTTTAGACGATGTGTATAATCAAAACCAAGATGAAACCATTCGCAAAATGAAAACCCCACTGTTGGTATTTCACTCTCCTCGTGATACTACGGTTTTAATCAAGGAAGCCGAGCATATTTATAACTATGCAAAGCATCCTAAAAGTTTCATTAGTTTAGATCCAGCCGATCACCTATTAAGCAGCAGTAAGCATGCTGCTTATGTTGCTTCAAGTGTGGCCGTTTGGGCTGAGCATTATATCGAAGATAATAACGCTTGATTAAGCTGCGCCCTAGACGTTTTTTGGGGCGCTTTACCTTTATTTAATTTCACCTAAACTGCTTTACTAGCACGACCCAAATCTCGAGTACTTCATGTTAGAAACCTATGTTGTGGCATTCACCACTATCTTTGCAACCGTTGGTCCATTAGATGTGGCCGCTGTCTTTGCTGCATTGACCGCAGGCACATCCAAAGCTAAGGCTAAGTCCATGGCTTACAGAGGCACCGCTATCGCCACCTTTATACTGCTAGGTTTTGCCTTGGGCGGCGAAATTATTTTACAAACTCTAGGTATTTCCATGGCCGCGCTAAAAGTGGCCGGTGGTATTTTGCTTCTGTTAATCGCGATTGATTTAGTCTTTGCCCGAACCAGTGGTGGCTTTAGCACAACCGATGAAGAAAACGATGAAGCCAGTATCAAGCAAGATATTTCGGTATTTCCGTTAGCCACGCCGCTCATTGCCGGGCCCGGTGCGATGGGGGCCGCTATTTTATTAATGGCTAAAAGTGCTGAGGAGCCATCACTTCAAGCCATGGTAATCGCTGCTATTTTATCCATTATGTTGCTTACGCTTTGTTTATTATTAATCGCCACGCGTGTGCAAAAGGTATTGTCGGTGAACAATAAAGTTGTTAACTAAACCGGCCGCAAGCTATTGATTTTACTAGGCCTAGAATAACAAACAATTAAATAAAGTTGTTAACTAACTGGCCCACAGATATTCAAGACTCTCAAATTCGATACAATAAAGTTGTTAACTGAGCTGTTTCTCTCGTGCATTCAAAGCTAAAGCCGCTATTAAAGCTTGGCATCAGGCTCGCGATAACGATTGATTAGAGCCTGCTTTGCAGCATCAACTGATAAAGAACCCTCCAGTACCTGAACAAGTAAACCCTTTGTTTCCTCTGTAGTCACGCTACCTTCAATGGCACTCGAGCCTAATATTTGAGCCAACTGGAAATCAATCTTGTCCTTACTTTCGTTACCCATACCATCACCCAAATTATTAATGAGTGCTTTAATTCTAGCCCGACAACAGAGCAAATGGTTATCTATTTTGTAAAAACAAAAACGCCAACTATAAAGCTGGCGTTATCAAAAAATAAAATTCAACTAAAGTCTAAGGTCGATACTCCATTCCGCTTTCGCTATGCACGGCATACACACTGCCGTCATCCGAGCCAAAGTGCAGCACACCTTCCTTATCAATTCTTGGGGAGACTTAATGGCATCATCCGTTTCGAATGTCCATTTTTCTGAGCCATCTACATCAACGGCATATAACACACCATCGTCTGCACCAAAGAACACAACACCGTTATCACCAACAGTCGGTGTAGTGGTGATTGGCTGGTCAATGGTAAAGGTCCAAAGCTCATCACCATTATGGGCTACAGCCGTTAGATCACCATTCATGTCGGTATAGTAGATTTCACCTTCTAAACCAATAGCCGGGCTAGGCACCACTTGAGCTGCAGTATCAAACTGCCAAATCTCACCACCATCAGAATCCACCGCATATAAAATACCAGATTCGTTAACAAAGTAGGCTTGGCCTTCAGTACCAAAGGCCACTGAGCTGCTAACCATATCGCCACCATCAAAACCCCACTTTTTAAGGCCAGGGGCACCTGGATACCAGCGAGGGTCTAACGGACTGGTATTTACAATATATTCAGCCTCATTGGAGTGACCATCACTATCCCTGTCCTCTAAACCGTCAGCCGCCAAAGTTGGATCCTTTCCTAAGTCACTTCCCTGTCATCGGGAATAGAATCTCCATCACTGTCCGTATTGTTAGCAAGAGTGCCTAATTCAGATTCTTCATAGTTACTTAAACCATCACCATCTAAATCTAAATCACGATCTGAAGCATCTAACAAATTTAAACCGTTATTAGCTTCATACTCATCAGACATACCATCATCATCGTCATCCCAATCGGCATTATTACCGATACCATCGCTATCGGTATCTAGCCATTCAGTTGCATCTAATGGATAGGCATCATTTTCATCTAAATAACCGTCGTTATCGTCATCAGGGTCAGCATTGTTACCAATGCCATCGCCATCTGTGTCGTATTGCTCTGTTGGGTCGTATGGGAATGCATCCGCATTATTACCCATGCCGATCAAATGAAAACCAACACCTATTTACTGACTGGTTTAGGCTTTTCTCAGGTTGGTGCAACCTGCTACGCCTTGCCTATAACATTAGCCGCGTTGGGAGTTGGCAGCGCAGTTGCTTCGATGGTTTTAGTCATGCCCTGGCTGACAACACTCTCAGAGTACAAAGCGGTGACCTTTTCGATCACCGCGATAATCCTTGCTTATAGTTTCTGGCGACTTCATCATGCTTCCTATTGCGAATTGGCCGGCCAAGCTCGCGTGGAATGGCAGCGGGTGTCGTTATGGATCGGCACTACCATTTTTATCGTGTCGGTCTTTGCAGCTTACGCACTGCTGCCGCTTACACTCTTGTTTCAGGGTTGAATACCCAGGCGGGAGAGGCGGCTATGAGCCATGTTGTTAAGGTAAACCTCGCCATGAGTTTCCCATTGGCGATGCGACCGAACAAAAAAAATCATTCGAAAATGATGCGACAAATGCCGAATAGGCAGCATAAAAGATAGCAAAACCTGAAGCCTTGATGTCCGTGTCTTAACCTAGTAGTTTCTCGGGGAGAATAATGTGGTGCTTGCCTGTAAAATGCCCGGCCATTCGGAAGGGAAATGTTGATTGCTTACAAACTGATGCCTACCGCTCATATTGAGTATGATCATTCATATTAAGAATAGGACCAACTTTGAGGGATAATTATCGTGTTAGCTCAATTTAAAACGACGCGAAAGCGCCATTTAAAAAAGTACTTGTTAGCTGTTATCGCGTTACTGGTTGTGTCAGTAGAGGCAATGTCGGACGCATCCATGCCTGCAGGCGTGAAGTCTGAGAACCGATTTGAGCATCTCTATAACTCATTGTTGAATAAATATTGGCGACCAAGTGTAACCATCAACGGGATAGCCACCACGGTATTCGATTATGCCGCGATGGCCAGTGATGCAAGCAAGCCCAATTCACTGTTTTCGCAAATAGCGAGTTCACTGGCATTGGTGGACACAACGGTTTTGCCGCACTCCAATCAATCCAAGGCATTTTGGATCAATGCCTATAATTTTGGCGCGATGCGAATGATTGTCGAGCATTATCCGGTGGATTCCATCACCAGTTTTAAAATTAGCCTGTTAAAACACCCTTGGTCAAAAAAGTCGTTGCGTATTGGAAATCAAGACTATTCTTTGACGGAAATCGAGAAAGATATTTTGCTCAAAGATTATGATGACCCGCGCATCATCTTCGCCGTCAGTTGTGCTGCAGTGAGTTGCCCGGATCGCACCGCGCAAGCTTTTTCTGGTGAGTCTCTGGACGATCAACTTAATAATTTAATCCGTGAATTTTTCCGTAATCCAGGCAAAGGGCTGTTACTTGATCGTAAACAGGAAAAGGTGACACTGTCATGGATATTTAAAAAGGACGCGCATTTATTTGGCGACGATATAATGGCATTTGTGATGGATTACCTCGAACCAGAATCACAGAGTTGGTTGAAGACGCATGCGGTAGCGATCGACTATTTCAATCATGACTGGACCTTAAACGATTTGGCTCAAGCCGAATGAATGGCTAAGCTGATAGTCATTACCATGTTTATAAACTTGGGTTTTACTTCATGGTAATTTGACGCAGATCATAAATACTAGCCTGAGTGTGTGCTTTACTGATGTTGTGGTATGAAACATTAGCTTTCTACTACCGGAAGAAAAGGCATAAATTCATTATGATACTTAAAAGAATGTGGATAGCTCTATTTATGATAAGCCTGCTCATTAGTGGGCAAGTAGCGGCTGCTTCCAAATTCTCATGTGAGGTGATGCCGACGACTCCCATGGTTGTCGATATTGAAGTTGAGCCTGTATCAGTGGATCATGCAAAGCATCATAATCACCATGCTAGTAAGATGACAATTCAGCCAGTCGATAATGTCGGTAACATTTGTTTATGTGAAGATTGCCAATGCGCTGCTTGCGATTGCACTAATTTGAGCGTAGCGGTATTGCCGGCCAATACCTCAGCCGTTTCTCTCGCCCATTCAATTCAGGATGTCCTTATTCCTGATCGCTTACCAATAGCACACCCTTTCAGGCGATTCCGACCGCCGATTACCTTCTCTTAAATCGCTCGTCCGCGTAAGCCCCTTTGGTGTACGCGAAGTGAGCGTCTTTACTATTTTCGTAGTTTATTAAAAGGGCTTGACCTGTGTGTTAAACACAGGTGTAGGCTGATAAATAGGATGTTAACTCCCAGGTTTTAATCCTGTGTTTGAACACAAGGTATGACCCAAAAGGAGGTCTTAGTATGCGAGTCGCGGAATTGGCCGACAGCCTTGCGATCACGCCGGACACCGTGCGCTATTACACGCGGGTGGGATACTTAACACCGAAAAAGAATCGAGCCAATGGTTATAAAAAATATGACGAGAATGATCAGCAACGCTTACGGTTTATTTTGAGCGCTAGGCAATTGGGATTTTCGGTCAGTGACATCGGCCATATTTTGGCGGAAGCGGATAAGGGAAAAAGCCCCTGTCCAATGACACGAGAGTTATTGGAAAAAAGGCTCGATGAAACGGAGCAACGCTTCCAAGAAACGGTAACGCTCAGAAATAGAATGAAGGCGGCCGTGGATTCTTGGCGGAGTAAACCCGACAAAATGCCAACCGGAAAGATGATCTGTCATTTAATAGAAGAATTCAGCAGTTAACCACTTGAGGAGTCCTCAATGTCTTGTAATGGAGAGTCACCGCGATGAAATACAACACAAAAGAACAGGATGTCGAATCGACAGACATTAAAGAAAGCGATGCCTCGGGACTCGCCTATTTAATCGTACCGGGCATGGGCAGTGATCACTGCGCCGGCCTGGTGAAAGAATCACTGATGCGCCTCGAAGGGGTTGCGTCTGTTGAAAGTAATATAGCACTGCACCGGGTGTCTGTGCATTTTAATACGCAACAGTTGATGCTGGTGGACCTGCAACGAGTAGTGGAGAAAGGTGGCTACGAGGTGGATTCGATCAGTGGCGCTAACGCTGCGCAACTCACGCTTACTGTGCCCGGTATGGGCAGCGATCATTGCGCGGGCTTGATTGCCACTTCCATTCGGCGACTACCTGGTATTTATGCTGTTACCACCAATATTGGTACCCACAAAGTGCTGGTTGATTTCGATCACCAAAGTTGCACTGCCGATATCATTGAACAGGCGGTAGTTAAGGCAGGTTACGAAGTGACATCGGTACAGGCTGGTGTCGCGGCGACTGCCGTTGACGATGACTCGGAAGAGCGTTATCTCGCCGAAGCATGGAAACGGTTGTGGTTTGCTGCAATACCCACCACGTTAATCATGCTGTTGATGATCCCACAGATGTTTTGGCAGCCTATTCCGGGGTATCTGTTGATCGTGGCGCTGTTGGCATTACCCGTCGTATTTTTACGCGGTGGCATGGCCACGCATCGCTCGGCATGGCGCTCACTGACTAATCGTACCGCCAATATGGACGTGTTGATTTCCATGGGTAGCTTGCCTCCCTACCTGATCGGCTTGATCGGTTTTGTCTACCCGATGACCTCCTTTATCGAGATGGCCTCCACCATCATGACCTTCCATTTGCTCGGTAAATATCTGGAAACCCGGGCCAAAGGTCGCGCCTCCCAGGCCATCAAGCGCTTGCTCACTTTAGGAGCCAAAACCGCCACGGTATTGCGTGCAGGCAAAGAAGAGGAAGTACCCATCGCTGAGTTATTGCTAGGTGATGTGATGCTAGTACGCCCTGGGGGTAAGATTCCCACCGATGGGGAAATTGTGGATGGCGCAAGTCATGTGGATGAATCCATCGCCACAGGAGAGTCAGTGCCGGTTGAGAAGACAGTCGGCGATAGCGTTATTGGTGCCACAATTAACAAGGAGGGACTGTTAAAGGTGCGTGCTACCAAGATCGGTGGTGATACGTTTCTGGCCCAGGTCATCCGACTGGTGGAAGAGGCTCAGGGTTCTAAAGTGCCCATACAGGAATTTGCCGACAAGGTCACTGCTCGCTTTGTGCCAGGCGTCATCGTTATCGCTCTGGTTAGCTTTGGCCTGTGGTTGATGCTGGCTGAAACGTTACGACCTGTTTTAGTGTGGGGAGCGACATTTCTGCCCTGGGTGGATCCGACGCTGTCACCACTGATGGCGGCCATCCTCGCCGCCGTCGCGGTATTGGTCATCGCCTGTCCCTGTGCGCTGGGACTGGCAACCCCCACAGCCATTATGGTGGGTTCCGGTATGGGTGCGGAGCGCGGCGTACTAATTCGTTCCGGTGAAGCCATTCAAACCCTCAAGGATATCAAGATGGTGGTTCTCGATAAAACTGGAACCATCACCGAGGGTAAACCAGCCCTAACCAACGTACTCGCCAGCGAAGGTTTTGAGGAAAGCGAGGTACTGATCTCAGCCGCTTCGGTGGAGGCGGGGTCAGAACACCCCTTGGGACAGGCCATCGTCACAGGCGCTGAGGATCGTGGACTGAGTGTGCCAGCCGTTGAGCAGTTTAAATCCCTCACGGCTCGGGGTGTTGAGGGCATGGTGAACGGTCAACGGGTACATGTCGGCAGTCGCCGCCTGTTGGCCGAACTTGAAATTGATCTCGGAGAACGACTTGATGGCGCTCTGACGCGACTGGAAAGTGAAGG
>Ga0209634_1002720_pt1 | contig 12265 bp, 11 predicted proteins | sample LinPmetageLP40_FD_184043 | JGI IMG/M metagenome (GOLD analysis project Ga0209634, IMG submission 184043) | Marine viral communities from the Pacific Ocean - LP-40 (SPAdes) (version 2) | ecosystem: Environmental > Aquatic > Marine > Oceanic | place: Pacific Ocean | collected 2010-08-26 | reverse complement strand
TTTCTTTTTATTAGCATTTGCTTTATTTTTGCTCTTGGGAATAAACACTTTAGCATTATCTTCCTCAATTTCAAAAATTTCATTATCACTCATATCTATAAATTATATACAGATTTTATTTATGAAATATTTGTATAAATATGTATAAATATATATTTAATTAAATGACTTAAGAATTTAATTCGTTATAAATCTAATAATTAAAATGTTTGATAATATTATAATGTCTAATATTAATAATATGGAAAGTTTGAAATTATTACTATCAAACGATACTTCAAGTACCAAACCTAAATTAATAAAGAAAGGTGGCTTATTTACTAAAAAATTTTTAGCATGGAACTTACAGCAATTAAAATCAGGAAAAACTACTTTTTATGCTAATAATGAAAAATACTATGACCCTGTTAAGAAGAACATTAAGAATATACCAAGAGATAAACGATTTAAGACCTTCAAAATCAAACCTTCTTTTTTATCTAAAAATGTTAATGTTGATAATGTTTATGCACCACAAAGCTTTTTCAACTCTATTAAAAACAAATCTCAAGAGTTTTCATATGAATTAAATAATCAAGGTGGTAATTATTATAATTATGATGAAGATATTAGAAACAATATTTTATTAAAAGTTCTTATTGATAAATATAACTTTTCAGGAAACTATAGAATTATTATTAAAGGTTCTATTGAAGGTGTTTTGATTGATAATAATTATATGATTGATAATGATTTTTGGAAAGAAAACGCTACAGATTTTCAGCTTGATAGTGAATTCATGATTTGGAATAATCCTAATTATCAATCTCAAACTATTACATTTATTTTTTCTAAAGAAACAAAGCTTAACTATAAATTTTTTAACCAAGCATTTTTAGATGGTGTTAGTAATTGTTTTTTCACACCTATTCTTGAATATTTCACAGATATTATTGATGGGTCAAAATCAAAATCAACTAAAAAAAAATACGAAACTTTAGTTAATAAAATACAAGGAAAACAATTAAAAAACGAATTCAAAGAAGGTTATTTACACAAATACGCCAATGGAATTAAACAAAAGGATATACCTGCTGTTTGTGAAGATTTACAAATTGAAGTTGCTATTGAACAACCATTTAACTTAAATCCCTTATTTGAATATAGAAGTAATAAAAAACCATTAAAAAAATTCAAGTTTTTAAATACACGAAGTGACCATGTTGAATATGCAACTAATAATGACTTGTGTAGGGAATATGAACCTGTTAAAATTTCTCAAAAAGGAATGATTGAAACTAAAAAACAATTAGACAAAGATAAAATTTTTAATACATATACTAAAAATGCTTATGGTATTTGTAGTTTGAAAACATTAGATAATTATTATGTTTTAGATGATGAATTCTATAATTGTGTTAAAGAGTTTGAAAAAGATAATATAGTATTAGAAACATGTTCTATTGATGCTTTGAAATATGATGATTTACAAAGTTTCATAGATGCAGGAACACATTTTAACGGTACTATTGATTTTGTTGATACTGATATATACAAGAACAACATAACAAAAGATATAAAACATATTGACATGACTAAAGCTTATACTTGTTTTGAAGATTCTAAATATTATAATGGTTTTATGGGTCATATTACAGATTTTAGAGAAGTTGATAATTTTGAAGAAAAAGGATTATATAGAATTGTTGATTTAAATTTTACTAAATGTTCTAAACAATTTATTATGCTGAATGTTATGTTGTCATGGTTTCATAATAATAATATTTATACAGACGCAGAACTACGAGCATTAACAGAACAAAAAGCATCATTCAAAGTAACACACGGAGCATTTGGAACAGGATTTAATATGAAATTATCTAATGATATGATTAATAAAAAAGTTCTTGTTAAACAGCTTGAATCAGGTGAAGACATCAAAATACCTTATTATTGCAAATATTTCGGCATGATTTCTATGACTGGAAAAACTAAAAAATTTTATATGGACGGAGATAAGAAATATTTTGAAACTATGAATAACAAAAAAGCATCTATTTATTATGAAAATAATACTGCAAAAATTGTATATGATAAAAAGTATTGTTTCAATAAAAAACATATTACAGCTCAAATTACAGCTTATCAACGATTAATCATGTTAGAACAATTATTAGAAATGGATTTTAAAAAACTTGTTAGGGTTTGTGTTGATGGTATTTATTATAAAGAACATGATATTAAAATGCATAAATCATTTAGTGAAAAAACAAAAATGACATTCAATAATTCGCCTTGTGAAGAATATTTAAGTGGTATTTTAAATAATGATAATCAATTTAATTATTCCTTACCTGAAGCAGAACCACGAAAATTTTATAAAACTGAATTATTTGATGGTGAAGGTGGATTAGGAAAAACTTATTATAATATTTTTATTGATAAAGGTTTAATTGATGTTTGTTATATTCCTCACTCATGGAAACTATCAACAGCTCAAACAAAACAATTAGAAGAAGAACAGGACGAAAAACTACAATCTTCAGTACATTTTCATATATTTAATAAAGATGTTGTAGGTTATGATATTTTAAGTAAGTATTCAGTTATTTTATTAGATGAATGTTCTATGCTTACAGAACATCAAAAACAATATATAATTAAAAATACTAAAGGTAAGGTTATTTTCATGGGTGATATAGATATGCAATTAGCACCTTGTGAAGGAGAACAAATGAATAGAACAGGTATTGATAAAATAACACGATTAGATAAAAATTGGCGGTTCAAAGATACTAAAATGATTGAGCTTAATAATCTTTTGAGGAAAAACGGTGATAAAAAATTTATTGATTATTTCAGTTTAGGTATTAAAACTATTACTGAAGATGAATTAAAAAAAGAATATAGACCTGAAGATATTGTTTTAAATTATTATAAAGAAAATAAATATGATGACATGTTTAAAGATATTGAAAAATACAAAGTAACTTCAAATACACGAGATTATAAAAATGGTGAGATAGTATTTGATAAAAATATTAAATCACAAAAAGAATTTAGACATGGTTATACTATTCATTCTGTACAAGGTGAAACTTTTAATAATAAAATTTATATTGATATTAGAAGTAGAAAAGGAAAAACTCTAATGCAGAATAGATTATTTTATACTGCTATTTCACGAGCAAGATATTTTAGTCAATTACATCTTATTATTTAAATAGTAACAAAACTAGCGTTAGCATCTAAATTAAATGTAGAACCTGATTTATCTTTATATCTTAAAAATTTATACGCTGCATAAGATTTTTCTATTAATTTTGCTGAAGAAGTTTTATTATGAAATCTTAATCTTATATATCTTGCTTGAGTGTGATAATTTTCTGTAAAATCATCGCTACTATTTTTAACTATTGGATGATTAGCATCAAACCAATTTGTACCATCATAACTAATATCTAAAAATACATCTACATCAGGGTCACTAACACCACCGAAAAAAGTTATTTCTTGAGTTGGGTGCATATATAAGGTATGAATAGCATTTGAACCCATGTGAGTAGTAGCAGGTATAGATTTATTCTCTGCAAATAAACTTAATTGTTGAACAAACCATCCATTATTTAATTCTAAATTATCTATTTGAATTTGTTGTAAATCATGTTGATTCGCTAAAATCTCACCTTGTAAGCCTTGAACATTAATATTAGGATTAACACTTATTTTACTTCTATAAGACATTTATTATATTAATATATTTAATTTTCTTCAATTAGAACATTTAATACCGATAATCCTCTTGTTTTTAAAGGTGTGTAATCTTGGTATAAAATTCTTGCTCTTATATTTCGTAATGATATTGTATTAGCGTTATTTAACTCTATGTAATTTAAATTGTTTGGTTCATATACTACTCTTTGACCATTATTAGGATTTGGTATAGTTGCAAGAATACTTTTTCTTCCCTTTTTAAAACCATCAAAGCTTTCTAATGGTAAATTATCTATTAATATTAATAAAGCGTCGTTTTCTATAAGAGCTACAAATAATCTATTAGCAATAAAAATAACTTGAACCCCTGTTAATGTATTTGAAATATTATTAAATCCTAAAAATGATGCTATAGAGTTGTTTTTAAAATCAATTTTTTTAGTTGTATTGTTTGAACTTGGGGCTAATGGTCTTGCTCCTGCTCCTAATGCAGTTTGGTCTATATGATTTTCTATATCTTCTTTTAATCTTGGTTCTAAAAAGGCATCAGGTGTAAATTTCATATCAACTAATTCTATATTTGCTCTTGAGCCATGAAAAATTATATAAGCATATAAAGGTTTAGGAACTCCATCAACTACCTCATAAGGGATAGTAAAATTAGCGAATGTATCAGCTGCGGCTTGACCTGTTCTATATACTCTACCTACAATATTAATACCTTGAATAGAAATTTCAAGAACATCAGCATTATTACCTGAAACAGTATCAGGGGCTACACCTGAATCAACAAATGCATTACTATTTGCGGTTTTAACATAATAATTAGTTCCAGGCTGAAATCCTCTTATAGCGTAAGTCTTAACACCATCAGCCATAGAATCAGGTAATCCCCATTTATCAGGTGTAGAGTCACATAAACCAAATTCAAATCCAGAAGAAGCATCAGTAGCACCTGAACTATCATCAACCCAAGTAGATAATTTAAATCTATATACTCCGCATCCTGTGGTAAATGGTGTGATAGAACTCATACCATGTTTAGAATCAGTACGACCAGCTCCTGTAGCAGTTGCTGAAGCAAGTTTTATAGGATTCCCAGTAAAATTAATAACTCCTGCTTGATTTTCTTTAAAAACTTCTCCTAATGTTGCTGTTGTATATGCATATCTTGTATTAGCCATATCAATTTGAGCCTTACCAGTATCATTAACTGCAACTTTCATTTGAAACCCTATTTCATTTCTAAATTTATTTGTGTCTTGAGCGTCGGAAAATACTAAACCTTGATTTAATTTTAATTGCATATCATTTAAAAAAGTATGATTATTATGCTCGTTGTATGTAGCATGGTCTAATCCTATTGTTCGTGTATTACCTGCTGTAATTTCAAATTGCACTTCTTCATTATCTCCATCAATAATTAATTGTGATATATCACTTTGAACAGCTAAAGATTGAAGAGCAATTTTAGATTTAGGTTTTATTATTATTTCATCATTAAAATCATTATCAAATCGTCCGTCATTTGTTTCTGTGGTTAATCTAATCAACTTCATTTATATTATTATAAAACAAAATAATACTCAATATTAAATTTATTACAATAATTAATTAGTTTAAAATCTATTTAAGAATATCTTTGATAATATTATTAAAGATGAAAGGTTGTATTTACGATTATACATTCACATTACCAAACAAAGAATTCAAAGAGCAAAAATCGTTGAACATGAAAGATTTATGCATTGCTGTTAAAAAAGATTTACTAGACCATTATTATATTGATGATGTTAATATTAATAATCAGGTACTTTATAACTTACAAAAACGCCCTCAATTTTGTTCTAAAATATTAAGGAATCGTATTTCTATTTCTAAATGTTTATCTGTTTAAATTTATTTTAATTTTATTACTATTATATATATAATGGTTAAACTTGAAGATTATACTACTACTGAATTGAAAAAAATGATTAGTTCTTTTAATAAGATTGTTAAATTTGCTGGTTATTCTAAATTACCGAAAGCTAAACTTATTAACATGATTAGAACCCATCCTAAAGTGAAAGTTGAGGAAGGAGCTAACGCAGTTAAACTTTCAATTAAAACTGATGAAGATTTTGAAAAACAAACTAAAGTCAAAAAAGAAAAAGTTAAAAAAGAAGTTAAAAAAGAAGTTGAGAAGCTTGATGATGTTAAAGTTGTTGTTAAACCTGTTGCTAAAGCAGAAAATCCATTAACTACTGAAGAAAAAAATGAGATAAAGAGTTTAGTTGATTATATGGATAAAGGTTTTAAAATTAAAGGAAGTAATTTTTCAAGTGGAAAAGATTTAAAAGAAACAATAACTACATTAAAGTTTTCACGAGATAAATTAAAAAGAAATGGAATACTTGAAAAAGCATTAGAAAGATTTGAAAAGGGAAAACCAAAACAAAAAAAAGAAGAACCAAAAGAAGAACCAAAGAAAAAATTTAAATTTAATATAAAAAAGAAAAAAGAAGAACCAAAACAACTTTTTAATAAAGAAGAAAAAGAATTAAATGAAAAAACTTTAAACATGATATTAAAAGCAGATGTAGTAATTTTATTAAAACCTGCAGATGTAGTATTTGATAGAAAACTACGACAAAAAATTCAAAGATTAAAAAACAAATTATTTAAGGTTTATGAAAAAAGTTATGGAGATTTATTAGATAAATATAATATCAGCAAATCAAATTATAGTGAAAAAGCAGTAAGAATATTTAATGGTTTAATTAAAGAAGCAAGAAAAGAAAAAGAAAAATAAAAATATATGTTATTATTAAATGTCTAATCCTGTTCTAATTGAATTACGAGAAGATACTAGCGATAATACATTAAATGATTTAAAAAATGCTGGCGAATTTCAAGTTACATTAAATAACCCTTTGGTCTTAAAGGAAAATGATGAATTGAGTTTATCATCTTGTTTCGTTGATTCAGTTGCAACAAATTCAGGTAAAATAGTTATTAATGATGATGAAACAGATTTTACAATTAAAAACTTTTTATATATAAATAATTATGAAAGCGATGCTTCACTTTATACACCATTTAGAAGGGTAGTCGGTTCACCTCCTGCTGCTGCTGTTGATTCTCAAGGTAATCCAATAGTTAAAGGTTTAAATGATGGTTTTGATTATATAGCATGTGAGAATACTGGTTCACAATCAAATAGTACTAAACTGATAGAAACATTATCATTAGCTTTAACACCCCATGTAGCTAAAAGTAAAAAACAACAGCCTATTAGTTTTCATTTTAAATATACTGCTATTAATGGACAACCTATGAAATTTGTTGTTAATTTAAGTAAAGAAATTGATTTAAGTGATGAAGTAAATAGAGCAGGACATGACCCTAATGGATTACCTTTACCTGCATTTTATACGATGGATGATTATTTTAAAGATTTTAAAGAATTTCCTTCAGGATTTCCATTTGATTTTATGGAAAACACATTAGAAAAAGATTCGCCTTTTATGGTTATAAGTAGCGGATTTAATGGTTTTACTGGAGCGTTTGCACATACTGAAAAAAATTCAACTTTTACAGGTATTAAATTAACACCCATGATTTTCACTTACAATTTTACAGTACCTGCAGGAGCGTATGACCCTGATGAATTCGCAAGAGTTGTCACAGATAAATTAGCTGACCAAAATATAAATTCAAATGATATTACTTATACTGATGTCACTGATGAAACAACCCAAAAATACTTGACATCGCCACGAAGTTTTAATTCACCATATCTTCAATTTAGTTCAACTTTAGCAGCTTTAATTTCAGCAAATGCAGATGTTTTTGGTTGTAGATTTGATGGCGAAGGATTAATAAAGGTTAATAATGGTAATTTTCTTTTTGGTTCTACGCAAGTTGGTATGGAGTTTGACCAAGAACAAAGTAAATTTTTCTTTTCTCAACTTCATTCACCTTTTTATATAAATAAGGGTAATGTTGTCACAATGGGTACAAAATTTACACCTGTATTAAATCCTTCTGGAGCTGCTTTTAACCCATCAATAAATTTCGTTGCTAATAAAATAGGTGGTGTAGGATTTACAGAATTAAAACCTGAAACAGTATGGTTTAAGAAGTTAGGGTTTAGTCCTGATGTAATAACTAATTTCGGTGTAAGAGATTTTGATGGAGCTGGAGCACAAGCAGCAGATTATGAAAATATTGCTGGAGGAGGTATAACATTATCTACATTATCACCAATAACATTTAGTTTAATTGATGGTAAAAATGTAACTGGAAATTTTACTTCATTAGATTCAGCAATAAATAAAACAACACCAAGAGTAGCACCTGATAATGCAACATTAGAAGATACAAGTCAAATTATAAAACAAATATACGCTGTCAATGGGATAAATCAAGGTGGTTCATTACCGTATTACTTAATTGAAATAGAAGGTAAAGGTATTAATAGCGATATACGAGGGTCAGTTGATTCAGCAATACAAAATAATAAAATATCTGCTATTGTTTCAAGATATTATCAAACTCTATCTTATACTTCTTCTATGGATGGTTCAGGAGCTATTCCATACATACATAAAGGACAACCATTAATGATAGATTCTTTTAAGGTTCGTATATTAGACCCTGATGGAACAATAACAGATAATATTCAGGATTCTAATGTAGTATTTTTACAACATACACCAGCGAATCAATAAGAAGATTTTTTTTTATTATTTTTTTTATCTAAATCAACTGCTTTTTTATGAGCAACAATAAATACATCACCTTCCTTCATAAATTTCATCATATTTTTTATATGTTTAGAATTCATACCTCCCTTATGTTTTTGAGAATGTGTTTCTATTTTTTTCATTTCAGTTTTACTAATCATTATATATAATAACATATATTTTATTTTTTCTTTTTAGAATTTTTTAAATGACATAAACAAACCTTTTTACCTTTCGGGCATTTTTTATTTTTCATATCAAATAATTTATTTAATGGTATTTTTTTTTTCTTTTTATCATACTTTTTAGGTTCTAATAGTTTAAGAAAGTTTAAATTAGTTTCATCCATATATATTTATATTATATTTTTTTTATATGTTATAATTATATAAAATGTCTTTAGCACTTGGAAAAAATAATGTTAATGCAAAACAACCATTACATCTTGACGCAACAAATCATTTATTAGTTAATGATAGTACTAATAAAGCAGTTCTTGAAACGATTGCTACTAATACTGCAAATATAAATGTTAATGTTGGAGATGTTGAAATTAATGTAGCAGATTTAGAAGCCTTACAAGCTACTACTAATACTACATTAGCTGCTATTTTAGTTGATACTGATGCAGCAGATTCAAGTCTAAATACTATTGAGGCTCAAAGTGTTCTAACAGCATCAAGGTTAAATAATATTCAAAATAAAATTTCAGCAAACACCGATGGAACTGGAGATACATTAGGACAAATCGCAAGTAATATTCTAACAAAAGCTACATCTATTGAAACAGCAGTTCAACTATTAGATAATGCTATATCAGGGAATGAAATGCAGGTAGATATTGTTTCATCTGCTTTACCTTCAGGAGGTGCTACTGAATCTACATTATCTGCCGCAGAAGCTCATTTAGGTAATATTGAAACAGCAGTTCAACTATTAGATAATGCTATATCAGGGAGTGAAATGCAGGTAGATATTGTTTCATCTGCTTTACCTTCAGGAGCGGCTACTGAAGCAACATTAGCAGCAAACGAAGCACATGTAGGTAGTATAGATGGAAAAATTACTGCTTGTAATACTGGTTCTATTTCTGGTACTGTTGCGGTTTCTGCTGTTGCTGGAAATGTTGCCTGTACTCATGCTAGTTTACCTCTTCCATCAGGAGCGGCTACTGAATCTACTTTATCTGCCGCAGAAGCTCATTTAGGTAATATTGAAACAGCAGTTCAACTATTAGACAATGCTATATCAGGTAGTGAAATGCAGGTAGATATTGTTTCATCTGCTTTACCTTCAGGAGCGGCTACTGAATCTACTTTATCTGCTGCAGAAGTTCATTTAGGTAATATTGAAACAGCAGTTCAACTATTAGACAATGCTATATCAGGTAGTGAAATGCAGGTAGATATTGTTTCATCTGCTTTACCTTCAGGAGCGGCTACTGAATCTACATTATCTGCAGCAGAAGTTCATTTAGGTCATATACAAACAGCAGTTGAGGTAATAGATGATATAGCTCTTGCTGAAGATGCAAGTCATTCATCAGGACAAAAAGGGGTTATGTTTTTAGGTGTTAGACAAAGTTCTCAAGCAGATTTCGCAGCTGATGGTGACTATACGCCTTTATCTATAGATGATGATGGAAAACTCCGTGTTACAAGTGCTGCTGCAAGTGGTGGAGCTACTGAAGCAAAACAAGATGTTATTGAAACCACACTTACCGCAATTGAAACCGATGCAGCGGCTTTAGAAGTATTACAAACCTCAACAAATTCTAAATTAGACCATTTATCAGGAGATTTAGATACAATTGAAGCAACTCTTACCGCTATTGAAACAGACCAAGCAGCTATTGAAGTTTTACTCACAGCAGCGAATACAGACCACGCCGCTAATGAAGCATTACTTATAACTATAGATGAAGATACTAATAATATCGCAACAAGCACCGCCGCATGTGCTACAGATTTAGCAGCATTAGAAGTATTACAAACTGCAACAAATTCAAAATTAGATGATATGATAGGACATAATGACGGTGTTGAAACTTTACTTACTGCGATTGATGGTAGGGTTGATGGTCTTGAAACATTACAAGGAGCAGCTAATACAGATTTAGCGGCGATTGAAGTTTTACTTACAGCAGCAAATACAGACCATGCCGCTAATGAAGTTTTACTTACAGCTATTGACCAAAAATTAGGAGATATAGAAACAGCAGTTCAAGCACCACAAGGAGCTATGACCGTTGATACAATTTTAAGTGCTTCTGTAAGTGCTGGTGCAACTGGGACATCATCATCATTCACTAAAGCGAGAGAAGTGGATAAATTTGCTTTTTCGTGTGTTGCTGGGACTAATGGTTCTTATAATGCTTTTGTTGAGGCATCAGTAGATAATACAACATTTTTTTCAATGAATGGGGGTCAAAGTTTTAATTTAGCTGGCAACGCTGAAAATTTCCAAGATGTCGGTACAAGTCAAATAGCAGCAGCATTCAAATTCTACAGAGTTGTTATAGCGAATAATCATAGTAGCCCTCAAAATTTCGTGGTTAAAGTCTGTCATTAATAACCATAAGTACCATTACGAATATTGCATTCAGGACATAATAATTTATATATAACTATTGAATCATGATAATCTATGAATTCATTTTTTAATGATATATCTGCTATATGATGTTGTGAATTTTTATAGTATGTTTCTATGTTTTGTATTTCTAAATTAGATTGATGCAAAAATTGTTCTAATATATGTTTGAAAGGTATTTTATAATGGTCTATATGAGGACTTGAATGAAGGATACCGCATTCTTCACAACATTTAGATTTTAAATTTGAATAAAATACTGCTCGTTTTGTATTTGAAATTGAATTCCTAAAGCTTGAAATCTTATTTGCTTTTGTATTTTTCTCTGTAGAATATTGACCAAATATATTTTGAATACATAATTTATAACTTACATTATCTTCATCCTGATTTGGTTGTTTAAAATATAATGTTCTTGACCTGTATATTTCATGAGGCTTTATAATTAAATATTCTATATTTGATATTCTTTTTGTTGGGTGATGTGTTAATAAATTTTCTAGAAGTTCATCATTAAATTTTGTATACATTTTATAATTTTTTAATCTTGCTGTAATCATTTTTCTACCATTATTAAAAGTTTCAAATAAATTATTAAGTTCCATATATAGTTATATAACAAAATAATTATTTTATTGAAACGCAGACTAATTTTTTCAGGACTATTTAAATAAATGTTTTTTTTTATCACTACTTAAAGATTTAACTCGTTATATAACTATAAATGAATACTATTACCCAAACCGAACTCTATGAATACGAAAAACTCCAATACGACGACATTAAAGCATACCGAAGATTAAGTGATAAAGTGCTGGTTCAATGTGCAATTAATGAAATGGATAATTGTTTATATGGTTGTATAGAAGATGAAGATACACCAGATTTTAATAGTGAAGAAGATTTTTGGAAAATGGGAAAAAGTGACCTTGTAGCATTAAACGGACTAACAGACAAACGAGAAATAAAACTCATGAATAGAGCTCAAAGAATGTATGTAGTACAATGGGAAAAATACCTTAAAGAAAAAAAAACTAAAAAGGCTAAAAAATCTAAAAAAGTTAAAAGAAAATTAACAGATGCAGAAATTGAAAACTTTATTAAAAATCCTTTACCTGCACCGAAAAAATGGCGTGACAGACCATAAATTTTTTTTATAGAATTTTTTTTGTAATTTGTTTTAGATATGGTGTGAAATTTTTTATTTATTTTTATTTTAGATTTTGTGAAAATGGCTTGACACCATAAAT
>Ga0209634_1002719_pt1 | contig 12267 bp, 8 predicted proteins | sample LinPmetageLP40_FD_184043 | JGI IMG/M metagenome (GOLD analysis project Ga0209634, IMG submission 184043) | Marine viral communities from the Pacific Ocean - LP-40 (SPAdes) (version 2) | ecosystem: Environmental > Aquatic > Marine > Oceanic | place: Pacific Ocean | collected 2010-08-26 | reverse complement strand
AATTCTTTCGGAGGCACTGGCGAAAGAATTGAGCACGGACAACAGGATCGTCTAATGCAGCGTAAATCTCATCAATCAACTCGCATGCCATTTCACCGCCAGGCAGTTCAATCAGCAAGATGGATGCAATATAGACCCGGATGTCGGCATTAGGGCGAAGCTGTTCAAGCGAAAACCGATGCCGCCGGGAAGACTTCAGAGTCGTCTTCACCTCTAGTGCAAAATGCTCCGTCACAAAGTCGTACCGGGCATGTGCAGACGACGACCACGCCCTAACTGCTGCGTTCAAATCTTGAGCTGTGCGGATGATGTGCAGCTCACCCCAAAGCCCAACGACGTCGTTTAGTTCGTCGTTCAACCGCGTGAACAAATCGGCAATCGCGAGGATTTGGTCGCGGACGGCCGCTGCGGAGTGATCCGCCCCGGGTGCCAGAAACGCCTCTTCTAAGAGGCGAAGGAAGACACGGATGATGTCGGGATCGTCATTCGCAAGGGAAACTAACGTGTAGGTGCCGGACAGAGCGCTTCCATCCTGAAGCTGGATATCGCAGGGGCACGCAAAGCGAACCTCGACGGCCTTCAGCTTCAGATCAGGCTGGCCATCATCCTCGGCCATCTCGAAGAGCAAATAAGGCTGCCCTTGCGCATCCAAGGAAAGCCAGAGGCCGTGGGCACCATCGATCTTGCTCCCGAAGAGATGCTGGCAGGCATCCGGGAAACGGCGGGCAAGTTCCTGATACGCCTCAAACAGCATCGTCCTCTCGTTCCACCCAAACACGCTCCGCCAAACGCTCGGGGATGTGCACAGCAAGCACGGGCAAGTCTTCCAGAAGCACGCGGTTCTTGGCCGCATTTTCTAGGTGGTAGCGATGAATCTGGAACGTGATCGTGTCGTCAGCCCGGATTTGGCGCGCGCCGGGATAATTGGTGCGCGCGTTGCTACCCTGAAAGAGGTTTCTGATCTTAGGCGGGTCTTTGGTATCGAGACTGCGGCGGGCTTCCACGCCCGACCATGGGCCGGAGAAGGCAAAGACGCTGCACCGCATCTCAGGGTCTTCGCTAGCCAGCTTTTCGAGGCCGACCATGATGGCCGAGTGCTGCAAGCTATCGCCGGGGTTCTTGTAGCGGATTTGCCCGATGAAGGGGATTATCTCGCTGAGCGGAATGTCGTCGCTGAACGCCGGAATGGTCTGCTGCTGGTTCCAGCCGTCATGCTTGTATTCCCAGAAGTCGAACGCGCCGAGTAGTTGGTTCACCGCTTCCCGGTTATCGGCAACGAAGCCGGTATCCTCATAGGGGTAGTCGGGGTAAATCCACCCTTCACGCCCCCGCGACTGGTACATGTCGAGCAAGATGACAGAGCGTCGTGTCGGCTGAAGCCTCTGGCTGAGGAACCAGGTGCGCCGCCAGTCCTTCAGGCCGCCCCCATCTTTGATGTGCTTGGAGATCGATGAACGGACCGATTCCTCGTGGGAAACGTAGTCTTGGAACGCTTCGATGTTCTCTGTCGTCAGATAGATGCGGCAGAGGCCAAGATAGCGCTTCTTGTAGCCGAAGAAGCGAGCGCGCTGCTGGATGTTGTCGGCGTTGCCGATCCCGATGGACCTCGGCATGTAGGAGACTGTCAGGCCTTCAACGGTGAAGCCACGGTCCAGGCCGATCCCGCCGACAAGTATCCAACTATAATCACCCTTCCAATCAATGGAGGGTATCTTGGTCTTCTCGCGTGTGTTGAGCTCGGCGATGGCGGTTTCCGACACGGCGTCGAATAGCAGCGGCTCGATCTGATCAAAGCCATAATTGACGGCATAGGTCTCGCTCAACCGTTCGAAGGCAGTTCGAAAACCTGCCAGCAAGTCGTCATGGCCGTGATGATCCGGGTCGTCCAAGATGGCCGCCCATTCATCGCGCGTGTTCCGCGCCCATCTCGCAAACATCAGATGATCGGCCTTCGGGATGGCCGGGTGGATCATCATGGAGCGATTGCCGCCGCCCTGGTCATCTTCTTCGCGCAGGCCGATGGCTACGCCAACGAAGAAGTCTTTCAGGGCCTCTAGCATGCTGGCAGGCGGGCTCGCTGGCGGATCGTCCCGGTCCGGCACATCGGTTTGCGGGATGAGCTCGATATACTTGTCCGGCCCGTCCACAAAGAACTCTTTGCCGCCGACATAGGCGTCTCCGGGTGTCAGCACCGCACCGAAGTCAGGCGAGAGCGTGTCGATGCGGCTGATCAGAAGCGGCGCTTGCGGCGTGGCAGTGTAGAGAAGATAGCTGTGATGCGGGAAAAGACGGCGCAGCGCCGTGATGCGCGCGTAGGTCGTGCTCTCTTCCTGTTGCAGGGCCTTGGTATTCATCCCCGCCTGGTCGCCTTCGTCATCAATGATGAGCGTCGGCACGTTCGTCAGATCGACCCCGGTGAGCAGTGTGGCCAGATGATCGAGATGGCGATGCTCCTTCATGGAGACGATCAGCACTGTGCGCGAGCGCGTGCTCCCCTTGCGCCATTTCGCAAGCTCGCTTTTGACCCGCTCAACCTCGGCCCCCTGGAAGCCTTTGTCTCTGGTCGAGAACAGCTTCCAGTTTCGGTTCTTTTCGACCTCCAAGTCCTTCTTCAGACGCTCGAAGGATTGCTCGACCAAGTTGTTGGTCGTGCCGGCCAGAAGAAGGACGATCTGATAGTCGTTGTCGTGCGCGAGCGCGGACAAGCTTGTGAAAGAAAGCGTCTTGCCGCTTTGGACATAGCCGATGATGAGACCGGTATTGTGGTCGCCGGGATTCTTTGGATCAGCGCATTGACGCATGATCGACAAGGTTTCCGAGACAAGCCGGGTCTTCTCGACCTCTGAAAGTGATGTGTTTGACTGAAGAAGGCGCGTCAGAGCCGGACCTTGCGCCGGGTTCCACTTGCCGGAAGTCTGGCGATCATGAATTTGGATAATGCCTTCGTCACTCATCGGGGACAGTCCTCGTCACAAGGTTCTTGAGGATTTCATTGGTGTATTGCCGGATTGCTTTGGGGTGATGCGAGGCAAGCTCTGTGGCGATGACTTCTGACAGCGCCATGGTAGCAGCGATGTTCAGCACTGCAGCGAAGCCTTCCGAGTCGAGATTGGGAAACTGCGCCATGAACGGATGGAGCATGGCCACCCGGATTAGCACTTCGCGCGGATCCGGGTCTGTGATGGCTGGTCTGCTCTGGATGGAAAGCCAGTCGCTTTCCTTGTCGGCATAGGACAATTCGAGCTTCACGATCCAAGGCGTCCCCCGGAACAAGAACTCAAACTGAAAATCATCGCGCTCACCTTCCGCAACCGCGTCAAGCTGCTCCCCAACATCGGGAAGGTTTTCGTCCGGCGAAGGCTCGGGGCTCGGCGATACAACACTCGGAAACGTCTGCTGCGATGTAACCAGGGCTCTGTGATCGAACTGCTTGGCCACGGCGGGCGCGGCACTGCGGGCGACCTTGCGCGCGTTGCGAGCGTCCTCCAAGGCCCTGTATTTTTGCGTCTGCTTGATGATCGGCAGGTCTTCGGCGTTCAAGATTTTGTAGAGCTTGCGAAGAAACTCGTCTTCATGCTCGCCCCACTGAACACCGTCCTTGGTGTGCGAGACACTGAAGCCCTTCAGGTGGATTTCGCCGAAGATGCGCTGTGATTCATAGCTGTTTGGCCGCTTGAAGATGTCGGCTGGCCGGTAGGTTTCATCAGCGCTGCCAAGGACCAGTCTGTTGCGCCTGAAGAGCGCGAGACCGGCAAGTCGGGTATCGGCCTTCTCCCGGATAGCAACGAAGCCGGTGGCTGATTTTCCTGGCCCGAGATCGATATCGATATCGCGCTTCCAAGTGATCTGCGGTCCATCAGGGTCTTTGTAAGATGGCGTGACCAAGACCTTGGGTTCGTCATATCTCAGCCGCTCGCCGTCAACGAAGAGCTCAAGCGCGCCGGAGCGCAGGAAGATTCGATAGATGCTGGCCAGATGCTCTTTGATCTTGCCGATGGTCCGGCCCTTAGGAAAACGGCGAATGTCTTCCAGCCGGATTTCTGTGTAGTGCTTGTCGTCCGACGCAACCGAGGTGACGACATTCAACTCTTCGATGCTGTCATGGACGATGCGGTCGATGTCGAAGAAAACGGTGCGCTCGTCTCTTTCGCCAAGTGCACTGGAGCGGACACTCCATTTCGGCGCGAACCAGCATGCTGCACTCTTCATGCCCATGCCGAACTCGGACAGGCCCGTTGCATCGGGCGGGATTTCGGCAGGTCGGAAGGCGCGCTGATAGTCGGATGAGGCAATCCCGGCAGCGTTGTCGAGAACCACGATCCGGCCGTCGTCCGCATCGAAGGTGATATCGACCCGCAAAACGTAGGAACCGCCCGAGATGGCTTCCAAGTCCTTGCGGCGCGAGATACTGCTCTGGATCGAGTTGTCAACGAACTCGGCCAAGGCGTACCACGCCTTGTAGTTAAGGTGCGGCAGCACAGAAAGGACGTTTACGCCGGGCCGGATATTGACCGTGTTTAGGCGGCTCATGTTACTCTGCGGCAACGGCCCGCTGTGCGGACTCCGCTGCATCTTCTCTGGTGACAAGGGCGGCGAAGATGCGCTTCACAACTTCAACATTAACGGCATTGCCAAAGGCTTTGTAAGCACCGTTCTTGGTGCTCGGCAAATGGGTGAGCTCAAGGCTTTGCAGGCGGCTGCATTCGCGCGGCGTCATATACCGCCGCTCCCAGCTTACGATGGGAACTTGGCTCGTTGTCATGGAAATTAGCGCGGGAGCTGTATCGGCCTTCTTGATCCGAATACCGCTGGCCCGGAATTGAATTATATGTTGCCAGATGTCTCGCACCCCACCTTTAATGTTCCATTCGAGCTTTTGAAAACTGGGCGGGAAGGATTTTATCTGATCAATCCAAGGATCGAAGATTGATCTGTGCTCGGCGTAGAAGGCGCGGTTCTTTTCGATGAAATCGATCTTCCATGCCGGAAAGCGCTCAAGCTTGGTGCGGGCATAACCTGGAAGCGCAGCTTCAGTCTCTTCGGGCGATAGCCCCTTCAAGGACTGCCCGAATGCACCCTTATACCGGCCAAGCCGACGATATCCGCGCTCATACGGAGTGAGGCCATCAAGGGGATAATCCGCGCCAAATTCCATCGCCCAAATCGGGAATGACGGCAGTTCCATATTTTTCGGGAACGCCGCCACGAATTCCTGCCAAATTGACAGGTAATGGACATGGTTTGGGCTTAGGTGCAGAGCATCCTCGGGTTTATCGTCCAAGACGGACGAAATGGAAAGCTGCGCCGCGTCTTCTGGCACCGGCCAGGAAAAGCCGCCGAGCCCTTCGCGGTCGCCTATGATGAAGGCGCGTTCGCGCTTTTGCGGCACCCCGAACATATGCGGGGACAAGCGCGCAAAATCGACGTCATAGTCGAGCGCGCGCAGCCGGGTGCAGATATTCTGCCACGTCCTGCCCCCGTCATGGCGGACAAGGTTTGGCACATTTTCGATGATGAAGAAGCGCGGTTCCTTCACACGCAAAATGTCGATCACGTAATCGATGAGGTCGCCCCATTGGGGACATTGCAGGCCTTTCTGCTCGCCAGCCTTGGAGAACGGCTGGCAGGGAAAGCCTGCGCACAGGACATCATGATCTGGGATCGAAGGAATATCGACGCTGCGGATATCGCCGTGGGGCTTTGTGCCGTAGTTCTTCTCATACAATGAGGCCAGATCAGCGTTGATCTCCGAGGCGAAGACGCACTCAGCGCCCGACGCACTCAACGCCTGATGAAATCCGCCAAGGCCCGCAAAAAGGTCAATAAACTTTAACTGCGCCACGACGGTCAGGCTCTTTTCTATGTGCTTTGGTGGGTCGTTGGCGATGTCCTCAAACAGCCAATCGCTTAATCTCTACACGATATAGATGAGAGACATGATGTCAACGCTAGACCTACTCCAGAACCATACGAAGTGCACCTTTTTCTTTTAGACAGATCAGGGGTGCCCGATTGCGTCGGGCCAGGACACAAGAAACCTCACCCACCCAACAGTTCCTCGATGAAGTCCTCCTGCCGGTCGAGCGCCGCCTCCCATTCCTTCGGCACCGCAGCTTCCCGCTCGAGCGTCTCGGGCTCGGGCTGCCCGCGCCCGACCTCCAACGCCATCACGCTCATCGCCCGCGCCTCGCGCCGCTGCGATCTATCCCGGACAGGCGCGCGCTCGGCTGGTTTCGCCTGCTCGTCTGCGCCGGCCTCATCACCAGCATCGCCTCCCCAAGGCCCCACGCCCTGCACGCTCGGCGGATAGGGGAACGGCTTGCCTTCCTGGCGGGCCAACATGTCCTTGAAGAACGGATCGTCGTAAAACTTGATGCGGCTCGCCTTGATCGGATGCTGGGGCGAGGCGAGGATGATTACCTCGTCGGGATCCATCAGGCGCGCTTCGGTCTCCGAAAGCAGCGGTCGCTCTTCCAGCCGCGCCGAGGTCGACGTCGCGCCCAGAAAGCCCTTATTGCGGCCATACATCCGTGTCACCGCCTCGCGGGTCGTGCTGCCGACGGCCGCCGAGACCTCCTTCACAGTGCGCTGGTCGCGGGGCGTGATGTAGAGCTTGAGCCCTGCCCCGTTTTCAAGACTTTCACGACCCTCGGGCCCGTAGATCCGGTCGAGCGAGGCCAGCGACTGCGCAATCATCGCGACGCGGCCGCCGTAGCTCGCAAGCGAATGGATCGCGCGTTCGAGATAGGGCATCGCCCCCATCTGCTGGAATTCGTCGATCATCATCATGACCGGCCAGGGCTCGTCGGGGCCCGGTTCATTCAGGCGGATTGAGGCGATGAGGTCGGCGAACATCAGGCGCAGTAGCGGGGCGAGGGTTGCGATGTGATCTTCGGAAACGGCAATGTAGAGCGACTGCGGGGTCTTGCGGAAGGTCGATAAATCAAAGTCGCTCGCCTCGGTGGCCGAGCGCACCGCCGGGTTGTCCCATTGCTTGAGGCCGGCCGTCATCAGCGCCTGAATGTTCGAGGTCAGCAGGCGCGATGAGGCTGAAGCAGCGTTGGTCCAGAGCTCGCGCAAGATTTCTTCCTCGGCCTCGTCTGCATAGGTCTTGTATTGCGCGTTCTTGTATTCGCCCCCGGCGACGATCTTGTTCACCTCGCCAAGGTTCGGCGTGCCGCGCTGGATCGCCAGCAGGCAGGCCGCGACAAATATCGACTTGCCGGCCTCGGAGAAGGTGTCGAGCGTTTTGTTGTCCTTGTCGAGGAAGAGGTCGGCCAGGATCGAGACCTCGGTGAAGCGCTGCGCGAAGCTTGGTGCCTTGGATATCCGGGCGAGCGGATTGTAGCGATGCGTCGCATTGGCCCAATCGAAGGGACTGAAGCGATAAACCTCATCGCTGTTCAGAGCCCGCAGCCGTGCGGTCTTGTCAAAATTCTCGCCCTTCACGTCCAGCACCACGACCGAGCCCGCGAAGCTCAGGAGGTTCGGGATCACGAAGCCGACGCCCTTGCCGGCCCGGGTGGGGGCCACCATCATCACATGCGGGATCGTGCTCGAAGAGATGAACTCGGCCTTGGAGGTCGGCGCACCGAGCTTGCCGCAGACGAAGCCCTTGCCCGGGGCTTGCAGCATGTCGTTCTTTTTCAGCTCCGCTTTGGTCTGCCAATGGGCAGAACCGTAATCGTCGCGCTCCTTCTTCCAGGTCCACGCCAGTGCCAGCGCGCCGAGGCCGATCGCGCCGAAGCCGACGGCACCAAACCCCACCTTGAAGGCCTCGGGGTGCGCTGCGCGTGTAGCTGCACTCGCCTTCCAGAGCGCCAGCATGTCGAAGCTGCCAAAGCCGGTTTTCAGGGCCAGGGTCAGGTAGAAGGCGGCGACGATGGTGCCGATGACAGCACCGCAGATCACACCGAAAAGAAGTGCTGCCCAGAGGGGAAGTGTCTTGGTCATGGTGGTCATCTCCCCTTTAGAATTCCATCTCGTCGTCGAGTCCGCGGTCACGGCCAAGATCCCGGCCCAACTCCTGCGCCTCTTGCTGGCCGCGCAGCCGGGCGACCTCGGTCGCCTTGTCCTGCTGCAACCCGGCGGCGCGGTCGGTGAAGACCTGGTCGCCGGTCTCCTCGAAGGTCATCTCCAGGAACTCCTGCGTGACGGTGATCTGGTCGAGCTTACTCGGCAGGGCAGCGTCCAGCACCTCGTAGTTGCCACGGCGTAGCTCGGCCAAGCCCTCCTCCCCCAATTCCTTGAAGAGCTCGGATTGCAGGGTTCGCTCGACTGTCTCTTCCTGTGCCTCGGTGAGCTTGCCATCGCGCAACATGTCGGCGAGGTCCTGCAGGTAGGGATTGGGCGTCCGGTCGTCCTCGTCGATGAGGGGCAGCGTCGCCTCTTCCTCATCGGCAAGGGTCCGGCCGATCTCGACGCCCAGTTCTTTCGCGCGTTCCATCAACGCGTCCATCACGCCGTCGACCTTTTCGAGCGCGGCATCCAGTTGGTCATCATTGGCCGTCTCGACGCTGAGACCGTCTTTGGCCAGCACCGCGTTCATGTCCCGCTCGACCCAGTCCTGCGCCATGCCGTAGTTCCGCGTGCCACCCGCCGCGATCCGGGCTACCAGTTCCTCGCTGTCCATTCCGGCCTCCTCGGCGCGCTCGAGCACATCGCGGAGCCCCTCGTCATTGCCGGACTGCAGCGCGGCAATCAGCACCTCGCTGCCCACCCCCGGCGGATAGGGTTCCTCCAGCTGCTTGCCAAACCGCGCCCGCAGGTCCGGGTCCGGCACCATCTGCGAGAGGTCCGCGATGATCGGTGCGGCCTTGGCTTCAAAAGCGGCACGCTCCGCCGGATCCAGTTCTTCGGCCTTGAGCCTGAGCGCCTCGATCGTGCGCTCGGAATAGTCGATCGCATCACCGACGGTCTTGATGTCCTTCATGTCTATCTCTCCTTCGGTGAAATTCCACGGCGTGCCCGAGCCAAGCCCGTCCGCCAAGCCGCGTACGGCACGTGCCATGTGGCGCTGGTCCATCCGGTCCAGCAGGTCGGCGAGGTTCTTGTAGTCCTTGGCGAAGCCCACCACCTGCGCCTGCGCGATGGCGGATTCCTGGGCCGTCATGACGATCTCGCGCGGCAGGCGGGCCTCTTCCTTGGCGCGGTAGATCTCCTCGATCCCGGCGGGCTTCTCGAAGATGCCGCGCTCGAGCCGGGTCGTGGCGTCGAGCATCACGCCATACGCTTCGGCGATCTCGGCCTGCTTCTCGCGCATGAGCTGCGGCGACATCACACCCTCGGCCCAGCAGGAGAACCAGGTGCCCTTCTCGACGCCGCGGTTGTTCAGGATGATGTGCGCGTGTTTGTGCGCCCGGTCGTCATGGACCGCGAGGACATAGTCCCACTGATCGCCATATTCGCCGCTCTCGAAGAAATGCTCCGTCCAGTCCATCGCGATGTTGCGCACCTGGTCGACCGTCACGTCGGTCGGGAAGGAAAGCAGCATGTGTGAGGTGAAACCGAGCTTGGTCGAGCCGCGCCAGGTCCCGGCCCAGTCCTCGATGATGTATTCCTTCTGCTCGTCGGTCAGGACCTCCGCGTCGGTCAGCGCGTTGGTCATCGTCGAGTAGGTGTAGACCGCCTTGTCGTTGATGTAGGAGAGCTGCGCCCCGAGGCTTCCTCTCGTCTTGCAGCCCCCCGCCCGAATCCGTTTGAAAACTGCCGCCTGGCTCTGGCCCGACGCCGCCTTGAGTGCGCTGCGCGCGGACATGGTTCCGACGCGCGCGAAACTGCGACCCTGCCGACGCCCCGCGAGACGCGCGTCGATCCGCGCCGCGGCCTGACCCCGGATGCGCTCATCCTCCCAGAGCCGCCCCATGACCGAGGTGTAGAGGGCAAGCGGATCAGCCATTGCGCACCAGCCTCAGACCGCCGCCGGCCACGCGCGGGCCATCCTCCAGAACCGCGCTCTCCGCCCCCTGCCCTTCTTCCTTTTGCGGCCACTCCTGATGACGCAGCGCCTGCGCCACATCCTTCATCCGGCCCATCTCACGGCTCATGGACTGCGCCAGATCGAGCAGTTCGATCAGCACCGCGCGGTCCGCGTCAGAGACCTGCAGCCGACCACGATGGACCGCCTTGGCGAGTACCAACCCGGCGTCGCTCACGTCCTTCGCCTGACGCCACGCGGCGCAGAATTCCGCGGCCAGATCGCGGGGCACATCAAGAAATCCGCACCGCCCACGCAGCACGGTATTCAGCGCCTGAGACCGGTTGGCATAGCCCCGTTCGCGCCACTCCGCATCAAAGGCGTCCAGCTCGGATCGGCTGGCACGGAACGCCACCGTCTCGCTCGGATCGCGCACCGCGACGCCCTCGCCCGCCTCCTCTTTCGCGAGCCGGTTCACATGACGCGGAGAGATGCCAAATGCCGCCGCCAGCTCCTTCGCGCTTTCGCCCGCCGCAAAGCGCCGCGCCACTTCGATACGCTCTTCAAGCTTCAGGTTTTTCGCTGGCCTCGGCACGGGTCGGACCCCTTGGACAAAATGTGCAAACATTGGCCATATCCTGCCAACGTCTTCCTTCTCTCCTTCGCTTATACGTCAATACGTCAGTTTGCGCAATATGATGTTTTGCATGTTGTGTTTTTTTGCGGGCGTTTGGGGGCGCTCAAAACCGCTGCGCAGCGTGACATGGAACGCCGCAATCCTCATCGATGCGCAACAACCAGGTCGAGAATGCTGCCGAAACTAGCGCCCGAGCCGGTCACGGATCGGACGCCAGGAACACGATAACGACCCGCGCAAGATGGCGCGGGTCACGCCCTTCGAGGGCGTCACGAAACTTCTGAGAGACGGCCTCAGACCCCTGCGGATCCGAAGACCCGCAGGGGTGTCTGGGTCAGCGACCCAGTCCCAGAGAGCGCAGGTCGTCGTAGCGGCTGCGGGCGATCAGAGCCTCGGTCTCGAGGCTGTCGAGTGTCTCGGGATGGGCGTCTTCATCAAAGGCGGCGAGGTAGGCATCGAAGGCCATGTCGGCTTGCAGTTCGGCGAGGTCGATGGATTGTTCGAGTGTCATGGTGTGATCCTTTCCGTTGATCGTCGTTGGACGGATCGTGGAAAAGACCGGGGGCATGAGAGCGGGCTGCATCCGGCACGGGGCGGAATGAAATGGAGCACGCCGGGGGCGGGTTTGTTGTGAGCGATGCCCCCGCAGCGCTCAAGGCGCCAGCCGTCCAGAAACCTGCCCCCGGAGTTGCCGACCGCTCGACCCCGGGCTAGCGATCTCTAAGGCCAACAGGTCGACGGACAGGCGCGCGGCGGTGACACTGGCGTGAGACGTTGCCCCCAGGCTCATGACGTTGATTTGCGATTTCTACCCTCGCGGCACAGTGTAAATTCGCCACCCCGGGAAGCATCACGAAGACGGTCCTGGCGCGGTTTGCTCGACTGAGAGAAGGAGTGCGCTTGGCTCGCTAAGTGGGTCCCAGTTCTCCGGCTGACATTCGGTTCCGCCACGCGCTTGCTCGATCCACGATGTCACTGAACACAAGGATCGGAACCGCATTTGCGACCTATCCAGTCTGACTACCCGCCACTGCCTCCGCGTCCGAAATATGAGGCATCCTTCGGACACCGATCTTGCGCCCGCCCAAGGCTGGTTCTCCAGAACGCAGAAAAGCCAGACCGCCGAAGCGGTCTGGCTGTTGGCTTAGGCGGCGTCTTTCGGGCCCCAGGGGATGACGGCCTGCAGAGACAGATCGTCCTGGTTCGCGGCTTTGCCGAGGTTGGCGTTGAAGCCGTGGTCGCGGATGGTCAGCGTGTAGTAGTCGGCGCCAGTCTCCTTGTTCTGCTTCTTCCAGATGCCGCCGCACTCGACCAGCTTGCCGCGCGGGGAGCGGCCGAGGACGCGGTGCGTGGGGGCCATCGGGTTCGTGCTCGCGACGGGTTCGACCGTGACGTCGAGGTCGAAGTTCAGGGTTGAAATGGAGCCGACGCCCTTGGCGGTCTCAAAGTCGGCGCTGGTGAATTTGATGCAGTTCGTGGTCATTGCTCTTCTCCTTGTTTGCGTTGCAATGATGGTCACCTTGCAGCTGGCCAAGGCACGGCCACACCGAAGGCGAAGCGTAGCGGAGAGGGGCAGGCGCCGGTCTTTTTGACCCGCGCGGAATGACCCGCAGGGTCAGGGGAAAAAGATCGGCGGCAACCTTTGTGGACGGGACGACAGCTGCGACCAGCATGTCATGCAACTCAGACATCGGGAGAAGTGCGGTGGCCGCGA
>Ga0209634_1002718_pt1 | contig 12267 bp, 5 predicted proteins | sample LinPmetageLP40_FD_184043 | JGI IMG/M metagenome (GOLD analysis project Ga0209634, IMG submission 184043) | Marine viral communities from the Pacific Ocean - LP-40 (SPAdes) (version 2) | ecosystem: Environmental > Aquatic > Marine > Oceanic | place: Pacific Ocean | collected 2010-08-26 | reverse complement strand
AACTATTAAACAAGCAAAAAAATTAGATAAAATTTTAGTTAAAAATGGATTAAAAATAGATGCTGTCATTGAAATAAAAACACCAGATGAAATGATAATAAAAAGAATTACTGATAGATATATGTGGAAGGATTGTGGGGCCACTTGCAATAAATCAGGCAATCAACCTAAATCGGAAGGTATTTGTGATGTTTGTACAAGTTCCGAATTTAAAACAAGAACAGATGATACTGAAGAAGTTGTTAAAAAGAGATTAGATTCTTATCATAAGGAAGCTAAAGCAATTATAAAATATTATAAAAAACAAAAAATATTTTATCCAGTTAGCGGTGCATCTGGAAAAGCAGAAATTACCGATAAATCAGTTAGAAAAGTACTAGCAAAATTATAATTTTTTTTTTTATTTTAGTGTGTATAAAAAAATTAAAAAAAATTTAAATATATATTATATGGAATGTAACTGTTGTTATAAATTAGAACCTAAAATAAATGAATGTAAATATGGTCACTTTGTATGCAATGAATGTAAAGATAAAATTTGTCAAAAAACATGCATTTATTGTAATCCATGTAATCAAATTTATGAAATAAAAGAAAAATCAATATTCGACAACTATCTTTTAGTTACAATAACTATTTGTACCTTGATTATATTTTATTTTATTTTTTGTGCTATTTTATATAATTTATATATTTTTTTAATTAATTATTTTTTTTATGAATATAAAAAATTAGTTATTAATATTAATATATATAATAGTATTATTGGATTTATATATAATATATTTTTAGTATCATTTACATGTCTTATGATAGAATTTTATGATAAATTCTAACTTAATTTATTGTTGAATTTTTTTAATACATAATTCTTACTTAATTTATTGTTGAATTTTTTTAATAAGAAATTCGAAAAAACATATTTAATAATATAATAATATTATTAAATATATTATGATTAATTTAAGAAAAAAATATACTAAATTAAATACTATTAATACCAAGATACAAAAAACTAATCAAGATAAAATTATATTTATTTATAATGTAATAAATGGAGAAAAATTGTATCTTAATAATTTCTTACTATTTACTTCAAAAAAATATGAATGGATTTTTAATGATTTTATAATAAAAAGTCATGATAATAGAGCATTAGATTCTTGGATAGATCCTGAAGATCATAACTCTAATGAAGTTATATTATACTATTTAAATGAAAGTAATAATCAAAAATTTAGATTAATAAATAATAATATTCAAACATTTTATGGTAATAAAATTTTATCTATAGATAATGAAAAAAAAGTAGGTTTAGGTTTAGGTTTTAATAAACCCTTATATTATCAAATAAAAGAAAAGGAAATAAAAATAAATTATTTATCTTATAATATTTTAGTTGGATTATCTGAGTATGAAGATGAATTAATACATTCAAAACCAGAATTCAGAAATTGGTCAAAAAGAAAGGATAAAATAAAAAAGATTATATTAAAATCTGATTTAGGAGTTCTCGTAGAATCAATAGAATCTTTATTACCTGAAATATTACCTAATAATTACTCTTATTGTTTTGTAAATAAAAAAAATAATTTAGATGGGACAACTATATTTTATAATAATAATAAATTTGATTTAGTCGATGAGTTTAAATCTTATTTATTTAGTGATACTAATCAAGTTGTTTTACGTATTATTTTATCTGAAAAAAGCACTGATAAATATTTTGCTATAATAGGTCTTCACTTAAAATCTGGTTATGCTGAATTAGAATATAGAAGAACCAGAGAAATGAGTAGTGCTTTATCAAAAGCATTAGATGGATTACCAGATGATATGCCTATTATTATTTCTGGTGATTTTAATTGTGATTCTTTAGGCGATTATGATCGTGAATCATTAAAAATAATAGAATCATTAGATTTTAAAAATATTCCATTAGAAGAAAATCAAATTACTTATAATCATTGGCATGAAAGCATATTTGACTATATTTATGTCAAAGGTAATATATCATTTAAAAAAGCATTTACTAATGTTAAGAAAAAATCAAAACCAGCTCCAAATGATAAACAAGGCTCAGATCATTTCCCTCTTCAAGCAAAATTAATATTAAATTAATAGTTTATTTTTATATTTATTTTTATATTTATAATTAATATTATGATGGAATATCATAAAAAGTATTTAAAATATAAAAATAAATATTTAGATTTAAAATACAATAATAAAAATTTATGTTTAAAATACAATAATCAAAAAAAATATACATTAGAGGGAGGAAGTAAATTAATACTTTCTAATCTTCCTATTTATTTATTATTATGTGGAAAATATAAATATAAAACTATTGAGGAAATAAATGAAAATAGAAATTGTAGTATAATTGGACAAAAAATAGCAAAATCATTAATTAGAAATGCAAGTACAAGAATTTTTGACAAACCTGAAAAAAGTGTTATTGAATTAATAGTTAATTCATTTGATTCTTATCCACAAGATTTAAAATCAATTGGTAAATTTGGTATGGGATTCTTTTCATTTTTATATTGGATAATTAATAAACCTAAAAGATTTATAATGATTCAGACTACTTCTAACGATAAATCTGAAAATAAAAGTTATCAATTAAAAATTTATTATGAACCAGATACAGATATTACAGATGAAAATGAAAAGATTACTTTTATTAAATTTGATTTAGTTGAATTACCTCCAATTTCTACAACAGGAACTATTATAACTTTGAATTATGTTGATGATAAATTATCTTCAAATGAACTGATTGATTTAAATAATGCAATTAATACTTTAAAATTTTTTTATAGAGGAAAACTAATTAATAATGAAACTGGTATTATTATAAATAACAATGTAACTAAAATGAATGAATTTGAAGTATCATTTTCTTTAACAAAAGATATTTTAAGAGTAGAAGATAATGGGTCAGGTATTACATTAGATAATATATTAAATTCTTTATTAATACCATCAGTATCTACTAAAGGAATTTCTCAAACAAATTGTAATGGTATTGTTTCTGATTATACTAATATTATAAAAACAACTAATGATTTTAACATGTTTTATATAACTGTTGGTGGTATTATTATTTTCAAAAAAGAATTTGAATACTATGAACATGGATATGATATAATAATTGATATGCCTGTTCAAACAAAAGTACCAGTTGCTCGTAATGATGTTATTTTAACCAAAGAAGATAAAGATGATTGTAAAAGATTATTTTTATTAAATATTGACAAATTATTATCTAGTACAGAGATTAATGTTAAAGATATTAAAATTATTAATTTAATGTTAGTAAAAAATGCTTTATTAACATATATAAATTATACTCCTGATACGTTTTTAGGTTCTGAATTATATAATTTTTTAATAAATAAAGAAAGTCAATTAAAAGAAACATTTACTAATATACCATTTAATTTTATTGATTATTTAGAAAAAAATTATACGATTTTAAATTTAGATACAAAAAATTTTATTATAACTGATAATTTAAATTATAATTCTTTAGAGTCAGAATTAATAGCAAAAACATTACCAGATCATAAAACAGATGAGATATTTTCTAATAAAATATTAATTTCAATTTATATTGATGATGATTTTAATGATTTTAATTTAGAAAATGTTATATTTATTAATCAAGGATTAATTGATAGCTATATTGATCCCAGTTTAACGCTTTTAAATAAAATCGAAAAAATACAAATTAAACAAAAAATTTTATTAAATTATACAAAAACAAGACTAGATTTAATATCAAATGATGAAAATTCATATATCTTAGAAAATTTTACTAATAATACCGAAATTAAAAATACAATAAGTAGTATATACTCTGAATTAAAAATATATGATGAAACTATTCAAGGATATTTTAATATTATAGTAAACAAAATTTTGAATTTATTAAATAAAAACATCATATTTGTCTCACGTAATTATTTCACTAGTTTGAAATTCCCTACTTTTTTAACAAATGATTCCTGGTTTTCATATCATACAACCAAGGAACCATTTTTAAACCAATGGAATAGCAATATGATTGATATTTTGGTTGCTACCGTAGTTCGAAACTATTATAATAAAATTGATTTACATATAGCTGGTAAATCAGGTAATTTACAATACAAATCACCTTGGAAGGATATAATAAGAGAAATTGGTGTTTTAGTCTCTACATTTTGTTTGTTTGAATTTTATAATTATCATTTAAAAGTTAATCCTTTTTTTGATGTTAAAAAATTAGAATTACTTGTTTATAATTTTAATAATCTATTAAATGAAATGAATATTATGGATTTAAATGTAAGATATGGTGGAAGTATTGAAGAAAAACATATTATTAATTATAATTCATATTTTAATTCAATTATAGAAGGTCCATATAATTATTTTAAAATGAATACTCAAAACCGTTTTTATTTAATACAACGTATATGTAAAAATTTAGATGAACCATTACAAAGAAAAATATGTAATTTTCAGTTACAATATTTATTAAATGAAAACGTATTTAAACCAAGCGATATTTATCGTATTAGAGATTTGTATATAAAATATAATTATGAATTTAATCCATTTATATTTTTATTTTTATCTAAAAAAATTGAGGGTAATGATTTTAACTACTTTGAAATTTTAAAAGAAACATTAGAAATATCAGATAATTATCAAATATTTATGTTTATTATGAATATTATAACTATCTTATTAAACAAATATATTACATTTTATTTATATAAAAAAGGGATAATATCAATTCAAGATTTGAAACAATATTATATTAGTGGTGGTGCTATGGAATATAATAGAATTCATTTACATGAAATATTAAATCTGGCTAATATTGAACATACTTTTAATAAAGAAATTGATCCTAAAGATATTGTTATATTAAAAGATAAACTAATTGCTACTAAAAAATCAGATTTATTTCGATTACTTTTGGATACATCGGTTTCATACTATGATGAATATAGATCAGATCTCAATCATTTCTTAGAATATTATTATTCAGAAAATATATCTAGAATTAAAAGTACTCTAGAACATGATAGATTTGATAATGATAGTATTTTAGAGAATTTCAAAGAATTATGTGATAAATTAAAATTATTTTTAGTAAAACAACCAGATGAAGACTCCATAGCTTATATTAGTAATATAAATGATAGAATCAAATTTTTTATGGAATATGATATCAAAAAAATATGGAATAGTCTTGATAATCCAGAAGAAAATGCAGAAGATATTGATAAAGATTTGGCATTTATTCTTCAGGATACTAATAAAAAACTTTTGGAAATATATAGAGAAGTAAAACGTGATGAACATTGGATGAGTGAAGGTCGGTTTGATTATGTTAATATTGATAATAATAATTATACATGGGATCATATTGCAAAAGAAAAAATTAAATTACCATTAGAAAAAGATATTATTATTTACAGAAATAAAAAAATAATAATAGAAGAATTAACAAATTTTTGGATTAAAATATTTAGAAATGATTATAAATTTAAAAGAGAAGATGTTTTTGATGGTAGAAGAGAAATAAGTAGAGATCATAAATATAATATTGAATATTATTTACTCCATATTACTGAAACAGATCCTGAAAAATTATGTAATGATGTATTTTTTCCAAAATTGTCATTAAATGATATATCATGGTTAAGAGATATTGAATTAATTAAAACAAAAATTAATAACATTTATGAATTTGTAAATTCAAAAATAAAATTTAAAAGTATTGAAAATTTTAATAATGTTTGTAGAACATATAGTTGGAAAATATTTCAAAATATTAATGTTCCTATAGGTACGATGGATTCTAGTAAAGGTAGATTATATAGTAAATATTATAATCCATTTATATATTCTTATAATAATAACGAATTTAAATTATTAAAAGAATATATAAATGGATTTGAATCAGATAATATAATAATATTAGAAAATTTACCAATAGATAAAGAATATAATTTTAATTTTACTTTATCTAATTTTATTAGTTATGTAATGGAAAATGATATTTCCCCGGAAGATGATTATGATTCAATTAAAACCAGTTTTGAAGGTTCTGAACTTGTACCAATTGATATGCAAATAATTAAAATTGCTGCAAATCAGGGTAGTACTAAGAATGTTTTTGAATCAGTAACAACTGAATTATTACAAAACTCATTTGATGCAATTAATGAAAATCAACCAGAAAATAAGAATATTAATATTAATTTATCAATATTTAATCATGATGAATCTGATTCGAGTTTATTTTTAGAAATTATAGATTATGTAGGTATTCCTAATTTTCATATTATAATCAATTTAATGATACCTTATTTGAGTGATAAAGTAAGTCAACCAAATTTAACAGGAGAGATGGGAAATGGATTTTTTAATGCATATCGTTTTAGCGAAAATGTATGGATAAAAACAATTCATAATAATAATTCATATGAAATAAAAGATAATTTAGTAAAAGATGGTAATGGTGATGTAATCGATATAGATAAATTTATACTTTATAGTAATATCGAAGCAGAACCTGTAGAAAATTCAACTTCAATTCAAGTATTATTTAATAGAAAACCTAATAATTTAACATATAATGACTATATTTATTTGATTAATTTTATAAAATCAAATTTCTTTTATTCATATAGTGATATAAATATTTATTTAAATGATGATTTAATAAATGGACGAAAATTGGAAGCATTATGTTGTCTAAAACCATCTATTTACATAAATTATGAATTATATATGCCTTCATTAATATTAACTAATGGTTTGCCATTTACTAAAATGGAAGATTTTATAAATAATAATAATATAATACCTCCTAATTATCTTGAATTAATTAATAAGGGTTTAATTTTAGATTTACCAAAAAGTATGTATACACCTACACAAAGTAGAACATCAGTTAAATTTAATTCGGAGAAAGATATAGTACATATTAGATTAAATTTATTAAAAGGTATATATGAATTTTATATTCATAAATATAGAAATGAAGATACATCAATATTACAATATATAAGTCATTATGATTCCGAAATTAATATACAGGATGCATTGACACAACTGGTTCCAGATTTAAGTTGGTTTGTCAGTACTTTTATTGATAAACTACAAGAATTATTAAATACAGGAAAAACTAGACTAACTTTACATAAATTTTTTATGTATTTTAAAAATAACGAAAAAAATATTGCTGAATATATTAATATACATATCAATAAATTTACTTTTGAAGAAATTGATGGATATTCTAAAGAAGATGAATATAAAACATCTATTAAAAAAATGATAGAAGAAACAGAAATAATACAGGAAAAAATTGCTTTAAATTGGATTTTAAAAAAAATAAAGCGAAAAGACAAATATAGAAAAACCACTATTGATACTAGTACTATATTTAATATTAAATTAAATAAAAAGGATGATTTTTTACAAAAAATAAGAAATTTAGAAAAAACAATATTATCAAATCCTGCTTTAAAAGAATCAATTGAAGAGCAAATTGAAAAATATAAATTGGAATTACATAAAATAGAAAATCCTAGTTCTTTAAGAGAATTAAAATTAGCAGACCGTATTATGGTATTAGATAAAATAAAACTAATTTTTACTTTTTATATAGAAACATATTTTACATTATTAATATCGAATCCTGATTATGAGTTAAAAACTAAAATATTACCAAATGTAAGCATTAATAAAAGAACAGATAATATATTAGGTTCGTATTCTTATTATTCTAATACAATTAATGTATATTTGGAAATGGATCAAATAATGCAATTATTAGATATGTTATTACATAATAAAAAAGATGATGAAATAATATTACGTATTTTATATGGAAATTTTAAGGAAATATATAATAAATATTTTAATGGTAATATTCAACCTGTAGGGGTAATTTTACACGAATTAGAGCATTTTAGAAGAGGTAATGGTCATACATCATCAGATGCCCATGCAGAAATTAATGATGAATCATTTGATAAAGTTTGTTTTAATATTTTTACAGAATTACAAAAACAAAATTTTATTAATATATTTTTAGAAAAAATTTCAAGCCTTGCCAATGAAAAATTAAGTACTATTTTTAATGATTTATTGGATATATTAGAAAATAATAATAAATATAATTTATTAGATTAATTCTTCTAATTCAAGCTCAAATTTTTCTGCATTTGTATAATCTTTAAGATCCATTGCTTGTTTTATATCGTGTTCTAAAGCCTTAATACGTTCAATTAAATCAGCATCTGCTTCTTCTTGCACCCTTCTTTTTTCAATAAAAGTTTCAGCATTTTCTATATCATTATTATTTTTATCAATATCTTCTTGAAGTTTTTGCATTTCATTAGTAACACCTTCTGTTGTTTTTTCATCATAAAATTTAAAAGTTCCGGGATATCCTTCTTCAAAATTTTCCTTTAAAATACATTTATTATTTATATATGAGCATTTATATTTATCACATTCTGCTAAATTTCTTTTTAGTAAACATTTTCTTAATCCATAGGTTCTTATTTCATTTTCTGATTCTGTATAAGATCTATAATTGCGAAACAATCTTTGCTCGTCTCTTTCTAATTGTTCTTTTAATGATTGATTTCTTCTTTTTTGTGTGTTTAATTCTGTATTAAGTTGTGACATTTTTGTTTTATATTCTATTTCTTTTTTTTTTAATTCATCTAAACTTTGTGGTTGTAAACTTTGTGCATAAACGGCATCACCTTCTGTTTTTTGTGTACCTTCTTTATGTCTTAGTTCTAAATTTTCTTTTAATCCAAAAGTCATATTTGATTGAATTAATGAACTAATCGATTTTTCTACTTGTGGAATACCATCTCTACATAGCAAAAATTGAAATTCATCATTATATAATTCATATAAATGCTTATTTTTTTCTAATTCTTCTAATGCAAATTTATTTAAATAAATACTGGGCATTGCAGAACATACTGCTTCTTTATATATTTTTAATTCAAGGTTTTTATTAACTAAAAAATCTTTTAAAGTATCAAATTTTATTTGAAGAACCTCTTCTTTTATAATCTTAAAGATATCTTGAACAAATTTATTCATATATTTATACCCAGTTGCTGCTTTTCTAATTTCTGGCAAATCAGGATTAGTATTAGGAGCATGTATATTATAGAGATCTATGTTTATATCTTTAAACATTCCCATAGTTACAAGATAAGAAGAAGAAGAAACTATTTTTGCTATAAAATTTAAATATAAATTTCTAATAAAAAATAATATTTCATCATAATTATTAAATAATTTTAAAATATCTGATTTATTTTTAATAATACTTTCTAAAGCTTGAAATTCATATGAACCCTTACGAGCATGACTTGAACTTGCATATTTTCTCCATGAAGGAAAAAATAAAATTATTTTAGTATTTTCAATAATTTTTGATATAGCATCAATATTTATAGTTGATACCCCACCTTCAGATCTACAAGCTCCTGATATTAAAGTTAAATTTTTTAGACTTTCATTTTTTAATAATTTTAAAATATCTACTAAAGAAATACTTTTTTGAACTACATCTGATGTCTGATATCTTGCAAATCCTTGTGAATTTGAACCATGCGTAGTTATATATAATAAAATATTTATATAGTCATGTCTTTCTTTTATTTTAATTAAATTTGCAATCAAGTTATCTTGTGTATTATTTGTTAAAAATATTATTTTAGTATTTTCGTCTAATATAGCATTTGTCATAGAGTCATTTTTAAAATAATCTTTATATTGAGTTTCTGTTATTTCAGAACCACCATCATTTACTAGAAGTTTAAAAATTTGTTTTCTTTCTATAATAGTGCCTGGTAATCTACCTTTTCCTACCGGTTTTTCTGGAAAATCATTTGATATAAATATGATCAAATTCTCTTTTGTAGAATCAGCACTACTTCCTCCTTTTAATTCTAAATATTTATTTTTATATTTCAAATATTTATTTTTATATTTTTTACTATTATCTATAATAGTCATTATATATATATATATAATAGTAAAAAAATTAACTTTATTCTATATATGCTTATAATTAGATGAATTTTATAAATTTATATATATGACTTGTTACTAGTATTGAAACATTTTTTAAATTTCCAATGTTTATTTTTATATTTTGATTAGTATTTATTATTTGTATTAAGGTGATATCTGCCCCAATTTAATAGAATAATATTCTTAATTAACATTATTAATTAGTTGTAAATATTTATTTTTATATTTTAAGTATTTCATTTTATAATTTGTAGTATTAAAATAATCACTAATAAAATTAATAATATATTCCAATTTTACAACTGGATAATATTTTATTTGTTTTTTTATTTCTCTAGTTCTATTTTCAGAATCTAAAATAAAAATTTTTAAAGCATGTTTGTTATAACCAGATTTACTTAAAATTTCTCTTAATCCATCCAAATGAGCTGCTCCAACAGTTATAATTATATTATCAAAAACATTTGATTCTAATTTCTGTTTCCAAAAGATTGATTCTCTTAACATACCACTATAAATTTTAAAAAATTCACTAGTCCATACAGTAAAATATTTTGGATGTAAATGAAATAATGGTATCGGAAAGTTTTCTTTTTCAAAATCTTCTTGACCTCCTGTTTTTAAGTAAACCTCATAAGATTTTTCTTGAAATGCTTTGTAGATAGGTTCTAAAAATAAATTATCATTAACTAAGTGGGGAATCAAATAAAAACATGTCATATATAATTTTTGAATAAAATCATTATTAAATCCTATTTTAGTAGAATCTAATAAATTAATAAAAAAAGAATATGTATTTTGATCTAATTCACCTAAAACTTGATTATATAAATCAGAACTACTAAATAAATTTTCTTCGTAATCTAATTTTTTAAATAATTTTACTATTTCTAAAATCATATTATTTACTTCTTTTTTAACATAAAAATCACTTAATAGAGTATTATCATAAACAAAGAAAAATAGATAATTAATTAATTTATATAATGGATTTTGTGTATCTAAAGGAATACAATTAGGAATTGTTAAAATATTTTCACAAAATAAATGAAGATTTTGTATTTTTAAAGTATTTAAATAAGCATTAAGATCTCTCTCTTCGCGATCATGAGCATTACCAATTATTAATATTTTTTTTTCTGGTTTATTATTCATAATTTCATTAATTTTTAATTCAGTTTTACAATTATATGAATTATCTATTTCTACTTCTTTTTCATGAGTAACATCATCATCTTCATCTATATGGCTTTCTTTAAATTTAAAACATTTTGTTTCACCGTCACTTGGTTTACAATCTTTACAATTTAACATAATTATTTATATTATATAATAATAAAATATAAAAAATAAAATATATGATTAATTAAGTTGTCTAAAATATCTTATAGTATATTAATATATTATTTATGAATTTTAATATAAAAATTGTTTATGATAATTCTTTAAAAAAAAATATAAAAGAATTATTAGCATATTTAATAAAGTCAGGATATTATAATTCTAAAGAAAAAAATAAATGCAGATATGATGATTCAAAATATCAAGATATAGGTGATACAGGTATTACTCTTAAAACATTACCTTATCGTGATAGTATTAATTTAAGTGATGAAAAACCTGATAAATCTGATTGTGCATTATGTAATGCAATTCAAAATCACAAAAGAATAGAACCCTTATCCTTAGCCAAGTCTTTGTTATGGAGAGGATATGTTATAAGACCTAATGATTTTCCTTACTTGAAAAATCATCTTTTAATAATGTCAGCTGATCATAATCATGGTAAAAGTGATAAGAGAGGATCACAAAACATATTACATATGGAACCAAATATAATAAAAGATATGTTAGATTTTTATTTATTATTAAAACAAAATGGAACCATGTTTTTTAATGGCTTAGCAGGAAATTCTCAATATCATTTTCATTTTCATTATATTCAAGAACCTTTACCTATTGAAACATATATTAATGATTCTGTTATTAATAAGCAAGAAAAATATAAAACAATAAGCGGTAATGATGTTTATTTGTTTAAAACAAATTCTTTAAAAAAATGTTTTAGAGGTATTTTAATAACTGGAAAAAAAGAAACAGTAGGCAAAGATATTTTTAAAGTATTAGGAAGAATAAAGAAAAAAGGATTTGAATATAATGTTATATTGATTAAAAATAATT
>Ga0209634_1002717_pt1 | contig 12268 bp, 9 predicted proteins | sample LinPmetageLP40_FD_184043 | JGI IMG/M metagenome (GOLD analysis project Ga0209634, IMG submission 184043) | Marine viral communities from the Pacific Ocean - LP-40 (SPAdes) (version 2) | ecosystem: Environmental > Aquatic > Marine > Oceanic | place: Pacific Ocean | collected 2010-08-26 | reverse complement strand
TCAAGGTTTGGGCTATACTCAATAGGATTACCAATATCAGTTTCCATTTCTAATATAGAATCTGTTTTTTTTAAGCTGATTCTTCCTCACTTTCACTCGCTTCCTCGTCATCTACCACGAAATCCTTGAGATTGCCATTATCATCAGCGTCTTCGTCATAATCGTCATCACTACCTTCTTCTGAGTTATATTCATCTTCAGTGTCAATTACTGAATCATCTTCAAAATCATCGTGATCATCTGTAGCATAATCGTCATCTAGTACAGTTTCTACTGGTATATAAAGAACGGGCTTCTTTATAACCCTACCAAAGCGAGAACGAGTACTAACTACCATTTATATACTTTAAACACTGTTCTGTTTAAGTATCTTTAGGGTGAAGTTTACTAGTTATTTTAGGGAGTAAGATGTGAGTTCTTCCACTGTTCTTCTTACATATTGGACATTTTTGTTTTATTTTGTTTTTAGTAATGACATACGACATAGTTTTATTCTCATGTACACCAGAAATAGTCTCACAGTAGTTAGATGTGGTTAACACTAAAAAATTGTTTTTATCCCTAGTTACATTAACCACACGTGTATCATCGTTACACTTCATATTCTTATTAATGAAGTTTTCAAGATCTGGTTTTACGTCCATCTGTTTAATTTCTGGTTTTTCTACAACTTTTTTGATTTCCGGACACTTACTGATAACCTCCTTTTTAGGGTAAAGTTTATCAATAATGTCACTCGTCAATTGATGTCGGCGACCACAAAAGTATTCACAAAAGCCATCACGACGTCCCAAAATAGTTTCATGTCGACTGAAACATTTCTGGAGAATGAACTTTCCACTAAGTATAAACCATACATGATTCGAACTATGATTTCTTTTTACATTTTCACAGTATCTAGAAGTCGTCGCTGCGAAATATGTTTCTTTGTTTTTGAATAGTTTAGTGATATATGCACCCCCTTGACCCTCCATATTTTTTCGAATAAACGTTTCGATTCGGTTTTTCAATTCCTCGTCATAAATTTCATTATTAGTTTCATCTTCTGAAAAAGAATCCTCCTTGACTCGTATAGACACTGAAGGTGATTCCACTGAAACTGTGCTAGGTGCGTCAGTTCTAACAGCTGACATTTTAAGGATTTCAACTGACGGTTCTTGACTTATTCTCACGAGAGAACAAACCTTGTAAATAAAAACTGGGAGATAAGCCAACTGATCAACCCTACCATTTTCACAATCCTTACACCCCTGACCTCCACATGCTTCGTGTTTTGCTCGTTTGTACGACCATGGCATCCTAAACCCACTTCCTTTAGTCTTCCTACGTGTGTCACCATACACAGATGAATCAATAATTTCATTCCAATCCATATCACCTTTAAATTTAGAAAGAGACACTAGAATATGTTCACGGAGTGCTACAGCTGAACTCTGATCAACCACGAAATTAGGCCAATTGAGATGTACACCCGTTTTCATTAGATCTCCAGACACCTTTGGTGGTGATACAGAAACGAGACATTCTTTACCACCATGAAATTTAACAGTTTCACAAATATTTTTAGATATATCATGGATATCGTCAATACCTAGGGGATCGACATCTTTATAGTCGATGTCAACGAAAAAGTTATAGGTCTCACTCTTTTGCTCGACGACGTAAATTCTCTCACCAGATTTTACAGACTCTATATACTTATCGTAAAATTCATTCAATCTATCAAATGGCACTGAGAGTTTACCCCCGTCCATGAGCACATGTGATAGATTGGTAGCATTATTGAATTTTTGGGAAGTGTACCAATTCTTAAACATACCTTATTATTGTTCTTCATCTCTAAACCATTTCATACATGAGACGTCCTGATATTCTTGATTTTGAGAAATTTGCTTTTTAAAAGTAAGTAATTCGTAAACCGTTTTACTTTCATTATCTTTGTACCACTGCTGAATCTCTTCTTCACACAGTCCTCGGTTCTTCTCAAGTAGTTCACCAATCTGTCTTAAAATAAAAGCCTTGGACTTCATTATTTAATAGAGAAGGTTTTTCTATTGTGAGAACTTATACACGCATAAAATTGGGGATTCTTAATGACATTATCTATGATCAACTTCCATCGTTTACGTCCATTGAATTCTTCTAGTGTATCATAGCTCATGAAGTCATTTTCATCGTGGGTTTTACGAATGGGTTGATTGTTCATTTTTTTGATTTGTGTTTTGTGTTTTTCTTCGTAAAACTTACGAATTTGTGTTTGTTGTTCTGATCGATTGTAATTGACAAAGAATATGAATACGTTATATTCTAGGTCTACTGTTGGGCTTTCTTTATGTATAAATTTGAATTCTGTATATTCACCATTTTTTAGTGACACGACACCACGTGTCTCTTCTTCTAATTCTCGTAGGGCACATCTCAAGGGGTTGTAAATTTCCCGTCTTCTACACCCACCCGTTACGAAAATCCAATCTTTAAATCTCCAGTCTCTTACTGTGAGAAACCTCGGTTTCCCATCGGTAAAAGTAACCGGTACTGCAATCGCTTTGTACTTCTTCATTGCGCATTCGCAAGTTATAATAAGTGGATATGATTATTCTTCGGATTTTTCATCCACCTCATCGATATCTTCAAGCTTCTTTTCAGGTACAGGAACTGGAGCAGAAACTGGCTCCGGGGGTGGAGCTAAGTGTCGAACGACCTGGGCTGAGAAACCTTTAAAATTGTCAATATCCTGTTTAGCCTTGTTTAGCTCTTTAAACATGTAAATCATACCAATTGCAAAAACGATCGCTGCAACGATGAGTAGGGTGTCTTTATTGACTGGAACCATTTATAAAAGAAAATGTCATTTTCTTTTTAAGCTTTCTACATCACGGCACCCATCTTAGTCTTACCAGCAGTGGGGCATTCGTATGGGCTCTGGGCAAATTGAACGGCTTCGTAATGCGCATTTTCACACGATTTGCTTGTTGGCTGTGTGGGTTGACCAACAAACTTTTCGAGTGTCCTGGAGTTAGGATCGTACGTCAATACAAAAACGATGGCAAGTAGGAAGACAACCTTCCACAACATCTTTTATTATTTACACATATAATTAGTTACTGTAGAGAAGACCTGCCATACCATTCTCAATGCGGAGCACATTATAGTTTACGGCATAAATATCTTTACCAACATCCTGGTTATCATTGATAATACGAGCACTGTCTAAACGACTGAAGTTCAGAGTACCAGTGGGCTGAAGCTTTCCAGTGTCGAGACAGAAGGGCATCAAGAAAAAGTACTTGGGGTAATTCATCTGGTAACCACCACCATAGGAGGTGTGGTAGAAGAGAGGTACAGTACTGAAGTTGGGGTGAGCAAACTTGTAGTCAGAAACATCTGTACCATTGATTTGGAGCTTAAGCTTGTTATTAGCGTTAAGGATCGCAAGATCGGCTGTGTCTCCAGAAGCTAAATATTTCACGGGGTGATTGAAGTTGAGCTCCTGGATCTTGGCACCAGAGGCAACCGCCTTCTGAACCTGGGTGATGAGCATGTTTTGGGGCTGGGAAGCGAAGACCTCACGCTCCTGGGTATCAAGGTACGCGTAATTGGCGTAGACGTCCCACTTCTTGCTGGAATCAGCGGCGGCGGCACCCCAAGTGATGCGAAGCTCGACATCGTGATACTGGAGAGAAATGAGTGGGAGAGCAGTCTGCCAGTTCTCACAGAAAGCGAAGCGAAGCGGGTAGAAGTTCTCATTGTTTGAGCCACCGTAGAGATCAGCAGCAGAACACTTGGCGTAGTTGGTCGCGGCAGTTCGGGGAGCGATGAATGTAGAGTAGGTAGAATCTTGTTCATCAATAACTTGACCTCCAATTAATAATTCGACCTTAGAAATTACAGTCCTCCAGTCAGCAACAGCAACCGTCGCAGTACCTGTGTTGGCGACTAGGTAGACATAGTTGAGCATGTCACCCTTGCGCTCGAAGCGAATGGTGGACATACCATTGTTAGAGACGTTGCCTTGAATGACCTGACGCTCGACAGTTTGGGAAAAATTTGTATGACGTTTGTAGGTGGAGCGGAAGAAGCTCACCTCGGGCTGACCGACGAGGTGTACATCCTGGGCTCCGACGGCTACGAGTTGGGCAATACCACCAGACATTTTATAATATAGTGAGAGTTTATTTTTAAGCTGGGAAGACTTACAAACTGGGATACAATTTGTAAGAAATGTTTTTTTATGTATGAATTCTACGAAGTCCTACTTAACCACAGTGGTAGGTACAACCCACAAATGCCGCTATGTGAACAGTATTTGCTTCGTCTGTTATATTTCCATCGGATGTGAGATATCTAAGATCGTATTCTGTTTCCGTTTCTTCACTTTCAGTCCATGTGAGCTGTCCATTTTCATCTAAGACATTCACTAACTCCCGTCTAACTTCAGTCTCATAGCCTGGTTGTGGTTCGGTTGTTTCTTGTTCATCAAGTTTATAATACTTCTTAGATATAATTAGTTTATATTCGTGTTTATTATCACCTTTGAATGCGTCAAATTTATCTTTGGGACATTTGTTTTCGTATATTTTAACCTTAATTACTTCGTATAAAGATGAATTCTTATCGTATTCTTCTTTACTTAAATGCTTTGACTTTGTACTGTATATGACTTCTACGTCATATTTTGATGGATCTAAATTGTACTGTTCTTCATTTATATCTGCAATTTCATCAGAATCTTTAATTTTGTATTTAGTTTCTTTATCATATAACAATTGATTCTGATCGTATTCTTCTTTACTGACCGTCTTACTATCATATATTCTTTTATAAGCAACCGACTCATACAATCCAACGGGGGTCGTGTCATTGATATCATATATTTCATTTCTGGAATAATATTCATAATCCTCCGCCAATCTTAACGACTCGTCTGTAACGTCGTATTCATCCTTTGTGATATTCACCTTATATGTAAATTTATAGTAAGTTATATCCTTCAACTCCTTCACAAGTGTCTTAATCTTACGCATCTTCTTAGTAAAGTCACAGTCTTGTGTGATTTTTGCTATTGTGTAATTGTGTATGATATCATCATCTTGGCGCATACCATAACCGGTTACGTTTGAAGACGTTATGTAATCACCCGAATCCAGTGATCCGTTAATATTAATTGTCCATATACCACCTTCACCCAATGCATTTATTTTTAAACGTGTAGGATCATCTGGGAGATATGATTCGGGATCAGCTTTCAATGATATAACTCCTAAACATGTCTTGTCCTTCTCTTTGTTGGTCAGAGAAACTATGGGTAGAGCTTCATTTATAGTTGGTTTAGTTATACTGTCATGGTTGAGATATTCATTATTATTGGCAGATACAACTAGACCTTCATATTTTGGATAGTCATTTGGTGAGATATCTTTCATCAAACATCTGTGCTGCCCCGTAAAATCGGAAAGATTGTTCACAACTTCTTGGATTCCCTGTTGATTAGAATCAAGTTCTTTAATCCCCGCGCATAACACAGGTATCGTTTCTGTTAAAGACATTGTTAAATTACCTGCGGATTCATTATGGTATACACATTCGGGTTGCTGCGCTAACCAATCCTGGGCGATGAAACCTAAACGTTTTTCGTCTGTATCTTCCTCGTGTAGGTAATGAAAAAGAACTGGACGAATATTTCGTAATTTTTCGAGTGAATTTTCTATGGGTGTGAAATTTTTCTTTGTGCGTGAGTCTGAAGAATGTGGAACCCATGAGGCTCCATTCCACGGCATATAAACACCGGTTACACCGTTGTTGCCACCATAAACAAAGAATTCCGATCCTCCTATACCGAAGCCCCAGTGGTAGCCATTATTCGCGTTCGATCTGAACCCGCGTGCATTACACTGTCCATTTTTAACATCAAGTGTATAACTCGGATTATTTATCCCGATCCCGAACCGCTGCGAGCTGTCAACTGTTAAAGCAATGTAGCTATTAGTGTATATCTTGAATGTATAGTTACTGGGAAACGTAATGTAAGTATTGGTATTACCAGTGTGATATATAATATCGGCGAGGAATATGGATGAAAAAGCGGGCGACGAGTGGTTGGAGACATTGCCTGCGCCGCTTGTGTGCCCTGTACCACCCCGTGCAGTAGCTAAGGTCCCACCCGTGATTTTAGATGCATTTAAATCGGGAATCCTAGCAGTAGCGAAGCTCCCACCCGTGATTTTAGATGCATTTAAATCGGGAATCCTATCCGTACCAAAGGTTCCACTGTTGATTTTAGATGCAGCCATACTGGGAATCCTAGCATCAGCGAGTGTAAAGCTACCAGTGAGATCCCCAGGAATGTTTACTGTACCCTGGAATGTGTTGATATTAGTCATCTATTATAACTCCACAATTTTTTTAGCAGTCTGGGACGCTCCTAAAAAAATGGTTTTAGAAAGTTTTGGATGTATAGTTTAATAGCCTAAATCCCCACTATCAGGACTGTTACCTGAGCAATTGATACTTGTAAGCCGTCCTGCTGTTTCATGGGACAGGTATTCAACAAAGATGTTGAAACGAACCACACCTGAACATGCGTTAGCTGGTTTGATTGTCACAGTTGTTCCTGTGAGGGATGTTGCTATTGTTGAGTCCCAAGGTGTATTCATTGTACTGGTACTAATGATACTTGTCATACCCAAGGCTGGGACATATGCGGAGTTGCTCCCACCTCCAAGTTTACCACCAATAACATCAAATATCAGTGTACTAATTTCATCATCTGATTCAATCAACATCGCTGTAACTTTAGCGTGGAAGGGGTTGTCTGTAAAATCGAGAACATACGTCGCATTTGCTACACTCGCACCACTGGTTAAATTTGTAGAATACGAGTATGTCTTTTTTCCAAAACCTCCAGTATTTGTAATGAGACCCCCTGTGACATAGGCGCGTTCCCCGACGAATACATCCTTCGCAATACCGACACCACCAGCTGCCTTGAGAGCACCTGTAGTTGATGATGTCGATTCAGTTGCATCTGTTAGGGTCACCACACCACCAACACTTAGGGTTGTGGTGATCTGTGCATCACCTGTCACAGTCAGCTTTGCCGCTGGGTCAGTAGCTCCAATCCCGACATTTCCCGCTGTATAATTTAATGCGTCTGGACTCGTTTCAATTGTCCATGGTGTACTAACAAATGGATTACCGTCTTCTCTGAAAGTACCAGTAAAGTTAATGTCACCAACAACATCGAGAGCGTAAGCAGGTGCTGCTTTATTAATCCCAACCCTGTCATTCACTGCAGAAACGTAGAGTGTATCAGTGTCAATATATAAATCACCATTCCCCAACATACGCAACTTGGTGCTGTTCCCAGAGCAAAACTGTATACTTTGACTGCTGTTACAATTAATAATAGTTGACCCAGAAGAATTCTGTAACAGGGCGTAATCGCTTGTGTTGTTCCTGTCTAAATGAGCAAATCCAGCCCAATCAGTGTGACCAACATATCCTACAGCCGACCTCCCGAAATATGAAGTGGTGTCTGTGTTGTAAGCAATCTTAGCAAAACCACCAACATTTAGGTTTTCTACGACACCTACACCACCCGCAACTTTTAAGGCTCCCGACGTTGTAGTAGTCGAGGTTGTGGTATCTGCTAAGGTCACCACACCACCAACATTTAGGGTTGTGGTGAACTGTCCACCACCAACAACATCGAGGGCGTGAGCAGGTGCTGCTTTATTAATCCCAACCCTGTCATTCACTGCAGAAACGTAGAGTGTATCAGTGTCAACAAGGAAATCACCATCACTCGTAAGTTTGGCTTTTTCAGAGTTATTTATTCGAAATTGAACCTGTTGATCATCCTTCGCATTAATGAATGTGGCACCAGCGTTGGTTTGTTTAAGTGCATAGCGCGACGAACTGTTCATGTCTAAATGTGCAAAAGAAGCATGGTCAGAGCTAGACCCATTATAACCTATAGCGGCTCTACCAAACCAAGATGTTTGATTCTGGTTGTAAGCAGCCGCAACGTAACCACCAGCATTCAGGTTTTCTGCGACACCCACACCACCCGCAACTTTTAAGGCTCCCGACGTTGTAGTAGTCGAGGTTGTGTTGTCTGCTAAGGTCACCACACCCGAGGCGTTTAGGGTAGTTATAGCCGCTGCATTAGATCCAGCTAGAGTACCATATACGTTAGTCCCCGAGATGGTAGCACCTTTTACCATAGCAGAGGCAGTTAGGGTAGTCACGGCTGCTGCATTAGCCCCAGCTAGGGTACCATATACATTGGTCCCTGAAATAGTAGCACCCTTTACCATACCGGAGGCGGTTAGTGTAGTCACGGCTGCTGTATTAGCTCCAGCTAAGGTACCGTAAACATTGGTCCCTGAAATAGTAGCACCCTTCACCATACCAGAGGCGGTTAGGGTAGTCACAGCTGCTGTATTAGCTCCAGCTAGGGTACCATATACATTTGTTCCTGAGATGGTAGCACCTTTTATCATACCGGCGGCATGTAGGTTTTCTTGGGTACTGATACCACCTGTAACCTTGAGGGCACCCGTTGTAGTTGAGGTTGAAGTAGTATCGTCCGTTAGAGTCACCACACCATCTAGGGTGGCGGCGGCACCGAATAGTGCACCTGAAATACCTACACCACCACCTATTGTTACTGCACCAGTGGTTTTTGAGGAAGATGTGGTTGAACCCGTGACTCCTAGAGTACCATTTATATTTACTGCGAGTGTGTTTGCTGTATTCATTGTTATAGTGGAATCGGCAGAACTCTTGAGGGTATGACCAATTTCAAGTTTTGATGCCGAAAAGTCATAAATGATTGCGACGTTACCCTTATGCCCACCTGTTAGGGGGTTATTCATAATGATACCAAGATCGGCACCATTAGCATTACCGATACCAACTTCGATTACAGGATCTTCAACTGTGAGACTGTTCTGCCCTTGACTGGTTGTATTACCTGAAACGATCAAATCACCAGCTACTGTAATAGTACCATCAAAGGTTGCTGCAGAACCGAATATGGCACCACCTACACCCAAACCACCAACAACTTGAACTGCACCAGTGGTTTTAGAAGTAGCTGCTGTATCGTCCCAAACTTTCGTAATACCCCCGACATTAAGCTTTTCTTGAGTACTTATACCACCAACGACTTTGAGAGCACCAGTAGTCACTGAAGTTGAAGTAGTTGTATCTAGAATGACTACACTATTAGAGACGACATCCTCTACGAAGACATTTTTACCGTGAATATTTTTAGCAACGCCTAGACCACCAGTGACAATTAAGGCGCCAGTGGTTTTAGAAGTAGCGTCAGTTCCGGATATTACCTTAGCAACCGCACCAACATTTAGGTTTTCTTGAGTACTTATACCACCAACGACCTTGAGGGCACCAGTTGTAGCTGAAGTTGAAGTAGTTGTATCTAAAATGACCACACTATTCGAGACAACGTCCTCAACGAAGACATTTTTACCATGAATATTTTTAGCAACACCTAGACCACCAGTGACAATTAAGGCGCCAGTGGTTTTAGAAGTAGCATCCGTGGCTGAGATTACCTTGGCAACAGCTCCAACGTTCAAGTTTTCTTGGGTACTGATACCACCAACAACCTTTAGGGCACCTGTTGTTGCCGAGTCTGAAGTTGTGGTATCTAGAATGACTACACTATTGGAGACAATGTCTTCAACGAACACATTTTTACCATGAATATTCTTCGAAATACCCACACCACCAGTGACAATTAGGGCACCAGTGGTTTTAGAAGTAGCGTCAGTCCCGGATATTACCTTGGCAACAGCACCAACGTTCAAGTTTTCTTGAGTACTGATACCACCCACAACCTTTAGGGCGCCAGTGGTTGCTGAAGTGGATGTAGTGTTATCAGTGATAGTAACACGATCAGCCTCAACATCCTCGAAGTTGACATCTGTAGCGTGAATATCACCCACCACACCCAAACCACCACCTATTGTCACTGCACCCGTTGTTTTGGAGGAAGACGTGGTTGAACCCGTGACTCCTAGAGTACCGTTTATATTTACTGGGAGTGTGTTTGATGTATTCATGACGATAACGGAATCGGTAGCACCCTTGAGGGTATGACCAATTTCAAGCTTTGATGTGGAGAAATCATAAATCATTGCAACATTACCCTTGTTTCCACCCGTCAAAGGATTGTTCATAATGATACCGGTGTCCAAACCGGATGTATTACCCTTACCAAGTTCGATGATAGGATCTTGAACTATAAGATTATTTGCATTGATAACCGTTGTATTACCAGTGACAGTTAAATTACCAGTTAGTGTGAGATTACCACAATGAACATTTCCAGCTACACCTAGACCACCGGCAACCTTGAGGGCACCAGTTGTTTGATTATAAGATAATGTGGTATCTGTAATATTGACACTATCAGCTTCGACATCTTCAAAATTAGCGTTTAAAGCATGAATATTCTTAGAAATACCCACACCACCGGTGACAATTAGAGCACCAGTGGTTTTAGATGAGGCATCAGTCGCAGATAATACCTTTGTGACGGCCCCAACATTTAAGTTTTCTTCGGTACTGATACCACCGGCAACTTTAAGGGCACCAGTTGAAGTCGTAGTGTTGGTGATACCAACCCCACCAGAAACGACTAAAACATTTGTACCATAATCATCAACGTAAAGATTCGAACCGACACTCAAAGTATGAGAAGCTAGAGCATTAGATATACCCACATTACCCGTGGTGACAAATGCAACTGTATTATTATAAAAAATTAGAGAGTTCGAAGTGACATTACCTTGGTTAGTTACAGCTTGAAGACCCTGATTACCGATGAGATCTTGCGCTGATTCACCAGATTCGGTTAGCTCTTTTGTTGTTGTATTATACATCATTAATACAATCTCAGCGTTACCTTCATAGTCGGGTCTAAAACGAACCGGTGATACATAAACAGCCCCACCATTTGATGCATCAACCGCGGTATTACTCGCATTTAGAACGATCGTGTTTTCACCCTGGTCCTGTTGAGCGTGTTTACCAAATCGAATCTGGGTTGACCTCTCAACGGTCGGTAAGGTCTTGACCATTTAGTATAAGGTTGTATTTTAATTTGCGTAAAGTAAACCGGCCATTCCATTTTCCACTCTCAAAATATTGTAATTTACTGCATAAATCGGGTCGTTAATGTTCATAGACTCACTCATGATAGTAGCTGACGATACACGACTGAAGTTGAGTGTGCCTGTGGGTTGTAAGCTGGATGTTGAGAGGCAGAAACAATAAAGAAAGAAATCTGGGGAAGTTACGAAGTTTGTGTGATAATAACTCGTGACGTCTATAAAATGTGGTTTACCCCATTTGTAGTTACTTACATCGAGACCATTTATGTTTAATTTAACTTTGTTTGTGGGAGATGTGAGGGCACCGTCGGTTGTTGTATCGGAGGATGCTAAATATTTTACTGGGTGATTAAACGTAAGTTCTTGAACTAAAGTACCTGAAGCAATATTTTTTTGGACTTGTGTTATGAGGAGATCATGTTTTCTAGATGCAACCTGACCACGTTCTTCGTTGTCGAGGTAATAATAATTCGCGAAACATTCGACGTTATAATTGGAAGCTGCTGTAGCCCAATGGATTCTGATTTCGACATTATGATAGTTTAGGGCTACAAGAGGTAGAGCGCATTGTGGCCCCTCACAGAAAAAGAACCTGAGAGGGTAAAAAAACGAGCGCGCAGAAATACCCGGGTGTGTACCGTTCGCACTCCTAGATACATTCTGCGCAAAGGTATCTATGGCAATCTTCTCTGTGAAAATTGCATCTTGGGTGTCAATAACGGAACCACCTATTAAAAGCTCAACTTTATCAATAATGGTGTCCCAACGTTGAATATCGAGGGCTTGGGTTTTGTCATCGAGTGTAAAATACACATAACTGAGAAGATCACCAGATCTCTCAAATTGGATGCTAGACATAGAATTGTTTTTCACCGCTCCGTGGATGGTTTGTTTTTCAACGGATTGTGAAAAATTAGCATGGCGTTTGAATGTTGAACTGAAGAAAGATATTTCAGGATTACCCATGATATATTTATCCTGGGCACCTATAGCAATCAATTGAACAACACCGGCAGACATGGTAATACTAATTTAAGGGGAGAAAAATTACAGGTTGGGTTTTCTACAGACGAAACGAAGGACTAAAAAATTATTTTCAGCTGGGTTTGGTGGTGTTATAAGAA
>Ga0209634_1002716_pt1 | contig 12268 bp, 15 predicted proteins | sample LinPmetageLP40_FD_184043 | JGI IMG/M metagenome (GOLD analysis project Ga0209634, IMG submission 184043) | Marine viral communities from the Pacific Ocean - LP-40 (SPAdes) (version 2) | ecosystem: Environmental > Aquatic > Marine > Oceanic | place: Pacific Ocean | collected 2010-08-26 | reverse complement strand
CCTATCTTTATTAAGATAGGTGTAACGCCACTTCCATTGATACCCGGTTACCTGAATATCAATTTCGGCATCTTCTGCATCATACATATCAATAAGTGTTTGCGTAGCCGGTATGGCCATCACCACTAATATTATTAACGGAATAAGCGTCCAGAGAATTTCCACCGTGGTACTTTCGTGAAAGTTTGCCGCTTTTGCGCCACGGCTTTTACGATGGTAAATGATGCTATAGAGCATAACCCCAAAAACAACCACAGCAATTGCCACACAGATATAAAATATCGTCATGTGCAAACCGTGAACATTTTGACTTAATTGGGTAACACCCTCTGTCATATTTAAACCCCATTCGGCAAACGCAGAATGAGAATTAGATAGTAAGAGTAAAGCGGATACAGCAGAAATTCCCACTCGTCTCATGGGACCTCCTCAGCATGACTTTCATTATTTTTATATTTATTGTCATTTGAGTATAGCAATGAAGATTAAAAGAAGAAGTCGATATAAAGCGTATTTACGATTATTTTTAGACAACACAAGCCGAATTACTCCTTATTTTTTAGGCTTTACACATAACAGGCCAAAAAACTTTTAGTTTTTTTATTGGCCTTTTTTATGCATAGCTATTGTGTATTTTTATGATTACTCATGAATAAGTATGAAATATTTTTTGTGCCACTTTTTTAAATGGCCTTGATATTACACATCATTTTTTCACTCTCTTTCATTGCTACACTTAACCCAATACTCACATTAAAATGGAGTCACACTATGGCGATTAGAGTCGGCATTAATGGTTTTGGCCGAATAGGTCGTTTAGCGCTTCGGGTATGTTTAGAAAGAAAAGACATAACTGTTGTCGCTATTAATGACTCAATGAGCAGTGAATATATGGCGTATTTATTACGTTATGATTCTACCCATGGTCAGTTAAGAGAAGAGATTCATGCAAAAGAAAAATTTCTACTCATCAATGATCAAACCATCAATGTGACACATGAAATGAATCCTCCATCATGTGCATGGGGTGATCACCAGTGTGATGTTGTGCTTGAATGCACAGGGAAGTTCACCACCTTGCAGCTGGCCAGTGGTCATATTCAAGCTGGTGCAAAAAAAGTAATCATTAGCGCGCCTTCCAATGATGCGCCCATGTATGTAATGGGTGTAAACCATAAAGACTATGAAACAGGACAAACGGTTATTTCGAACGCCAGCTGCACAACCAATTGTCTCGCTCCGGTTGCCAAGGTGCTCCATGATAAATGGGGCATTACAGAAGGCTTAATGACAACTGTTCACGCCGTCACAGCTTCACAACGTACAGTGGATAGCTCCATCGAGGGTGACTGGCGAGGCGCCCGTTCCATGGGTAATAATATTATTCCTAGCAGCACAGGTGTAGCAAAAGCCGTGGGTAAAGTGATTCCATCCCTAAACGGTAAACTAACCGGTATGGCTTTTCGCGTCCCCACTACAGATGTGTCCGTTGTGGACTTAACCGTTCGCCTTGCTAAGCCGGCTTCAATGGAAAAAATCAAACAAGAGATGTTGCGCGCCAGTGAGACAGAGCTAAAAGGCTTGTTGGCCTATACTGATGAGTCAGTTGTGAGCAGTGATTTCATACATGACCCGCATAGTGCAATCTTAGACGCCGGTGCCTGCATCGCGCTGAACGATCAATTTATAAAAATAGTGGCTTGGTATGATAATGAGTGGGGGTATGCCAATCGTTTGGTGGATCTGGCTTGTTATGCATCTAAAATCGATCCTGTAACGTAAACAAATTATGGATACGACTAATTTAGAAAAAATCGCCCTATTCCCCATTCCCGACTGCGTCGTCTTTCCGGGTATGGTGTTTCCTTTGCACGTATTTGAACCAAGATATCGCGCCATGGTCACTCAATGTATAGAGCAGCGCATGCCATTAGCCATTTGTCATACTGAAAAAGTCATCCATGAAGTGGCGCCCATGCAAGACCCAAAAGAAGCCCTGACCCGTAATCAAGACACTTATAAGCCTGTCGACATATTCAGTGCGGGATTATGTGAACTGGTAAGTACAACGGGTGATGGACGCCTGCTAGTGAACGTTCACATTGACCGGCGCTTACAGTTCATAGAGGACAGCCAAACACTGCCTTTTAAAATCGCACACTGCCGCCCTTACCTGGATACCATAATGAGCCATGAGCAAGCCGCGGAAGGCGCCGTGATTAAAGACAAAATCATTCATCGTCTTATTGCCTTCAGTGGGGGTGAACCCAGCGTTGTTGAACGACTAGAGTCGCCACAGTGGGCCGATAAGTCGGCGCAGGATTTCAGCTTTGACGTTTTTAGTATTATTCAACTGGACTCTCACATCCAGCAAGCCATTCTTGAAGATCGTTCCGCCCTATCGCGGTTAAAACAGGTCTTGGCCGTTTTAAATCAACGCTGAACATCCGCTTGTGTCACCCCATGTCAAACAGTGTCGTTAATGAACAATGTGTTTACCTGCCAGACACGTAATACTGATACTGACACCCCCCGACATTAAAATTAGAAGACTGATATATGGGCGAATACAATATTAATGGGCTGGCCATTCCTTTATTTTTACTCTTCATGCTTGTTGAGTATGCGTTTTTGCGCATCAGCGGTCGCAACCTTCACCGTTACAATGACAGTGTGACAAGCTTATCCATGGGGCTGTGCTTGTTAATGTCGGATGCTTTATTAAAAGCCTATACCTTTGCCATTTTTATTTATATTTGGGATCAGTATCGACTGTTTCATTTTTCCTCTGATGAAATACTCACCTGGGTTGTCTTCTTTATTGGTGTGGATTTCTGTTATTACTGGTTTCATCGTCTGGCCCACGAGATTAATTTCCTTTGGGGCGCTCATGTTGGGCATCATCAAAGTGAAGAATACAATCTCACCACTGCGTTAAGACAGAGTGCTTTTCAATATGCATTTTCATGGGTGTTTTACTTGCCACTGGCATTACTGGGCTGCCCTCCACACGTCTTTTTAATTCAATTTATTATTCTTAAACTTTATCAATTTTGGTTGCATACGCAGGCTGTGAATAAAGTGCCACTTATGGAGGGCATTTTATCTACCCCTTCTAGTCATCGAGTACACCATGCAAAAAACCCAATCTACATAGATCGTAACTATGGTGGCACCCTGGTTATTTGGGATCGACTATTTGGCACTTGGCAACCAGAGCTCAGTCATGAACCCTGTCATTACGGCACCACACAGCCTCTCACCACATTTAACCCTATTAAAGCTAACTTGCAGCACTGGGGTTTATTAGCCGGTGATACATTACGCACACAATCATGGAAGAATAAATTCAAACTTTGGTTTCAACCAACGGGTTGGCGTCCTGATGATTGCCAACCCCAAGATATAAATTCAAAAATGTTACAAAAAAGTGGTGCAAGTAACCGCGAGAAATATGACCCTCAGACCAGCCGCTCTATCAAGTGGTATGTGGGTGCATCCATGTTGCTCACTTTTTTTGTCGCCACTGTCTTTTTATTTATTGCACCAACGCTCAGCGGGCAAACGCTTTTATTGGGCGTTGCATTAATTCTCAGTGGCTTGGTCATCGCCAATGATTTATTAGAAAATAACAAACGATTTTTTATTTTCGAAGTATTAAGGCTACCCATTATGGTTTGGTTTGCCTCTAGCCTTTGGATGACCACCATGACAACGCAGATGACTCACTCAGTTTTAATTAAAAGCTCACCAGCTAACGCGTTAGATTATGCAAGCTCGGTATCACAGTGGCCCCAATGGCACCCTCAATCCTATCAAGTCTATGCGCCATCAAGTGGCCCTTTAATCAGCGGGCAACGTTTTGAAGAGGATATCAATACGCCAATTGGCATGAACCACCTTGTTTGGCGTGTGACAAAAAGCAAGCCAGGTACTTTATGGCAAGCACAGGCTGTGAATCAAAATAATGGCGTTGAAATCGAACTAACATATCGGGTAATTGAAAAGAATAATGACTCTGAGTTTGAGCGAACGCTTACATACACCATGCCAAATGTATTGCTAACAGCCTTTAATGCTTTGTATTTTGAACGCCTCACACAGAAAAAATCAGAAGATGCATTGGCCCGATTAAAATCGTCGATTGAATCACAGGTAAGCGCCCCATAAACAAAATCAAATATCAACAACATGACGTCTATTGAAGGTGATGATATATTCTGCCTTTTACCCAATGTAAAAGGATGCTCACATGGGCTTAATTATTTTACCTCTGATGGTCATTTGGGGCTTGGCCTGTATTTATAGTATTCGCACAGGCTATCACTTAATCAACGGCCACCCCTTCTTATCGTTTGGCTTACCACTTATCTTGATTACCTTAAGCTGTATCGCCATTTATGTGTATTTGGGTTTGGCTGGTTTCAAAAACCAAAAAGAATTATGGGCCTTTGAAATACCGTTTTATTTCATGACAGGTAAAACGGTAATCGCATTATTTATGTTGGCCGGCCTAAGCCACTTTTTCTACGCACATCAAATTAATAACATGTATCTATTGGCGGGGTTATTTATCGTCATGATGACATTTTCTGCCGGTGCACTCATTGGCGCTTTCAGCTCAGATTATTTTATTCAAACCCACAATATTAAAATCACACATTAAACGCTTGATAGGCCTAAAGGTGGCTAAGCCTTTTCATTGCTATTGTTCCTGAGTGCTTTTTGCCAACGCTCAGATAAGACAACACCAATTAACGTAATACCACCGCCCACATAATGGTAGATATATAAGTGCTCCCCTAAGGTGAGCATGGCAATGATCGCGGTTAGAATCGGCATTAAATTAAAGAAGACTGCATTGCGGCTTGGTCCTAAATATTTAACGCCACTCATCCATGCTAAAGGTGCAGCAATGGATGCAAACAAACAAGCATATAAAACCAAGGGCAAATTATCACTATTAAGGCCATAGCCTGGACTGACGAGGAATAATGGAAGCTGCACAACAATGGCCACTAGTACTTGTAGATACAATAACTGAATGGCGCTAAATGGAATTTTCCAACGTTTTAACAATGCACTGTAAACGGCATAGGCAAACGTTGCCATTAGCATCAGCGCATCTCCAAAATTGATTCCTTGGTGCGTAATGGCCCAAATATCACCTCCAGTCACCACCCATAACACACCTACAAATGATAAAACCGATCCCCATAATGCGCCATAGGTTAATCGCTGTCCTAACGCCAGCATAGACAAAACCAGTGCCATGATAGGCATAAGCGATAAAACGATCCCCATATTCACGGCGGTGGTCTTATCCGCCGCAAAATATGCCAAGCTTTGAAATACCGCCATGCCTAATGTGCCTAATATAAATACACGACCAAGATAAGGTTTGATAGACGGCCAAGCTTTAATCGTTGGCCCGAGCAAGAAAGGCGTTAAAATAATGGCCGCAAACACCCAGCGGTAAAAACCAATTTCTGCTGGATGAATCACACCCACCGTTAGTTTGTTAATAACCGTATTGCCCGCCCAGATCAAAACGGCCAATAATGGAAAAGCAAAATACATGACAACACTCAACTAAATAAAGCCTGCCATTATCCGCTTATAGGTGACAAAAGCCATGTGGGTAAATAAAAAGGACTGTTTTAATAATAAACCGAAAATAAAAAAATACCGCGATAAACGCGGTATGTTTTACATTAAAAGTTAGCCCCTATTCCCACATACCAACCGTTATAGTCACTGCCTGAGAACTCATCAATCACATACTGATTTTCAGAGCCAGGGTCATCTGCCAGCGAGTCTGACATAAACCAGATGCCACGTACCCCAGCTTGGGCAAATACTTGCGAGCCGCTTTGAGTCAAGTTAGCAATCCACATATAACCTAGGTTAAATTCAAAACTTAAGATTAGGTCACTGGAGAAATCTTCAGCTTTTTCGAAATCAGTGCCATATGTGTCATTAATCAATTGCTCTTGACGGCCCGAGCTTTCAACCTCGTAATTATTAAACATGACAAAAAAGCTGCCTACGATACCGCTGTGGAACCCTGTGCTTTTTTCAGAGGCTTCATATAGACGCAGTTCACTGCCATCTATTCCGTAATAAAAGCTGGTCGAAGTCGTTTTACCAAACGGGTCAATCGTAGAGCCCCATACTTCTTGGTTAGCATACGTATAACGACCAGCGGAACCCGCACCGCAACTGTTATAACAAGTACTGCTGATGCTTGGATCAACATCACGGGATAACAGTATGGGGGAGTTCATCACATATCGGGTAACACCAATGACACTTTGCATGCCCTGACGCCAAGCAAACGCATACTGAATTCGGTCTGCTTCATAGTCCAATGTCACATCTTCATTGGAATTGATCATGATTCTCTCGACACAATCGTATTTAGAACCGGTGCACGTGGTGGGTAAACTGGTGCCCGTTTGCACAAATAAATCTGAGTTACTGCCCGCAGAAATAAAACTCGCTTTTGCTTCCCCTTCTTCGTGGCCAATGGTGATACCTTTCCATTTTAAGGCTGCGGATAATTTATCCCGATCATTTTTTGCCGACAGTAATGTACTGATATCAATTGAGAAATCTTTAAATACCGGCGAGCGATAACGCACTTCCTGGGTTTCAAATACAATTTCTTCTTTAAAGGCCGATTCAAACCATTCATCGGTGACTTCATCTGTACTGGGCATACCTGATGTCATCTTGTACTGGGTAATGCTGGTTAATGAATTATCAAAGTACCCGGCCCAGCTGCTGACACAGCTGAGCAACAAAGTACTGAATAATATGCCCTTAGATGGCTTCATCATGTTAATCACCTATCCGTTATTTTCTTTACTACAGTATAAACAAACCAGCATCACTTTCATTAACCTCTAAACAATAGGCTCACCAAGAAGCTTTTGGGCCTAAGTAAATTTTCTTTTATACGCTAAAAATACACATTACTGCATTAGCATCATTAATAAAGAAACATGCATGAAATCCATTTAACTTATAACGTGCATAGCGTTACTCTTATTAGACAAAAAAATAATTAGGAACCCCTCATGTTAAACTTTCAAGATAAAGTAGCCATTGTTACAGGTGCCAGCGCAGGTATTGGCCGCGCCACCGCCATGGCTTTTGCCGAGCAAGGCGCCCGTGTAGTGGTTGCGGATATCAACCAAGAATTGGGTGAGGCGACTGCCGCAGACATCCATGCCAAAGGTGGCAAGGCCACATTCATGCTATGTGATGTTACAAAAGAAGCCGATGTGATCGCCCTAGTGGACGGTACACTAGAAACCTATGGCAAACTGGACATGGCATTTAACAACGCCGGTATTGAGATCGAGCAAAGCAAACTGGCCGATGGTGAAGAGCACGTGTTTGATAGCATTATGGATATTAACGTAAAAGGCGTATGGCGCTGCATGAAGTACCAGATTCCAGCCATGCTAAAAAATGGAGGCGGCTCCATTGTCAACACCGCGTCCGTTGCAGGTTTAGGGGCTGCGCCGAAAATGGCCATTTACAGTGCCAGTAAACACGCCGTCATTGGTTTAACCAAGTCTGCGGCAGTTGAGTATGGTAAAAAAGGCATTCGTGTGAATGCTGTCTGCCCTGCGGTGATTGATACTGAAATGTTCCGTCGTGCAGCCGAAGCAGATCCGCGCAAAGCTGAGTATGTGGCGGGTATGCATCCAGTGGGTCGCATTGGTAAAGTAGAAGAAATTGCTGAGGCCGTTATGTATTTATGTTCTAGTAATTCTGGTTTTACTACCGGCATTGCTCTGCCAGTAGATGGTGGGCACACAGCCGTTTGATTCAAGCAAAAAAAAGCCCGATTAAATCGGGCTTTTTTTTGTTATGAATAATACAAATAATTATTCTTCAACTGCATCAATACCATCTTCGATTTGCTCACCTACTTCTTCTGCTGGGTTCTGAAATGGCTCTTTCATTTTATCACCCACTTCATCTGCCGTATCTCTAATTTCACTTCCTGCATCTTTAGCCATTTCTTTGCTGGTTTCATAAGCGTCTTCGGCTTTATTACTTACTTTTTCAGCGGTATTGCTATCACATGCAGCCAATACTAATACAAGAGCCGTTACCGATAGAGTTGATAAAATTTTCATAGATATCTCCTTAATTATTAAAAAATATTTTTACAATTTATATTTATGATAGATTTGTCTTTTTACCATTTATTAACCCTAAGATTAATGAAACAGCAAATAATACTACAAATATGAAGAACAAAATTTTTGCGATACCGACTGCTGAAGACGCAATACCGCCGAAACCAAATAACGCCGCAACAATAGAAATTACGAAAAAAATCACTGCCCAATGTAACATCTGCTTTACCTCGTTTGATAATTTATAGACTGAATAACCAGAATGAATTAAAACGCAAATTGTGCAGAGACAGAGACCATATCTAGCTCAGGATCAATTCTTTCGTCAAGTTCGTAACGATCGTAATCAACTCGGACATCGATCGCATCACCCAAGCCAACTTCCAAACCTACACCCACAAAAAAGTCTTCACCTTCAACAGTTTCTTTAAGAGGCAAATTTTTAACCTTATAATCAGCCTCCCAAATTAACCAGCCGCCTCGAGCTCTAACTGCAATATAATCACCGACAGGTACACCGAGTGTTAATGCAGCCGATACGCCTTCTATTTTTGACTCAATGACACCATCTTTACCATCACTGAAAGATAGATAAGTCACCTCTGCACCTAATGCATCGGTTGCTTGCGCGCCTAAAAAAGCCTTAACGACAGAGTTTTGATCATTAAATTTTTGATCATTGTTCTTATCATCAAATTTAAATTTGTATTGCCCATAACCAGCACCAACATAACCATAAGGTTCTGCCACCGCAGATGTTGTCGTCAATGGAAAAACACCTAAGGCGGCGATCGTACTGATCGCGGTAATACGTTTGAACATTGTGACTCCCTTTTATTACTGAACACAAATACATAGGAGCAACATGTATGCCAGTTTATTTACACGGGTTTTCGCCCTTTATAAAGGTGTTGCGGTACACTTTATGGTTGAAAAAAACCAATTTTATTTTCAAATGGTTGAAATCCCCCAATTAAAACCTCTTATTTCTTCTATATAATCGACACGGCTAAAGACATTAACTTTATACAAATATAAAATCGTGCCTCCATGCACGCTCTTGCTGTCATTACCATTAGGCAATTCGTACAATCATGTATACAAGGAAAGCGCAATGAATAAGCAATTGCTGATCATTGAAAGTGATATTAAAAATGGTGAGTGTGTATCGAATCACTTCAAAAAGAAAAATTGGCAAGTCAACATTGTTGATAGTCTAGCCTTAGTCAAGGATCACCTTGCAGATGATGATTTTTGCCCAGATGTCATTTTGGCAAACCTTGGTGTATCAGCTGATGAAATGTTTAAAAACACATCGGAACTTGAGAAACTCACGAATTTCTCAGAGTGGATTTTCACCCATGACCCTGAAAATGAAATTGATGTCGATGAAGTAGATGGTCTTGCATATGACATATTAGAAAAACCTGTTAAATATAATCGTTTAGAAATGGCGGTCAATCGTGCGCATCGCTTAGCTACAATCAATCGTCGTTTAATTAAATCCAGCAATACCAAGAAACAACTTTACCAGATAGAAAGTTACCTAGGGCAAAGTGAAGCAGCGACCCATGTAAGAGATATGCTAAGCGCATTATCAGAAGCGCCTATTAGTGCCGTAACCATTATTGGTGAAACCGGCAGCGGAAAAGGCTTAGCTGCACGTATCATCCATCATAGTGGTTTAAACAGTGATGGCCCTCTAATCGAGCTTAACTGTGCTGCACTACCTAAAGAGTTATTGGAGTCTCAATTGTTTGGTCATGAGAAAGGCGCATTTACTGGTGCAAATGAGCGCTTTCGTGGTTTATTTGAACAAGCCCATGGCGGCACACTATTTCTGGATGAAATCGGTGACATGGACCTAGACCTACAAGCCAAATTATTGAAGGCTTTAGAAGATAAAAAAGCACGTAGAATTGGTGGCGACCGTGAAATCAGCTTTGATGTAAAAATTATTGCGGCTACAGGTGTCGATTTAGCCGAAGCCATGAGCAATGGTGATTTTAGAGAGGACTTATATCATCGCCTTAATGTGTTTTGTGTCAGCTTACCTTCACTTGCCCAGCGCAAAGAAGATTTAGTTGAACTTGTACCCAACATTATCAAAGAGTACAACAGTAAAGCCAATAAACGCGTAACCGTTGTCACAGACGAAGTGTGGGAACAACTCTTTAATTACTCCTGGCCGGGTAACATTCGTGAATTACGTAATGTGATTGAACGCAGTGTCTTATTGTCGAAAGATGAAGAGCTACCTGCAAAATGGTTACAGCTTACCGAGTCAACCGAAATACCAGACAATGAATGGAACAACCCGCCGTCTAATAATACGCTGACTCTTCAATTAGACGGCAGCATGAAGCTGGAAGAAATGGACGGCCTCATAATACAGACGGTGCTTGAACAAAATGATTTCAATGTCACGCACACCGCGGACATTCTAGGCACAACCCGTGAGACCCTGAGATACCGTATTCAAAAGTATAACTTAAAAGACAAGGCCTCTTGAAAAACGATGTGATCAAAAGCACCATCTAATGGTTTAAATACACCATTTATTTATCAATCTCTCGCTCTCCCCCTTTAAATAGGGGGTAGCATACTTGGCATAATTTCTGCGTAATTATAGTTGCTTTATCACAAAGGAGAAAAGGAGCACGATAATGAGTGAAGTCGAATTATATCGAGAAAAATACGAAGCTAAGTTAGATGAATGGGAAGCTAGGATTATTAAACTCAAGGCAAAGTCTCGCCAAGAGAAATTCAATACTCTCATTCAATTACAACATAAAGTTGATGAACTACAGGTAAAGCATGCTCACCTTAAAGAAAAGCTTAATGATCTATCCGATGATAAAGAAAAAAACTTAGGGGATATAAAATCCGAAATAGAAAAAGCGGGATCGGACTTGGCAGGATCAATCAAAGCGGCTGCACATAAACTCAAAAAAGATTAAGGCATTACTAGTTATTACAGTAAAAAATGAGCACTAGAAAATCCTCTAGGTGCTCTTTTTAGGCGAAAACTACTCTTAGATTAGGCTCTTAATGATTGAATAATAGCGATATCAAAGCCAAACCATCAATATCATAATCCAGTCTTCTCTCGTTTAATCTGATCTTGGATTAAATACGTCTATACCAACATTTGTTGTTTTATTGAATTTATTAAGACACAACTGGCAAATACACGCTTTGCCTTTTTTATCTTCTGGTACTTTCTCTAACAATTCTGCTGGGAACTGAATATCTAGGCTTTTACACCAACAAGTTTTTTCAGTGTCACCAGCAGCCAAATTTCCGCAATGATTTTTCTGCTGACAAAGTGGGCACAATAATGGATCTACCGTTGATACTTCATCACTCATAGTTTTACACCCGCATGATTGACCACCATGCCACTGGCACCTTTTTCTAAGAGCACTTTCAAATGCGCAGGGATAGGTTTTTTTTCATGGGTGCTAGCATCCACCATGACATATACAATTTCTGCCTGAGCTATTGTTTGTTCTTGATCAACGCGCTTAAAGTCCACTGAAAACGAAAACGAGGTATTGCCGATGTGTTTTGCGTAAACCTCGCAGGCTAACACATCATCAAAGTGAGCAGGGCCTTGCCAGTTGATTGCATAGCTCACCACCTGATTATCAAACCCGGCGTTGAGTAACTCGTTATAATCACCCCAAATAGCACGCATGAATTCACCTACAGCGATATCCGCATAGTCAGAGTAACGGCCGTTGAAAACGACTTTTTGTGCATCGCATTCGCTATATCGAACACGCAGTAAATAAGTAAAGTGTCCATTATTCATAGTAGTATTCCTGACAAGAGCACTAAAATAAAACCCAAGCTGTTGCCAGCTTGGGTTTAAAGAGAAGCACGGTTAAACGTTCCGATTACTCGTCGTCTTTACGAATCACTTCAATGCTGGTGACGTTTTGGAAGCCGCGCGGTAATTTATTACCCCGACGTCCACGTTCACCTTGGTAATGCTCAAGGTCATTAAACTTCATTTTCACATGACGTTTACCGGCATTGACGATTAGCATGTCCCCTTCTTTCATGAGGGACAAACCAATTAAGTCTTCCGTGCCGCCAGTACC
>Ga0209634_1002715_pt1 | contig 12272 bp, 9 predicted proteins | sample LinPmetageLP40_FD_184043 | JGI IMG/M metagenome (GOLD analysis project Ga0209634, IMG submission 184043) | Marine viral communities from the Pacific Ocean - LP-40 (SPAdes) (version 2) | ecosystem: Environmental > Aquatic > Marine > Oceanic | place: Pacific Ocean | collected 2010-08-26 | reverse complement strand
TTGAAGTATTCGCAATGACCACCTTGATAGGAACTTAAGCAAATGGCGTCGGCGTCTTCTTGTAATGCGGCATTAACCACATCTTGCACGCTGCGGTTGTGACCAAGGTGAATGACCTCGACCCCTATATCTTGAATCAAACGGCGCATGATGTTGATGGCCGCATCATGACCGTCAAATAAACTGGCAGCAGTGACAAAGCGTAAAGGTTGTTGGCTCATGGTTAACCTCAAATACACTAATTCAAGTTAGTGTTTATTATTGTTATTTTTATCTTATTGAGTTTAGTCTAGCTTTAACTTTACGAGGGAAATAGGGCCAATATGGCCCTAACATTAAATAGATTTAAACGGTCAGTTTATTTGGTAGAAAAGGTCATAACGAGGGCGTAAATAGAATATGACCTAGATGTATCAGTGCAAAAACGCTTAAGAAGAGCAACTTATCTCTAAGGTTTTACCCCATTCAGGCGGCAGTTGTGCATACTCTTCAAATTCCGGCTGCTCATCAAATGGATTTTGTAATACCTCAAATAATTGTTGCACCTGTGAATTATCACCGTTTTGCGCCGCTTTAATGGCATTTTGTGCAAGGTAATTACGCAGAATATATTTGGGATTTACCTGATTCATGCGTGTTTTTCTTGCTGTATCGTGATTGCTGTTGAGCGCTTGATTATTATGAGCCAATGCGTGTTGGTATTGATCAAACCAATCATCAAACGCGTTGATATCTAAACACATATCACGTAAGAGCTGGTGTGTTTTTGTTTGGTGAATGTCAGCAAGTTTGCGAAAGAAATAACTAAAATCCAATTTGCAGTTTTTCATCATATTCAATGTTTGTTCAATGATGTTTTTATGATGAAGGGCATCTCCAGTTAGGCCGAGTTTACGGGCCATGTTTTCCAAAAAAGATTGCTCAAAGATCGCGGGGTAGGTTTCGAGTATGGTCACTAGATTTTCTTTATCAACCAGAGGCAATAAAGCTTGTGCTAAAACGGCAAGATTCCAGTTGGCAATGTTGGGTTGTTGGTTAAAAGCATAACGCCCTTGATGATCACTGTGATTACAAATAAAGCTGGGGTCATAGTCATCTAAAAATGCAAAGGGACCAAAATCAAAGGTATCCCCAATAATTGACATATTGTCGGTATTCATTACGCCATGGGCGAAACCGATGCTCTGCCATTGAGCCATGAGTTTAGCGGTACGCGTTAACACGGCACGAAAAAACTCGGCGTACACATTTTCGTTTGTTTTATGCAGTAGATCACTGAAGTGATGTTTGATCGTATGATCGCACAAGGTTTTAAGTAGATCGGTTTGTTGTGTGAATGAACAATATTCAAAATGCCCAAAGCGTATATGACTTTCACTGATGCGCATGACCGTAGCACCGGTTTCCACCTGCTCTCGGTAAACGGGGGTGTCAGTGCCCACCACACATAGGGCGCGACTGGTGGGCACATTAAGGGCCGCTAAGGCTTCTGAACATAAAAACTCACGGATACTGGAGCGCAATACAGCGCGGCCATCGCCTTGTCGAGAATAAGGGGTTAAGCCTGCGCCTTTTAAGTGTAAATCCCAGATGGTGTCATCATGTTTAACCTGTGTGAGTAGTACACCACGGCCGTCACCTAGGTCAGGATTGTAATAACCAAATTGGTGGCCTGTGTATTTCATCGCGATGGGTTGCCAGTTACTCAGTAAACTTTGACCACTAAGCAATTTAAGTGTGGTGTCTTGATTGAGAGTGTTAGGGTCTAACCCAATTAGCTTAGCGCACGCCGGACTGTACCCAACCATAAACGGGTTGGATAATGCTTGGGGGGTGACGGGGCTGTATAGGGTATCCGGAAGGGTTTGAAATATTTGAACGTAATCTAAGTCTAACCAGGTATTCATAAGTGCTCTCGCGATGACATGATCCTAGTATACCTAGGATCAAGATGACTTGCTTAGCAGGTAACCACTAAACAGAACCAAGAAAATACCACCCAGAATACCGCTACTGGCCAATACAAAGGTGAGGGTAATGGCTTCATGGTTCCAGATCATGCCGCCAATGCTGGCTAACACCGGCACACTCAACTGCATAACACCGGCACTTAACGAGGTGAAAGCGGGTAGCACCCGATACCATAACCAATAGCCTAAACCGGATGTAATAGCACCCGATGCAATGGCCAATAATAAACCTTGTTGGGTAACATTAAGCGGCTCGTTAAACCAGTATAAGGGTAGTAATAGCACGCAAAAACCCACACTGTACAAAAAGTTCATCGCTGTATCTTGTTGAGGGTTGTCACTGCTTTTACCATTGATGGTATAAAAGCCCCACGCTACACCCGCAATAGCCATGAGTAAAATGCCTGATATATCTGGGCGCTGTGCACCGGGTATCATCCAAGCCGCAAAACTGCCCAGTGCTAAGGTTAATCCTATTATCTCCAGTGCTGTGCTGCGCCGACCTTGAATATATTGCACGAGCAACATGGTGAGCTGCACGCTCACAAATAAAATCAATGCGCCTGCTGCTGTACCCAACATTAAATAGGCAATAGAAAAGCACGCCGCGTAGATAAATAAATAGGCGGCTTGTTTGAAGCGACTATTATTAGGGCGTTCAAAGATACGTCCGGCAGGCTGGGTTAAAAGCAGTAAGCCTATTAACACTACAGCCCCACTGATTAAGCGCACTAAGGTAAAGCTATTGGCGTCAATTAAGTTATCGTTTAACGCTAAACGACACAGAACACTGTTGCCCGCAAAGGCCAGAAGGGCAAGCAATGTTTGGGTGCCCAAAGAAAGAGGGGACATGATTAATCGTCTTTGTTGAGGTTTTTAAGTAACTCTTTCAACTCTTTAGCTTTCTCTGGATTACTCATGGCGGCTTTTAATTTTTCACGGGCACTATTTGCTTGGTCAAACGCTTTTTTACAGCAGCCTTGGTAATCTTTTCCGCTGCCACATGGGCAAAGTTCATCATCTTGGTTCATGGTCATCTCTTTAATGATTGGTTAATTTGGGTACAAAGGTTGAAGTGGCGATGGCTCTTGTGAGCGGCTTGGTTTGATGGCTCGAATCAATTGCCACAAATATTCACCTTGCCAGGCACTGTTGCCATTGGCTGAATATAGGGTGTAATCCAATTCTTGTAGTGCTTGTTTGAATTCTGCACTGTCGCTTAATACGGTTAACTGTGCAAGTCCGATACTCTGATCAAAGCCCTGAGCATGGGCCCAGTTTAAAATAGCATGACGAGCGGCTTTTGCATCATTATTACGACACGCCTTTTTTATGTCTTTTAAATGGGACGAAATCGTGTGTGACTGTGTATCCGGCTCAGTGTCCTGTTGTTGAGGCTGATGCTTTCGCCATAAGAGGTAACTGGTTATTAACCATAGGGTCATGAATATCAGGCTTAAAACCGGCCAGAATTTAGCACTGGCCGTGTCTTGAGTCATGTTCATCGCGTTAGCAGTTGGTTGATTGTCGTTGCTCAACGCATCTGAAGGTGCTGCGTTAAGGGCTTGGGTTTGATTAGTCGTTGGTGTCTTTGGCGCACCAGAAACCATTAGGGTTTGCGCAGGCATGACCGCGTATTCAATTCGACCGGCTGTAATATCAAACCAAGGTATACGGATTTCAGGTAAACGTATTTCACCTGATTGCGTGGCTACGATGGCAATGTTCTGGGTAACTGTGCCTGTGATGCCATTATCATCACTCATGTCTTGGCTTTGTGCTTGTTCTGGGTAGTACTTAAGATTCGGTATATCCATTAACTCAAACTTAGGCAATTGAGCGGCGCCTAAACCTTGCGCCTTTAGCGTTAACGAAAGCGTAATGGGTTCGCCTTGATTCAAATTAGATACATCTCCCAACCATTTATAATCCAAGCTGACATTTTTGGCAGGTAACCATGTATCGGCCTGAGGGTAACTGGCTGGCTGAGGTAATACTTGAATACGAATGGGAGGGTGGCTCACAGAAATAGGGCGGCCAGGGCGCCAGCGGCCATTGCTGATTTCACCACTATAACGTGGCCCTGGAATAATTAAATCACCGCTGGTTTGCGGAAAAATAACATAACGACGTTCGTACACATCAAAATTACGGCCATTTAACTGGGTGCGATATTGTTTGGTTTCACCCAGTGCTTGTACAACCGCATCTTCTACTTCCACTTCATTTAACTGGCTATTATCAAGGGGCACTGAAAAATAGAGTTTTTCACTATAGACAATTTGCCCTTGAACATAACTGGTTTTGATGTCGGTTTGTGTATGAAAAAACACATCTTTTTGCTGGTTTTTTAAGCTTGGGTCCAGCTTGTTTACATTGATTTGAATAGGTTTGGTGCGCTCGCCTTTATATTCAATGGAAGGTAATACCAGATTCCCTTTTCGTTTTGGTGTGAGTGTAACGGTCCACACGGTCCAGGATTCACTTTTACCATCAATGTATTGAAAACTATTTTTACGTTGTTGATTGATGATGGTGAATTGTTGCTGCAAGGGTGAGAGATCAGGGTCACCTGAGAACACATTGCTGTTATAGCGAAGTGTCAGGGTCAGTGATTCACCTTCGCCGATATTAGCGCGGTCTACGCTGGCTTCAAACGCCACAGCAAACGCTTGGTTTGCCAGTAAACTAAAAAAAACGACGAATAAAAAATGTCTTACCACGGTTTACGCTCCCCATCTTGTTCTGTGTTGCCTTGGCGTTGCTGATATTGATATAAAAATTTATTGCGCAGTAAACCACCAGGGTCATCTGGAATACGCTGAATCCATTGCTTCATGGCTTGTTCTTGTTCCAAATCTTCTTGGCTTTTGGGTTGTGATAGCGTTTGGGCATCACCCTGTTCGCCTTGTTGATTTTGTTCACGTTGCTTATCGGCTAACTCTTGTTTGCGTTTTTCCATTTCCGCTTCGCGCTGCTTTTCTTCTGCGGTTTGCGCCTGGTCAAGCGGGTTATCGCTGCTGTTTTTGTCGTCGGCATTGGATCCCTGTTGTGCTTGAGAGGAGTCATCCTGAGACTGTGACGATTCTGACTGCGATGATTGAGCATCGTCGCTTTCGCTATTTTGTTGTTCGCCGTCTTGTTTTTGTCCGTCTTGGGATTGACTCTGTTCAGACTCGGAGGCATCACCATCTTTCGATTCAGAATCGCTGTCTTGGTTTTGTTGTTGGTTGTTCTTTTGATTTTCCAGTAATTGTTCTATGAGCGCCTTATTATCTTGTGCATCTTTTAGATCGGGTTGTTTATTGAGGGCAGAATCGTAGGCGGTAATGGCTTGTTCAAATTGCTGTAACTGAGCCAACGCATTGCCTTGATTGTATAGACTTTGAGCATCATCAAACTGTTGCCAAATATCCAAGGCTCCTTGGTAATCACCGGCTTTATATAAACTACTGGCTTTCCATTTCGGGTCATTAAAATGTTCCGCAGCTTTGGTCGGGTCTTGATTGAAATATCGCTCACCCTGTTGATCCCCATTGAGGAGGACATCAGGTACCATTATTTCAGCAAAACTATCACTGGGTTGCAGCATCACCAACAGCGTAACGCTTAAGATAATGCCTTTACGAAATGCACTTAAGCTGAAGAGTAATATGGGGAGTAATAGCCAATATCCACTGTCGAGCCATTGGTCAAATTGCATTTTTTCATCATCTTCTTTTTTAAACTGGATTGATAAAGAAAAACTTGATAGCAGCTGATTGATGTCTCGGTCGTTGCTGCTTAAACGTTCAATTTTTGCACCTGTTGCATTGGCCAGTTGTTGTAGGTGCTCCCACTCAAGTGGAGGCATGATGACTTGACCTTTACTGTCTTTGAAAAAGCGTCCATCCGGTTGCACCATGGGTGCCCCTTGTTCGGTGCCCACCGCCAAAATAGCCAACTGTATATTGGCTTGGTTTAATAAGGTGGCTGCCGGTTGAATGTCCTTTGGTTCGACACCATCACTGACTAATAAAAGAGTACGCGGTGACGTACCTGCTTGTTCAAAAAGATTGACTGCCTGTTGTGCAAGCTTGAGCAAATTGCTGCCTTGGCTGGGCATAATGTAGGGGTCTAAAGGTGAAAGCAGGGCGTTAATCGTGTTGCTATCTTGTGTCAGTGGGCTTACCACATGAGCATCCCCAGCATAGGCAATTAAGCCGATGTTCTGACCTTGTTGTGCTTGTAATGCATCAATGATTTTATATTTTGCTCGCTGAACCCGTGATGGTGTCACATCTTGTGACGTCATGGATAATGATAAATCCAGAGCAATAATTAGTCCTTGTTGGGAGCGATATACGTCGGTATTTTGCTTTTGCCAGCTTGGTCCACTCAAGGCCAAGATACCTAATAATGCGGCTAACCACAGGCTAGATTGAAGGTATCTGTTTGTACTTTTGGTCTGAGTTTTAAATAGCACGTGTTGTTGCAATTGTGGTGAAATAATCGATTGCCAACTGCCTGCTTTTAACGGTTTTATTTGTTTGAAAAAGAATAAAACGGCTAACGGTAAAATGAGTAAAATCCACTCAGGACGTAAAAGGTGAAAGTCAGACATTGGCCTTCTCCTTATTAGTAGCTCTTCTCATGGGAAGCCATTTAAACCAACCCTGTTGTGCGCAATAAATTAAGCTGGCGAGCAATAGTGCCAGTGCTAATGGATAATGAAATAAGGATTTTTCAGGGCGAATCATCTGTTGCTCAACTTCGATTTCTTCTAAATCATCTAGCAGGGCGTAAATACGATCCAATTCTTCTAAATTACGCGCACGGAAATACTCTCCACCGGTGCTTTTGGCAATTTCAATCAGGGTAGGTTCATCTAAATCTCGACTAGGATTAACACGGCGAGGCCCAAAAAAGCCTTGTTTGATGAGCTCATCGGCGCCTATGCCCACGGTATAAATTTTCACCCCCGCTTGCCCGGCCAATTTTGCCGCCTGTAACGGTTCTATTTCCCCAGCGGTATTTTGCCCATCGGTTAATAGAATTAACACGCGGTTGGATTCGGGTAACGATTGCAAACGTTTGACACCCAAACCGATGGCATCACCAATGGCTGTTTGCTTACCTGCCAAGCCCAGGGCGGCTTCATTTAATAATTGCTCAAGTGTGGTTAAGTCAAAGGTTAATGGTGTTTGAATGTAGGCTTTGGAGCCAAATAAAATCAAACCAAGTCGATCCCCTTTGCGCTGTGCAATGAAATCAGTCAGTACGACTTTAACGGCCTGTAAGCGATTAATTAGACGACCTCTAACCGCCATATCTTCTTCTGCCATACTGCCGGAGATGTCCACCGCTAACATCATGTTGCGGTCGGTTTCGGTAATGGCTTTGGGTTCGCCAACAAAAATAGGTCGTGAACAGGCCAATACTAAAAACAACCAAGCAAGCATCATTAAGCCATACATAAAACGAGAAGGTGATTGAGGGCCTTGTTGCTTTTGTTCCGCCAGCATCATCAAACTGGGTGCAAATACCTGGCTGTGATTTTGTTGTTGGGCAGGTACAAAATAGTAAACCAATAGTGGTAAAGGTAGGGCCAGTAGAAACCAAGGCCAGTGCAGACTCAGCATTGTACTTTCCTTATCCAACGAATCATGGCGTGTTTTAGTTGCGTGTCATCTATCTGGATATTGGGCTCGTCTAATACGTGGGCAAAGGGGCGCAACTTAGTTGAAAAGATGGGCTGTTTAACTTGTTCATCTAAAAAGTTCAGCCAAGGTTCACCACTTAAGCGAGCGCAAGTGGGATCAATTTTTTGTATACAGATTTGCTTTAACAGCTTGTTCGCTTCTCTGTATGCGCTGTACTGTGACTGCCAATTAATTTGATGGCATTGTTGAATAGCTGCACGACGCCAAGCTTGCTTCTTGCGGTACCAAACAATTAATACTAACAAACCAATAACAAGCGCTAACAACGCCCACCAAGGCCAAGCCGGTGGCCAATAAGAAACCGCTTGCGGAAGATGTATGTCTTTTAATTGCTCAAGTGGATTCATTTTGCACCTCGTTGCTCTAGTGCAATTTTAAGTGCCATGTAAGGGATGTCAGAAGCATCTATTTGATGGTGATTGATGGCTAATTGTTTAAACGTTTGCTCAATTCCGTGCTGAAATACACTCACCGCTTCACGGTAAGCGTGTTGTGATTGTTTGCTTTGGGTATCTAAAAAACCTTCATTTATGCCATCGGTGACGCCGTACATGCCAGGTGGCGGCATTTCACGTTCGAGTGCGTCGTAAGCTTGTAATGCCACCACATGATTATGGCGTTTTAAATTAAACAGAGCGGCTTTGTCTTCAGCCGTTAAGTCAAAAAAATCACTGATTAGGTAAATAGTCGTGCCGGGTTTAACCCCTTTGTGTAGCTTTTTAAGGCAGTCACCAAGGGTGTTTTTAACATGGGCATGGTGTTTGAGTTGATGGTTGAACTCATTGAGGGATTTTAAAATCTGCAGCACATGTTGGGCACGTTGTTTAGGACGGAAATCTTTCTCTTGATCATCCCCTAGGATAAAAGCCCCGACACGATCCCCATGATCCAATGCCGCCCACGCGATAATAGAAGCACATTGTGCCGCCACCACCGATTTAAAGCTACGCCGTGAACCAAAAGCCATGGGGGTGCGTTGATCGCACATGATGACAACCGGGCGTTCACGTTCTTCTTTGTAAACCCGGGTGTGTGGGCTTTGGGTTCGGGCGGTAACACGCCAGTCGATGCTGCGAATATCGTCACCGGGTAAATATTGACGTAGCTGATCTAAATCTAAGCCGCGGCCTTTTTGTTTGCTGGCATGGCCGCCGGCAAGAATGCCATGAATTTGTGGCAAGCTGGCCAGACGTAAGCGTTTTGCCAGCATACGTAACTGGGTAAGCTGGTGTTCATCGGTAAAGGCGCTACCGGGGAAAAACCCATCAAGGTAGTCTGCGTCGCTTTTTGCGGAGTTTGTCATAGCTAGGCCCTTACGGTACCGCCACACGCATAATTAACTCGTTAATGACTCGGTCGGTGGTCATCCCCGTGGCCTCGGCATCAAAACTCACAATGATGCGATGACGTAATACCGGGTGAAGTACCGCTTGAACATCGTCTGGACTGACAAAATCTTTACCTGCAAGCCAGGCATGGGCGCGAGCACAGCGATCCAACGCAATGGTGGCACGAGGGCTGGCGCCAAATTCAATCCAACTGGCCATATCATCACCGTAAGCTTGTGGCTCACGTGTGGCCATTATGAGCTGTACTATGTATTCCTCGACTCGCTCACTTAAATGCATTGCCAATACTTCTTGGCGTGCGGCGAAAATATTGGCTGCGCTGAGTTTTTCACTAGGAAGAGGGGTGGCGTTATTCTGTGCTTCACCACGGGCTAAGCGTAATATCTGAGTTTCGGCTTGTGCACTTGGGTAGTGGATGCGAACGTGCATCAAAAAGCGATCAAGCTGAGCCTCTGGTAGAGGGTAAGTACCCTCCTGTTCGATAGGGTTCTGCGTGGCCATGACTAAAAATAATTTATCAAGATCATATGTGGTGCCAGCGACACTCACTTGGCGTTCGGCCATGGCCTCTAGTAATGCAGACTGAACTTTTGCTGGCGCCCGGTTGATTTCATCCGCTAATACAAGATTATTAAATAAAGGGCCTTTTTGAAAAGTGAACTCACCGGTTTGTGCGCGGTAGATTTCGCTGCCCGTAATATCAGCCGGTAATAGATCAGGGGTGAACTGGATTCGTTGGTAATCCCCCTCAATGCAGTCAGCAAGTGTTTTGATGGCCTTGGTTTTGGCTAACCCAGGCGCGCCTTCTACCAATAAGTGGCCATCGGCCAAAAGCGCCATTAATAGGGCGTTCACCAAATCTGGTTGCCCAATGATGTGTTCTTGTAAGCTGGCTTGTAACGCTGTGATGTGCTCACGATTTGTCATATGACCATTTCCAAGTTTTTGTTTTTGCAAGCATTTTAGAAATTTTCCCTTGCGGGTCAAGGGTAGGATTACCGCTTGTGAAAAGAGTTCCCTGATAACCAAGAAATTGCCTTGTATCATGGGTACGCGTTTTTTGATGGTTAAACTATCATTTATTAATAGATAAATCCCATAGGATCCACCATGAACAACTTGTTGAATAAGGAAGTCCACCCTCGAGTCGCACTGTTGATTGAACGTTTAATGGCCGAGGTTCCGAAAAAACACGCAGATGCATTGGCGCAGTTTGCTAAAAATTATTATGCAGCAACACCCGAGCAAGAATTAGAAGACCGTAAAATTGATGATCTTTATGGTGCCACGCTTGCGTGTTGGAACTTCATGCAAAAGTGCCCAAGTCATAGCAAAATCCGAGTATTTAATCCTGACTTTGAAGAGCATGGCTGGCAGTCTACCCACACTATTGTTGAAGTTTTGCACAAAGATGTGCCTTTTTTAGTGGATTCTATCCGCATGGAGTTAAATCGACGGGAGATGTCGATTCACTTTATCAATCATGCTGTGATGCATGTGGATCGAAATGACAAAGGAGATCTGGATCTAAATTCACCTTTGAGTGACGTTGAAAGCCCTAGAGAAGCCATTGTTTATGTGGAGGTTGATCGTCATACCGACGAGAAGGCTCTTGCAGGCCTGACCACCTCCTTAAAAGAAATTTTAGAAGAAAATCGCCTTGTGGTGGGGGATTTTCCGCTGGTGAAAAAGCGCTGCGAAGAGACCATTGAATGGGTTAAAAACAGCAAAGGGCCTTTTAGCAAAAAAGAGATTAATGAGTCGGTAGCGTTTATTGAATGGCTAGTGAATGATCATTTCACCTTTTTAGGTTGTGAAGACATTATCATTGAAACCAAAGCCGACAAACCCACTGCGGTGAAAGATAAAGACCAGGTTTATGGTTTATTTAAAACAGAGGCCCATGGCCCTGATAATGTGGTGATTGGTGATTTGCCTGATACCATGCAGGCTTTGATTTTAGCACCGCAACTTATTGCGTTAACCAAGTCAGCACGTCGATCTCGCATTCATCGCCCCGCTTACCCTGATTACATTACGGTGAAAAAAATTGACGAAAATGGACAAGTAGTCGGCGGTCGTCGTTTCTTAGGAATGTTTACCTCTAATGTATATTCTGAAAGCTCATTTAATATCCCGATTGTGCGTAATAAAACCAAGGAGGTTTTGAAACGCGCCGGTTTGAATGCGGGCAGTCATCACAGTAAAGAGCTTCAGCATATTTTAGAGGTTTATCCTCGGGATGAATTATTTCATACGGATATTGATAATCTTGCTCGCACGGCCATTGGCATATTAAATATCCAAGAGCGCAGACGTACGCACATATTTATTCGTCAGGATCAGCTGAATAAATTTTTATCCTGTTTGGTGTATGTCCCACGAGATTTATATAACACTGAGTTGCGCCACAAAATGCAAAATATCCTTACGGAAGCCTTCAACCCGCTGGATATTGAATTTACCACATATTTTTCAGAGTCCACTCTGGCGCGTACTTTGTTTACGTTAAAGTTAAACCCTTCAGAGGTCATTGAATTCGACGAAAAGAAAATCGAAAAAGACATTCAAAGTGTTGCGCGATCTTGGCAGGATGATTTAATGGCCGCGTTAATTGAAGGGGTAGGAGAAGAAAAAGGGAATCGCTATTTTCAGTTGTATCGACGTGCCTTTGGTGCAAGTTACCGAGAGGAATTTCTACCTCGCACTGCGGTCGTTGATATTCAACACATCATGTCAATGAAAGATGATTCTGATGTGGCTATGAGTCTCTATCGCAATGTAGCGGATACCGGTAACCACTTTAAATTTAAGTTATACAACCCTGAAAATCTATTGCCCTTATCGGACGTTATTCCTATTTTAGAAAACCTAGGATTAAGGGTGATTGGCGAGCATCCCTATGGGATTCACCGCTCAGACGGCAAGCAGTTCTGGGTGCATGATTTCAGCATGATTTACACCTTTAGCGATAATATTGACCTGCATGAAAGCAAAGAAAAATTTCAAGATGCGTTTAAAGCCATTTGGTTTGGTAAAGCAGAAAACGATAACTTTAATCGTTTGTTACTAGGTGCCCATTTAGGCTGGCGAGAAGTGGCCTTACTAAGGGCGTACGCACGATACATGAAGCAAATCCGCTTTGGTATTTCAGAGTCATTCATTGCCGATACTTTATGTAAATACCCGGATCTAGCCTCGTTTTTGGTGCGCTATTTTGTTACGCGTTTCAGCTTGGTAAAAACCGCAGT
>Ga0209634_1002711_pt1 | contig 12279 bp, 9 predicted proteins | sample LinPmetageLP40_FD_184043 | JGI IMG/M metagenome (GOLD analysis project Ga0209634, IMG submission 184043) | Marine viral communities from the Pacific Ocean - LP-40 (SPAdes) (version 2) | ecosystem: Environmental > Aquatic > Marine > Oceanic | place: Pacific Ocean | collected 2010-08-26 | reverse complement strand
GCCGTAAGTTCAACTGCAATACAAGGGGAAAGTACTTTAACATATAATGGTTCTATTCTTTATCTTGACGCCAATACAGGTAGACTAAATATTAATAATACAATATCGGGAACACCTAATCAAGGATATGCTCCTTTAGGAACATCAGGTCCAGGACAATTAGTTGTTGGGGGAGTAGATAGTTTATCACAATACCCAGGAATAATTACCCTTCTTAATAGAGATACTTCTGGAACTGCAGGCCAAGATTTAGGTGTTATACAATTTGTTATTAAAGATGATGCGACTAGTGGGTATGCTACTTCTCAAATAAGAGGATCTATAACTCAATCGCCTGGAACAGGATCTAGTGGAGGTGGTGTCCTTAGCTTTCTTACAACATCTGTAAGTACTGGTGGAGTACAGACCGAAAGAGTAAATATTAACAGTGCAGGTTTAACCACAATTAAAAACTCACTAGATGTTGGTTCATCTTTTAGTTCAATAAATGGAACAGATGGTTTAATCAGAGCTAAAAATGATGTAGTAGCATACGCTACATCAGATAAAAGATTAAAAGAAAACATAAGACCTATTCCATGGGCCGTAGATAAAGTAAAACAAATAAACGGTGTATATTTTGATTGGATCCCATTATCAAAAGAAGAAGAAAAAACTATACACGGTAACAAAGGACAAGATATAGGAGTAATAGCCCAAGAAATTGAAGAAATACTACCTGAATTAGTTACTACAAGAGATAACGGATATAAAGCTGTTAAATATGATAAAATAGTTGCTTTATTAATTGAGGCTATTAAAGAACAGCAAGGTGAAATAGACGAATTGAAAAGAAAAATAAATGAGTAATATAAACTTTTTTAGAGTACTACAATCTGGTGGTGTTGGTGGGTCATCTGGTGGTGAGCCAGACTGGGATGATTTTACATTATCATTACATACTACTGCTAGTGTAAATTCTTCTGATATAGATGTTAATTCTGATCAAACAGAAATATTTTTCTCTCCATATAATACTAAACGTATAGATGTATATGATTTCGATACAACAGGAGATGTAAGTGATGGTTTTACATTTTCAACTACAGGTACTACCCTTAATAAGTGGGTTGGTGGTTTTCAATTTAATCCTACAGGTACAAAAGTATTTGCTCTAATGAGAGAAAGCGTAGCTGGGGTTACTACAGGTATATATCAATATAATCTTACAACTGCCTGGGACACATCTACAATGTCATCAACTGAAGATGAATATGTGGCTTTTTCTACTTTAAGTAGCAACATTAACACTGTAACTGGTAGAGCTTTTGCAATTGACGAAGATGGATTAAATATATATTTCTCTGCTTTTGAACCTGGAGGTGGTAATCCAGATTTATATAAATTACCCTTATCAACGGCTTTTGATTTAAGTTCGTATGGGACTATTTCTTCTGAAGAATCTCCAACAGCAAGTCAAATAGCAGTTTGTACTTTTAGCATTAATACTGACAGATATATAACTTATACACATACAACTTCTGGACAAATCTTTAAAAATGGTATAGAAGATGAAATTGATGTACAAGATAATCTTAATGAAAGGGTATATATTACTACAACCCCAGATAATGAAACCTTTTTTGGTATGGATCAATTTAACCCTGGAAGTGGTTTTGTTTCAGTTATATACCAATTTACAACTAATTTTTAAAACATATTTTTTCTTAGTGACTATTCCATATTACCCTCATATTTATAAGGGTATTATAGGCCATAACGGAAGTGGACTCCTTTGAGTAACCAACCATAATAAAAAAATATTAACATGCCAAACTGGAAAAAACTTATAGTTAGCGGATCAAACGCAACTTTAAATACATTAGTATTATCATCAACTCCCCCAACAACTACAGTAAATGATATCTTAGTACAAGATAGTAACGGGAATATATATAAAAGATCAAACCTATCACTTCAGGGAACACAAGGAACAACAGGCCAAAAAGGTCAAACAGGTTTACAAGGTATTACTGGTGCTCAAGGTACTATTGGTTCACAAGGTATCCAAGGTATTCAGGGTATTACTGGTGCTCAAGGTACTACAGGCCAAAAAGGTGCAACTGGTTCACAAGGTATAACAGGTCAAAAAGGACAAAAAGGTGAAATAGGTGCTCAAGGTATTACTGGAATACAGGGTACAACAGGCTTACAAGGTATTACTGGAACACAAGGAACGGATGGAGCACAAGGTACAACAGGTTCACAAGGTATTACGGGAACACAAGGTACAACAGGTTCACAAGGTATTACGGGAACACAAGGAACAGATGGAGCACAAGGTATTACTGGTTCAAAAGGTGAAGAAGGTTCACAAGGAACAGATGGTGCTCAAGGAACAACAGGCCAAAAAGGTGAAGTTGGATCTCAGGGTGCAACTGGTACTCAAGGTATAACCGGTGATAAAGGTCAAAAAGGTGAAATTGGTGCTCAAGGTATAACAGGACAGAAAGGACAAAAAGGTGAAGTTGGTGCCCAAGGTATTACAGGTCAAAAAGGAGTAACAGGTGCTCAAGGTATAACGGGTACCCAAGGAGTACAAGGTATTCAGGGTATTACTGGTGATAAAGGACAAAAAGGTGAAATAGGTGCTCAAGGTACTATTGGTTCACAAGGTATTCAAGGTATTACTGGTTTAAAAGGACAAAAAGGTGAAATTGGTGCTCAAGGTATAACAGGCCAAAAAGGTGATGATGGTACTCAAGGTACAACAGGTTCACAAGGTATTCAAGGTATAACAGGTCAAAAGGGTGCAATAGGTGCACAAGGTACAACGGGTACTCAAGGTACTGATGGAGTAAAAGGTGATAAAGGTGAAATTGGTGCTCAAGGTATTCAGGGTATAACTGGTTTAACAGGCCAAAAAGGTGCATTAGGTGCTCAAGGTACAACGGGCCAAAAAGGTGAAGTTGGATCTCAAGGTACAACTGGTACTCAAGGTATTACTGGTTTAAAAGGACAAAAAGGTGAAATTGGTGCTCAAGGTACTATTGGTTCACAAGGTATTCAAGGTATTACTGGTCAAAAAGGTGCTACAGGTTCACAAGGTATTCAAGGTATCACAGGAGCAACAGGTTCACAGGGTACAACAGGACAAAAAGGACAGAAAGGTGAAGTTGGAGCGCAAGGGGTACAAGGTATTCAAGGAACAACAGGCCAAAAAGGACAAAAAGGTGAAATTGGTGCACAAGGTATAATTGGTTCACAAGGTATTACAGGTACTAAAGGTGAAGAGGGTGCTCAAGGTACCACAGGAACACAAGGTATTACAGGAACAAAAGGTACAACAGGTGCTAAAGGTGAAATTGGAGCTCAAGGAACAACAGGCCAAAAAGGTGCAACGGGTTCTCAAGGTATCCAAGGTATAACAGGTGCTACCGGTTTACAAGGTACAACAGGACAAAAAGGTGTAACAGGTTCACAAGGTATCCAAGGTATAACAGGTGCAACAGGCTCTCAAGGTACAACCGGACAAAAAGGAGCAACAGGTTCTCAAGGTATTCAAGGTATTATCGGTACTCAAGGTACAACAGGTCAAAAAGGTGCAACAGGTTCTCAAGGTATCCAAGGTATAACAGGTGCTACCGGTTTACAAGGTACAACAGGACAAAAAGGACAAAAAGGTGAAGTTGGTGCCCAAGGTATTACAGGCCAAAAAGGACAAAAAGGTGAAATAGGTGCTCAAGGTACAACAGGACAAAAAGGTACCACAGGTTCACAAGGTGCAACTGGACAAAAAGGACAAAAAGGTGAAATAGGTGCTCAAGGAACAGATGGTTCATTTGGTGGTGCTACTTTCGATTATACATTTTCAACATCAACATCAGGAACAGATCCAGGAACAGGTAAAGTACGACTAAATAGTACTACTCAAAATGCATCAACTTTGATGTATATTGATTCTACAGATGATAATGCTAGTAATATAGACGAGTTTTTAACAACTATAGATAATGTTACATCTGCTGTTAAAGGTCACGTTAGATTATCAAATAGAACAGACGCTACACAATATATATTATTTAGCATATCTAATTTAACTAACAATACAGGTTGGTGGACAGTAAACGTTAATGATCAAGCATCATCTACTGCATCTCCATTTACAAATAATGAAGATGTAATTGTATCATTTGTTGCTACAGGTGATAGAGGAGAAAAAGGAAATACAGGTAATACTGGTTCACAAGGTACAACAGGTCAAAAAGGTGCTACTGGTTCTCAAGGTACTACAGGCCAAAAAGGACAAAAAGGTGAAATAGGTACTCAAGGTACAACGGGTGCTACTGGTTCTCAGGGTACAACAGGGCAGAAAGGACAAACAGGTAATACTGGTTCACAAGGTATCCAAGGTATCACAGGTCAAAAAGGACAAACAGGTAACACGGGTTCTCAAGGTACAACAGGACAAAAAGGTGCTACTGGTTCACAAGGTATCCAAGGATTTACAGGTGGTACAGGTGGACAAGGTGCTAAAGGTAATACTGGTTCAACAGGTTTACAAGGTATAACAGGTAATACGGGTTCTCAAGGTGCTAAAGGACAAACAGGTAATACTGGTTCACAAGGTACAACAGGTCAAAAAGGTGCTACTGGTTCTCAGGGTACTACAGGCCAAAAAGGACAAAAGGGTCAAAATGGTAATACAGGTTCAACTGGTTCACAGGGTATACAAGGATTTACTGGACAAAAAGGACAAAAAGGTGAAGTTGGTAATACAGGTTCAACCGGATTACAAGGTATCCAAGGATTTACAGGTCAAAAAGGTACTACAGGTAACACTGGTTCACAAGGTACAACAGGACAGAAAGGACAAACAGGTAACACTGGTTCTCAAGGTATACAAGGTATCACAGGCCAAAAAGGACAAACAGGTAACACTGGTTCACAAGGTACAACAGGTCAAAAAGGACAGAAAGGTCAAACAGGTAACACTGGTTCAACTGGTTTACAGGGTATACAAGGATTTACTGGTGGTACAGGTGGACAGGGTGCTAAAGGTGCTACAGGTTCTCAGGGAACAACAGGACAAAAAGGATCTACTGGTTCACAAGGTTCTCAAGGTATTCAAGGTATAACAGGTAATACTGGTTCTCAAGGTCAAAAAGGACAGAAAGGTCAAACAGGTAACACTGGTGGTGGAGGTGCTCAAGGTACCCAAGGATTTACAGGTGGTACAGGTGGACAAGGTTCTCAAGGTACAACAGGACAAAAAGGACAAAAAGGACAAACAGGTTCACAAGGTGGAGGTGGTGCTCAAGGTACCCAAGGATTTACTGGTTCACAAGGTGGTGGTGGTGCTCAAGGTACAACCGGACAAAAGGGTGCTACAGGTCAAAAAGGTACTACAGGTTCTCAGGGAACAACAGGACAAAAAGGATCAACTGGTTCACAAGGTATCCAAGGTATTACTGGTTCACAAGGTGGTGGTGGTGCTAAAGGATCAACAGGTTCACAAGGTACAACAGGTGCTAAAGGATCAACAGGTTCACAAGGTACAACAGGACAAAAAGGTGCTACTGGTTCACAAGGTATCCAAGGTATAACAGGTTCACAAGGTGGTGGTGGTGCTAAGGGTTCAACAGGACAAAAAGGACAAAAAGGTGACAATGGTGCTAATGGTGCTAAAGGATCAACTGGTTCACAAGGTATCCAAGGTACAACAGGCCTAACAGGTGCTAAAGGATCAACTGGTTCACAAGGTATTACAGGCCAAAAAGGACAAAAAGGTGACAATGGTGCTAATGGTGCTAAAGGATCAACTGGTTCACAAGGTATAACAGGTTCACAAGGTGGTGGTGGTGCTAAAGGATCTACTGGTTCTCAAGGTATTCAAGGATTTTCAGGATTAACAGGTGCTAAAGGATCAACTGGTTCACAAGGTATTACAGGCCAAAAAGGTACTACTGGTACAAATGCAGGTATAACATCATATTTTAACCCAGGTAACCATAGAGTAATTACAGGAACTACAACTTCTACCACGATTACTGGTGAAAGTAATTTAACTTTTGATGGAACAACCTTGAATATAGATGGGACTTTGGAAGTTGAAGACTCAGGAGATAGAGGTCTTGATATAGACCCAGCAAACGGAACATTTGATATTGGAGATATAGATGAAGTTAGTGGTGGTGGTTATCTTAATGGAGATGGTGATGATATGAGATGGTATGCTAGTGGTGCTGTAAGATTTAAAGTAGATTCTAATGGTAAAGTAACAGCAGCAAATGATATAATAGCATATGGGTCTCCATCAGATAGAAGATTAAAAGAAAACATCAAACCTATTGAGTCAGCTTTAGATAAAGCAATGAAACTTGAAGGAGTTACTTTTGATTGGAAAGAAAGTGATAGTATATTAAAATTAAAAGAAGATGTAGGGTTTATAGCTCAAGATGTACAAAAAGTAATACCAGAACTTGTAAGAGAAAACGATAATGGTATGCTATCAATGAGACATCAAGGTATAGCACCAATATTACTTGAAGCAATAAAAGAATTAAAAGCGGAAATAGATTTATTGAAATCAAAACCGTGTAATTGTAATTGTAATTGCAAGTGTAGTAAATAATAGTTATATTATAGGTGCTGTTTCTTTGTTATAGTAATGGCACCTAATATTAATAATTTTACGTTAAATACGTTATATAGCACATTTATTCTATATACACGGAACAGTATATGTTTATAATATTAATGTAATAACCCCAACAAACATTTTTTTAAAATAACTATCAAATAAATTTGGTACCCCTAAAAATCCTTATTATATTACAATAACATGAAATTAAACTCATGAATTTTAATGATAAATAATTTAGCCAAAATAGTTTTAGACAACGGAGGAACAATAACCCCTCTTATAATACCAAGTGAATTAACTAGTGGTACTGGTCTTTGCAACGTTTCTGTATTTATAGATGATAACGGAGACATATTAGCCAATATTAGACACGTTCATTATACTTTATATCATGCAGAATTTAATCAAAACTTTTATTGTAAATGGGGAGTATTATCCTATTTAAACCCAGAAGATGATATTCATTTAATAACTGGAAATTATTTATGTAAATTAAACGAAGATACATTAGAAGTAGAATCATACCAAAAAGTAGATACATCAAAAAATGATATCACTCCAATATGGGATTTTCACGGTTTAGAGGATGCTAGAGTAATGCGATGGAATGGTACGTTTTATATATGTGGTGTAAGAAGAGATGTAAAACCTAATGGTGAAGGTAGAATGGAACTTTGTGAGGTAGATTGGACTAAAGACCACGCAATAGAATTAACCAGAGATAGAGTTGAACCACCAACAAAAGATACTTATTTAGAAAAAAATTGGATGCCCGTTATGGATATGCCTTTTCATTTTGTTAGATGGTCCAATCCTGTTGAAGTAGTTAAAATAAACCTAAAAGATAAATCTAAAGAAAGAGTACAACAGGGTATTTTAAATAAACTGTCTAGTACAACAGTAATTAATAAAAAAGAAAAATTTGAGGGTCCATTAGGTATTAGAGGTAGTTCTCAAGTTATACCCTTTGGTAATGAAGGTAATAGAATTTGTATAACTCATGAAGTAGATTTCTTTCACCATCCAGGAGGACATAAAGATGCTCATTATTATCATAGGTTTTTAATTTGGGATAAAGATTGGAATTTAAAATCCATATCTAAACAATTTAAATTTATGGACGCTATGATAGAATTTAATACTGGACTAGCTATTAAAAATGGTAATTTTATTATAACATATGGATTTCAGGATAATGCGGCATACGCTTTAAAAATGCCTGTAAATTTATTAGATAAATTAGAATGGGAAGAATGAAAGAATTACAAAAACAATTACACGCCTACATTCAAACACCTCAAGACGCATATATAAATGCTAAGTTAGGAGAAGAATATGAAAAAATAGGACAAGGAGCAGCAGCACATTCTTACTTTTTAAGAGCAGCTGAATTATTACATGATAGTGACCCTAGAATGGCTTATAATTGTTTTCTAAAAACATGGAAGCAATTAAATATAACTACAAGAAGACCTGACTTTGAACAAGGACAACTTCAAGCAGCTATTGCATATGCTCCTAATAGACCTGAAGCTTATTATCATTTAAGTATATGGCATAGTAATAGAAAAGAATGGATGTTGTCTTATATGTACGCTTGCTTAGGTAAAGATAATATTAAAGAAAATACCCCCTTAACATATGACATAGGATACCCAGGTGATTTTGTATTTGATTTTCAAAAGGCGTTTACAGGATGGTATATAGGTAAAAGAGACCAGTCAAAATCCTTATTTTTAGAATTAGGAAAATTAAAGGATATACCACAAAATTTTAAAGAAATAATCTCTGAAAATATTAGAGATTTTGGTTTACAATATTTATAATAAAAATATATAATCATGGCATTACCATCATCAGGACCCATAAGCGGAAGTCAAATCTCAGCTGAATTAGGAACAGCATCAACTAATATATCACTAGGTGGAATGGCAGATTCTGCAAGTTTCATAGCACCTGATGCATATAGTGATTTTTATGGATATGCTAACTTAACTTCTTATTTAGGGTCTACTTTTCAAGGTGGAACTAAATTCATCTGTACTCAAACCCAGAATGTAACATTTTATCATGATGGTTCTAGCACATTTCCTCAAGTTGGAGACACTGTCTATACAAACTCAGGAGGAACTACTTTAGGAGTAGGATATTCTAGGGTAAATCTTGGTTATCTTCTAACTAATAGTTCAGGGGTTGTGACAAATTTATATCTTTGTATTAAATAATTAATAAAATAAACTTATGAATTGGATATATAAAAACAATTCAATAGAGGATATTACACAATTCCCTAACAATACTTTTGGTTTTGTCTACATGACAACACATAAACCTTCAGGGAAATCTTATATTGGAAAAAAAGTACTATTTCACAATCAAAAGAAAAAATTAGGTAAAAAAGAACTAGCGGCCTTAACAGGTATAGTTGGACGCCGTCCTTCATATAAATTAATAGTTAAAGAATCAGATTGGAAAACTTATTATGGTTCCCAAACTAACATTAAAAAATTATTAGTTGAAGGTAAAAAAGATGAATTTGAACGTACCATTTTAAAATGTGTAGAGACTAAAAAACAACTTACCTATTTTGAAATTAAATATCAAATGTTATACCAAGTATTAGAGAAACCGGATGAATTCTTCAATGATAATATTCTAGGTAAATTCTTTACAAAAGATTTAGCAGATATAAAATTCGAAGATCTCGTGGTTGAGCGAAAATAAGTTCGTATATTACGACTTATGATCAATCATACATTAGTAACATTAGTTAATTCGGTACTTGGTACAGGTAGGAAAACTGCTAGGGGTAATATGGCATATAACTGTCCCCACTGTAACCACCATAAACCTAAATTAGAAATTAATTTTACTGAAAATAAAGAGGGACATAATCCTTGGCATTGTTGGGTATGTGGTAAGAAAGGTAAATCAATTAGTTTGTTATTTAGACAAGCAGGTGCCTCTTCTGATAAAATTAGCGAAGCAAAAACATTAAGTAAAGAAGTAAACTATACTTCATATACTGAAAAAATAGATGTAGCAACTATCAAGCTACCAGATGAGTATATTAGTCTAAGTAACGTTGATAACAGCGATATAATGGCTAGACACGCACTCGCGTACCTAAATAATAGACACGTGAGTAAATACGATATTCTTAAATATAATATAGGTTATTGTAAAACAGGGTTATATAAAAATATGGTAGTAATACCAACATATGATGTAGATGGTAAGTTAAATTACTTTACTGCCCGTTCATTTGAAAAAGACCCCTATGTAAATTATAGAAATCCTCAAGTATCAAGAGATATTATACCTAATGAACACATGATTAATTGGAACGTACCTATTATATTGTGTGAAGGTTTATTTGATGCTTTGGCGATAAAAAGAAACGCAATCCCCTTATTAGGAAAAAACATACAGAATAACTTAATGAAAAAAATAGTTACATCTGTAGTAGATAAAATTTATATTGCATTAGATAGGGATGCAATAAAACAAGCTTTGAGGTTCTGTGAAAAGTTAATGGCAGAAGGCAAAGAAGTCTATCTTGTAGATTTACAAGATAAGGATCCGAGTGAAATGGGTTTCGAAAATTTCACTAAACTTATACAAACAACGTTACCATTGACCTACTATGACTTAATGGAACATAAACTATCAATATGATCAAAAAATCATACAAGAGACTATTAGAAATTTCGGATGATTATCAACAAGTTACAATGCCAGATTCTAGGTATTATAGACGAAATGGTAAATATTATCCATCCATTACTCATGTTTTAAGTACTTACCCAAAAGGTAAATATTTTGAAGATTGGCTTAAAAAAGTAGGACATGCATCTGAACATATTGTTAAAAAAGCAGCTGCAGAAGGCACACAAGTGCATGAAATGATTGAGGATTGGTTAAATGGGAAAGAAATTACATTTCTATACCCTGATGGTAATCCAAAAATGCCAGCTCATGTTTGGCAAATGTTTTTAAGATTTGTAGACTTTTGGGAAACATACAACCCTGTATTAATAGAAGCAGAAGTACACCTATTTTCGGATGAACTACAAGTTGCAGGAACGTGTGATTTAGTATGTGAATTAGAATTTAACGGAAAAACTGAACGTTGGATCATAGATTTTAAAACCTCTAACCACTTACAAACAACATATGATTTACAAGGAGCACTATATGCTCAATGTTATGAGGAATGTTATGGTAAAAAAATTGATCGTGTAGGAGTTTTATGGTTAAAATCTAAATCGAGAGGTGAAGATAAATCAGGAAAACGTTTAAAAGGTAAAAATTGGGAAGTATATGAATCACCTCGTACACAAGCGGAAAATTTAGAAATATTTAGTCATGTAAAAGCTTTATTCCATTTAGAAAATCCTAAATTAACACCTTATACATCAACCTTTAAAACTACTTCCAAGAGGAATGCGTAGTTGATAGGGAATCATATATTTATAACAAAATCAATTTAATAAAAAAATATTATTATTATGGCAGTATACACACATGATGGTCCAGGAGATTGGAGACATTTTGTTTTACGTGAAGATGTAAAACATCTTCCGGTAATGGAACAACGTAGTCAATTTTTAAAAGAATCATATGAATTCGAAAGCTTTAAAAACCAACAAGCGTTTTTACTATCCAATTCTTTAAATTCTTTAAATAATCAATACCATCAAGGTGGTAATATTATAGGTAATAAAGTAAAAGAAGCATTTTTTAATTCTCAATTTCCTGTAGACTATAATAATACTTCAACATTAAAGGTAGTATTTTTTAAACCAGTACAAGTAGTAGGTGGTGTTCCATTTATTAATGTTATAAACGGACAACAAGGTGGAGGATCAGCACCTTTAGTACGATATGATTATACTCCAGCTGGTTCAACAGAAACATCTTTACTATTTTCTCACCCACATATAGCAAATGCTGGTGGTGTTGATGTTGATGTAATTTCTGTGGGAGCTGATTTAGTAAGTGGTGGAACAGTAGTTCAACCTACAGGAGCAATATTTGCTAATTACCCAGCAGCAGCTTATACAACAGATTCAGTAGCAGGAACAGGAGTTGTTTTCACAGCAGTTATTGATGATGGACAACAATTAGTAGAACTTAATGTTACAACAGCAGGTTCAGGATATAAAGTAGGTGATATATTTACATTTGCAAATGACGCATTAGGAGTAGGTTCAACAGGTGGATCCGTTACAGTAACTAAAGTTAATTTAACAGGTGACACTTTAACACTAGCAGGAACTGCAATTAATGAAAATGGTGGTGAAATTTATAGCGTAGGAAATAATATAAATGTTCAATTAAACTTAGATTATACTTCAACATCTAATATAACAGCTTTTATAGATGGATAAATAAAAACAATTAAAAATAAATAAAATAAATTAAAGATAAGCGCGGAGCCATTAGGTTACCGCGCTTCTTTTTCGTATATTTACAGGGTAAATGAGGCGCAAAGCCAATAGAACACAAATTAAAATTAAGGTTATATGATGAGTCCAGAAAGTCTTTACATTGCAGAACAGGAATATTTTAGGTTTGAAGAGATTATGAATACAAAAGAAGTTATCTCAAAAGAGGAGTATGATTTTTGTTTTGCATATGACAAAGATATT
>Ga0209634_1002710_pt1 | contig 12280 bp, 19 predicted proteins | sample LinPmetageLP40_FD_184043 | JGI IMG/M metagenome (GOLD analysis project Ga0209634, IMG submission 184043) | Marine viral communities from the Pacific Ocean - LP-40 (SPAdes) (version 2) | ecosystem: Environmental > Aquatic > Marine > Oceanic | place: Pacific Ocean | collected 2010-08-26 | reverse complement strand
TGAGTAAATATATAGTGCAAGTAACTGAGTATGTATATCACAAAGCTATAGAAGTTGAGGCAAGTAGTCGTGATGAAGCTATAGAAAAAGTTGGAGAAGGAGATCCGTGGGAGATCGTGGGTCGTGAGGTTAATTTTGATGTTGAGGAGAAGTAAAATGAAGCAAGAGCAATATGTGAATGTATTAGATATAAAATTCTATGTATGTGATGAGGATGGTAACGAAGTTTTAAACAAAAATGGGACTATCAAAGAGTTTGATTTCAAAGGTAGATTAAAACCTCTTGAATATCTTTGTGAAGATATAACTGTTGAGGATTTAGAGGAGAGTGAGGATGAGTAAATTAAATTATATTATGGAGTGTAATCACACTCAAGGACTAGAGAATGTTTTACATGGTAGTAAAGTATTTCCTCTGGTAGCAGAACTGAATAAACACTTTGGGCTTAAAGTAATTAGTCAGGTTGCGGTAAATGATTATGGTAAGCAAGCTGAAAGTGGTAACGGCGTGAAAGGCTTTGTAATGGCTAATGATTATGGTATACCTAAGTGTATAGCTTTTATTAGAAGTGAACGAAAGTTAACATATGTTAAAGACAAAGAAGTGTGGAAAGATGTTTATGTGTTTAAGCATTGTGAGGACTACAAAAGAGGAGGCGCTTATCATGAAAGAGATTTATGTACGTCAGTAAAACTCCCTCAACTTATACGCGCTATAAAGGGCTATGGAAGGGAAGATAATTTCCCTGCCTATAATGGAGAAAATGGAGGACCGAATTACTTAGAAGGCAGGTATAATTTAAATATGCGCTATAGGGATTTATCTGATAAGTTTGAACTCGATGGTCAGGATATGTGGAACTTAAAGCACAAGAGAGATGAAGCAACTACTAAGCAATTGCAGAAATATCTACCTTCTTTAATAGACAGTTATATAAATAATGTTGCCCCCTCTGCCGAAGTAGATGCAAAGATAAGGGATGATTATAACCAATCGTTAAGTTATGCGGGTAAAGTAGAAGAACTAAAAGATATAATAACTGAAGGACTGGGTTCTGGGTTTACTGTAATAGGCGTAGATAGTGCTGAAGGTTATGTAGTCGGCAGTATAGAAACAGTTATAGGAGACGAACCAGAGTTTAGGTACAAGGACTTTAAACGCTATACAGAACTTGAAGACTATTCTAAATACCAAGACATTTTACCCATGCTAACTATACATAAAGTAAGAAAACAAGAAGAAGGCTCCGAATTATACAAAGACTATTTTCTGATCCCAGCCATTTCATCTTACAGGAGAAATAATCCACCTATACTAGATGATTTTACAGGTATTTTTACAATCCCAAGTTATATTCCTAGTTCTCCGCTGAATATGACATGGCTTCTATTACCTAATGTTGAGAGCGTGTAGATGAATAGAGAAACTATAAAATGGTCACCTTATGCTTTGCCTTTTGTTGCAAATGATTTTTGTGTATTAGTTTACTTGATTGACAAAGTCTATGAGTTTTATCTGTTTGATGGTTTTATCAAAAGGTTTACTGATACTACGCTACCAAAAGAACTGAGCAAAAACTTAACTATGATAAAAGCGTTTGATTTTCCTAATCTAAAAGACGAAGATAGTTTTAGAGAACTTGAATGCTATGAGTGGAAAAAATATACTGAAGAAAACAAAGAGTTTATAAATATTGGTTGGAGAGTTTCTCCTAATGTGTTTGTTTTCGTATTAAATATTGACTACATATATAAACTACAAGGGCTTGAAAACAATTAAAACTACCGCCATCTCGCGGTAATTGTAAAAGTGAACTCAAAACTGGTGAAACAGGAGAACAAAATGGCTAAAGAATATAGAGTTTTTATTGTGCAGACAATGAAACCCATCACAGTCGAGGCTAATACAGAGCGTGAAGCGGAAAAATATGCAGAGGAGCATTGTGCATGGGAGCCTCAGTCTACTAGGTTTCTAGCTTCACAAGTTTATTATGGGGATCAGGAGCAAGACTAATGAAGAAAGTAATAAAAAAATCAAAAGATAATGTTGTTTTTCTTAGACCAAAGCTAAAACTTAAAAAGTTTGTTGGCGCACTGGTTCAGTATAGCGTGCCGGTTATCGTTCAAGCTTATACGGAAGAGGAAGCAGAGCAACTAATTATCGATCAAGAAAAAGAACTTGAAGTATCTGAGATCGATATTATAGTAAACCAACTACAATAAAACTTTGAAGGAAACATACTCATGGATAATACACCTACAAAAAAATACAATCCGCGACATGCAGAAATATCTAACATGCTATCTGAAACTCAACGCTATGAAAACGCACGGGGCTTTGTAAAAGCCTTTTTGAGATTATTTAATTGGCGACAGATTCGAGCAGGAAAAGATCGAAAGATAAACTAGGAGTAAAAAAGTGGGAAGACGTAATGACAATCGGACTGTCTGGAGAATGAATTTACCCATGATTCTTCCTGAATTCCCCTATGCGCCTCATCTTTGTTGGCACGCGACTAAGATTGTAGACCTATGGATGGTGAAATTATATGGTGTGCCGCAACAACCCCCACGAAAGAAAAGACAACAAGGAAAATGATTATGCTAAAAGCAGACGGACTTGATGAAGCTATAATTGGTACAACGATGTTATGGGGCGCAGAAGGTGAAGTGTTAGTCTATTCCTGCGAGAAATGTATTAATATTTTCATGGTGCGTGATGGCATGGCTTACGATGAAGCCTATGAATTTTTTGAGTTTAATACGCTAGGTGCATATGTAGGTGAGCAAACGCCTGTGTTTGTGTGGACAGATACTACAGACATAGAGTTATGACTCCAGAAAAAAAAGTTAAGGTAAAAATCTGTAAAATCCTAGATAAGATGGGTGCTTACAGATTTTATGCCTCTACAGGTGGGTATGGTTCGTCTGGAATCCCAGACATCATTGCTTGCTATCAAGGTAGGTTTATCGGCATCGAAGCAAAAGCCAACGGTGGTAAGCCCACTGCCCTTCAATTAAAAAATCTCAATGACATTGCAATCTCTGGTGGACAGCCATTAGTTGTTGACGAGACTAATGTAGATCAGTTAGAGTATCTAATTAGTAAATTTAAATAATATATTAGTAGAGGATTTAGTAATGATTGTAGGACGCAAATTAAAAGGCGAGCGCAAAATGTGCCTGACCTTTCGTGAACATGAACTTTATACATTGGTACTGTGTGGTAATGATAACCCTCAAATCTGTGTAAAAATGGATCTGACCATAGGTACGGTGCGAACAATGTTACAGACAGTATATAAACACTTAGGGTACAAAAATAAAAATGATCTACTTGTAGGTCACCTAGATAAAGCCCTTGTTCAAGAGCAGATAAATATTATGATGAGCCAACAGGAAGATGTCCATGAAAATTTCGGATGATATAAACCACCCATCTCATTACACCGCAGGGAAAGTTGAGTGTATCGATGCGATTGAATCGGCTACTCAAGGATTGTGTGGTGTTACTAGCGTATGTGTGGGTCAGGTTATTAAGTATGTATGGAGATACTCTCGCAAGGGAACTCCAGAGAAAGACCTAGCGAAAGCAGATTTCTACTTGCAGAAGCTACGCGGTATAATAGCGGAGCAAGAAACAAAACAGGTACCAGAACCTGTGGTGCAACCTGAACCAAAACCTATAGCAGAGAAAGACCTTATCTCTGAACTATCAAATGAAGAAACCGCTGATATGCTAATGCGTAGATTCTGTCCTACCGGAAGCTGTGATGACTGATGAAATAGATCACGCTAACGATCAGGTTGAGAGATATTCTGATGCTAAAATTAAAGAGATAAGAAGCAAAGCAGTCATACCTGAGAACCACACAGGGAAGTGTCTTTGGTGTAGAGAGCCTGTCCCGGATAAAAGGCGATGGTGCGATGCAGATTGTCGTGATGAGATGGAAAATAGAAATTAAGTGTAATTTTAGTAAAAAATGGCCTCTCAGAATGCGATTCTGAGGACTTTAGCGTAGGGGGTAATGCATTGGTAACCCCTCAAAATAGTGTTTTTAGTGTAGTTATTGAGGATATAACATGGAACAATTAGTCACGCTTGATTTCGAGACATACTATAGTAGCACCTATGGTCTAACGAAACAGACCACTGAAGAATACATACGTCACCCTGAGTTTCAGGTCATTGGTGTAGCTGTCAAAATTAATGATGAGAAGATAAACTTTCATACCGGAACACATCAAGAGATTCAAGCCGCGCTAGACAACATTGACTGGCGAGTGTCTGGTCTTGTGTGTCATAACACTTTATTTGATGGTGCAATCCTTGCGTGGATCTTTAAAATAATACCCACCTTTTACTTTGATACCCTATCTATTGCTCGCGCTCTACACGGAACCAATGCCGGTGGATCTCTTAAAGCATTAGCAGAGCGTTATTATCTTGGTAAGAAAGGTACTGAGGTACTAGATGCAAAAGGTAAACGTCTTGAAGACTTCAAGCCTAGTGAACTGTCGGCCTACGCATCCTACTGTATAAATGATGTGCAGATAACTTTCGATTTATTTGGGATCATCGCTCCTAAATTTCCTGAGTCAGAACATCAGTTGATTGATATTACTCTGAGAATGTTTATCGAGCCGCAGTTAAGGGTAGACGATGCATTATTGATCGAGCGCCTACAAGAAGTGCGGGATGAAAAAGCCTTAATGCTAGAAGGTCTGATGGCTCGCTTAGAGTGTGATACTAATGAAGCAGTGAGAAAGAAACTCGCCTCTAACAAACAATTCGCAGAGCTGCTAGAGGAACTTGGTGTTTCGTGTCCTATGAAAGAAAGTCCTACCACGGGTAAACAAGCACCAGCTCTAGCTAAAACAGATGAAGGATTTATTGCCTTACAGCAACACGAAGATCCGTTGATCCAAGAACTATGCGCGGTGCGTCTGGGTACTAAGTCAACGATTGAAGAGTCTAGGATTGAAAGATTTATAGATATAGGCTCAAGAAATAAAGGTTGGCTTCCTATTCCCCTACGTTATTATGGCGCACATACAGGTCGCTGGGCAGGCTCAGAGAAAGTTAACTTCCAAAACCTACCATCAAGAGACGCTAAGAAGAAAGCCCTAAAGAAATCTATCGTACCGCCTGACGGGCAGATTGTTATTAACTGTGACTCAAGTCAGATCGAGGCTCGTGTTTTAGTGTGGTTGGCAGGGCAAGAAGATGTGACTACATGGTTTGCAGAAGGACGAGATGCATACTGTGAGTTTGCAAGCAAAGTCTACGGCAGGGCAATCACAAAAGCGGATCCCATAGAAAGGTTTGTTGGTAAGACTTGTACTCTGGGTCTAGGCTTTGGGACTGGCTGGAGAAAACTTCAGCACACGCTAAAGACATCACCTCCAAACCAGGCTTTATCGGATGACGAATGTAAGAGATTAGTTAAGGTCTACCGCGAACTAAATTATAAAGTAATAAACTTTTGGGAAGCGTGTGATCGTGCGCTAGAACACATGGCTAATTGGCCTAGTGAACTAGAGCCTTATTATATTGGTGAGAATGAGTGTGTGATGATAACTCCAGAAGGAATTAAGTTACCTAATGGGCTATACATTTATTACCCTAATTTATATTATGATACATCTGAAGAGAAAAGCGGTTTTGTTTATAAGTCTAGGCGAGGTAAAATTAATATCTGGGGCGGTGCTATGACAGAGAACATTGTACAAGCAGTGGCAAGGATTGTTATTGGTGAGCAGATGATTAGTGTAAACGAAAAGTACAGACCCGCGTTGACAGTACATGATGCGATAATTTGTCTAGCGTCAGAGCATGAGAAAGAAGAAGCGATGGACTTTGTATTAGATGTGATGGGTAAACCGCCTGAGTGGGCAACAGGGCTACCGATTGCATGTGAAGGTGCCTATGCAGATAACTATGGGGATTGCTAATGCACCACTTTAAACATAATTTAAACATTGATGCTGATACGATTGCAGAAAAAATATTCTCTTTACGACCTATCTGGGAAAGTAGATCAAATGACTTTCCTTTTTATACTTTAGGCAAGTCAGCTTATCTTGATGGCAACACAATAGAGTATTACGAAGAAAGCGTTTGGCTGAATGAACTTCTTTATAAAAACTTCTTTGGACTATATGAGACAGTGTTGGAGTGTTTATCTGTTGAGTTAGGAAAAGAGATTTGTTTGGCTCAAGATTTAGCACTGCCGGGGTTTCATATATTTCCTACTGATGAAAAGTTTATAGATATAGCAGGAAAATGGCACACTGATTACCCACATAAAACTTTAGGTCTAGGTGATGTAGGCGCGTCTGCTTTTACTGTAGCTATTGAATTACCTAATTCTGGTGCAGGCATGGACTATATAGATACACGCGGAAATATTGTACACTTACCTTATGAAGAGAAAGACCTAGTATTACACTCAGGATTAACCCCCCATAGAATTGCAGGACTAACAGAGTTTCATCTCTGTGAATATAGAATAACTCTACAGGGACACGTAGTTAAACGTAATAATAATATGGAAATTTTCTGGTAATGGCTGATTTTACATGGAGTTATTCTGCACTAAAACAATACGAAAACTGTCCTCGACAGTATAATGAAATACGCGTTCTAAAGAATTATATTGTTAAAGAAAACGAGGCCATGCGCTATGGGACTGCCGTTCATAAAGCGTTAGAAGATTATGTTTCTGAAGGGAAGCCTTTAGCTAAAAACTACCAACGCTTCAAATCAATGGTTGATCCTTTGATTGATATTTCGGGCACAAAATATCCAGAGCATGAAATGGCCCTGACTTATGATAAACTACCATGTGACTTTGGCTCTGAGCATCGGTGGGTGCGAGGCATATGTGATCTATTAATTGTTGATGGCGACTATGCATTCGTAGTGGACTATAAAACAGGTAGTAACAAATATCCTGACCCTAAACAACTGCGGCTGATGGCGCTGATGGTGTTTACTCACTTCCCGGAAGTCAATAAGATCAAGGGCGGCTTGATGTTTGTTTTAAAGAATAGCTTTCTGACTGAAGAGTATCACCGCAAAGATATGGATAAATCTTGGGGAATGTTTGAACGCTCTCTTAAACGACTAGAGAATAGTTATGATGAGGATCAATGGCAACCTAACCCTACGCCCCTGTGTGGGTGGTGTTCTGTAGACAGTTGCGAATTTTGGAAACCAAGAGTACCCTATAACCCATTCACATAACCAGTTTCTAAAGGAACTTATAATGGCATACACTAAATCTCCACGACCCTATAAGCACGAATGGCAGATGGAGAAAAAACGTAATGAGAAAAAAGCTAGAGCAATAAGGGCTAATGCTCGTAATAAAATGGATCGAGAAAGCCCAGACAAAAATGGTAATGGCAAAGCAGACAAACGCGAAGGAAAAGATATAGCCCACAAAAAAGCTTTATCTAGAGGCGGTAAAAATAGTGATGGTGTAAAAGTACAAAGCCGTGCAAAAAATAGATCTTTTAAAAGAAATTCAAATAAAAAATTAGTATCAGAAACAAGTAAACGCGAAAGAAAAAATAAAATAGTTAAAAAGAAAAAATAAATATTGACAGTAGTTTACATACCCTGCATACTTTTAATTAGTAAATTAAGTATATAAGTAAAGGACAGTAATGGAAGTTATTAATAATAAGGCTTTAATGTTAGCCGTGCCGGAGCATCTGACTCCGCATATCACAGATAGAATAGACCAAAGTGAAGTAGTAAGTACTCATGACGGTTTATCTGAACTCCTAGTTTATTGGGGCATCCACGAGATGCTCACACTTAACAAACTTATTAAATTCAAAGAAAACCTACCTTCCCCTATGGCTAGAGATTATTCTTGGCCCGGTATGTTTACGCCCTTCGACCATCAAAGAGTCACTGCAGAATTTCTTTCTATTAACCACCGCGCTTTCTGTTTCAATGAAGCAGGCACAGGGAAAACTTCATCTGTGCTGTGGGCCGCCGACTACCTGATGAACCTTGGGCTAATTAAGAAGGTATTAATTATCTGCCCACTTAGCATCATGTATTCAGCATGGCAGGGCGATGTATTTAATACTTGTATGCACAGAACCTCTCAGGTCTGTCACGGCTCTGCTGATAAACGCAAGAAGATTATTCGGGGCGACTGGGACTTTACGATTATTAATTACGATGGTATTGGAATTGTTAAAGACGAGATTATAGCAAGTAACTTTGATCTGATTGTAGTAGACGAGTGCAACGCCTACAAGACGCACACTACTGCTCGATGGAAGGCGCTGTTTAAAATCTTAGGTGGTAAAGAAAAGAACGAAGATATGAAGCTTTGGATGATGACAGGTACGCCTGCATCTCAATCTCCTATGGATGCATTTGGATTAGCCAAGCTAGTATGTCCTGATAACGTCCCAAGACTATCTGCGGCATGGAAAGAAAAAACAATGCATCAGATCTCTCGCTTCAAATGGATACCAAAACCAAATTCTAAAGACGATGTATTTAAGGCACTGCAACCTGCAATCCGTTTTGCAAAAGATCAGTGTTTAGATCTCCCAGAGGTTATGTACCAGACGAGAGTTATTCCTATGACAACCCAAGCGGAAAAATATTATAAGCAACTTAAAAAAGAAATGCTTATTAACGCAGGGGAAGAAATGGTTACTGCTGTTAACGCGGCGGCAGGGATGAACAAGCTATTACAGATCTCAGGAGGTGCTGTATATACCGACAGTAAGGAAACAATTCAATTCGATATTAGCCCAAGATTAAATGCTCTTATGGAGGTACTGAACGAAACAGATCATAAGGTTTTAATCTTTGTTCCTTATCGACACACAATAGAATTTATATCTGAATACCTAGAAAAAAGTGGGGTATCAAACGAGGTAATAAATGGTGCTGTATCTGCAAGTAAAAGAGCAAGTATCATTTCACAGTTTCAATTATCAGAAGATCCTAGAGTACTAGTAATACAGCCTCAAGCGGCAAGTCACGGAGTAACGCTGACTGCGGCAGATACTGTGGTGTTTTGGGGTCCTGTCATGTCTGTTGAAGTTTATCTGCAATGTATTGCGCGTATAGATCGCGTGGGTCAGAAAAACAAAATGACAGTCGTTCACTTACAGGGATCTGATGTTGAGAAGAGAATGTATGCAATGCTTCAAGGTAAAGTGGACGCGCATACTAAATTGGTAGACCTATACAGAGAGGAGTTACAGTTATGAGTGATGTAGAACAAGTTGAATCTAAAATACCTTTAGATGAATTAGTTAATACCTATTTAAAAATACGTAATAAAAAAGATGCTCTGTATCAAGAGTATAAGAAAACTGAACGTGAACTAAAAGCTGATCTCGATCAGATAGAACAAGTGATGCTAGGTTCACTTAATGAAGTCAGTGCTGACAGTATTAAAACTTCTGGAGGCACGATTATAAAAACCCTTAAAGAAAACTTTGTGTGTTCTGATTGGACAAACTTCAAAGATTTTGTGCTTGAGCATGAATGCTTAGAACTTTTCCAACAGCGTATTCACCAAGCGAACTTTAAAGAGTTTTTATCTAGTAGAACCGATGATGGACTACCGCCGGGGATTAGTAGTATGCGAGAGTTCAACATCGTTGTAAGAAAACCAACCAGTAAATAAGGAGAGTTAAAATGGCACAAGCCAATACATTTACAACCCCGAAAGGGATAGCACAATACCCTTGGTTATCTAAACCCGATACCAAGTTTTCTGAGGAAGGGGATTACAAGGTTAATCTTATACTCCCTGAAAAAGAAGCAGAGCCGTTAGTTGAGCAGATCAACGCGGCGTTCGCTGAAAATATGCAATCAGAGATGAAGAAGCAGAACAAGAAAGAACTTAAAACTGCTAACCCACCTTATGCCCAAGAGTTAGGTGAAGATGGTAAGCCTACCGGCAATGTTATATTTAAGTTTAAATCTAAGGCCGCTTATAAGCCTGCAATTTTTGATGCTAAAGGTAAGCCCATGATAGATAGCAATATCTGGGGTGGATCTGAGATCCGAGTTAACGGTAGCATTGGTGGATACTATACTAGTTTAATTGGTGTTGGTGTTGCATTGCGACTACGAGCAGTTCAGGTTATTCAGTATGTTGAAGGCAGTGGTGAAGGCGCTTCACGTTTTGGTTTTGAAGAGACGGCGGGGTATGAACACAATACTCCAGATGCTTTTAAAGCTGAAGAGCCAGTTAAAGAGACGGTTGCAGAAACTAAACCAGAATTAAAAGTGGTTAAAGAGCCTGTAGTTAAACCCTCTACTGCCACTGACAAGTCTAAAGATGTTTCTGATATTATCAGTAAATGGGGAGCTAAAGATTAGTCATGGATAAACTTGAAGCTATACTTAAAAATAGCCCAGACCTTTCTTTAGATGAAGATACGTTAGCCGTAGCCAATAGTGGTTACGGTAGTATCACTAGACGCATCTCAATGAGTGGTGGGAAGTTTCGTAAGTTTGTTGCGGGACAAGAAGTAAGTATAGGTAGTCCTACTACAATGGACGTTATAATAGTTAAGATGGCTCATAACGCATCTCGATCTTATTATGACCAAGCCTTTGAAGTAGGAAAAAAAGTGAGTCCTAAATGTTGGTCTAACGATTCAACATCTCCTGACCCAGAAGTTCTAACCCCTCAAGCCAAGTTCTGTCATGCATGTCCTAATAGTGTGAAAGGATCTGGTTCTGAGGGCTTTGGTTCTGCTTGTAAACTATCTTGGCGACTAGCTGTTGTTTTTGCCGATGATCCTGGTGGAGATGTTATGCAGTTAGTTTTGCCAGCTAGTTCTTGCTTTGGTAGAGAAGAGGAGGGTAAGTGGCCCTTTAAAGCCTATATTCAAATGTTAGTAAAGAATAATGTAAGTGCATCTAAGCTAGTAACAAAAATGCAGTTTGAAAGTAATTCTAAATATAACAGAGTTTTATTTTCTCCCGTTGCAGGAGTAGAGGAACAGTACAAAGAGACACTTATAAAACAAGCTTGTAGTCAAGCGGCGCTGTCTGCAATAAAACTAACTGTATACCAATCAAATAATACAGAGCAACAGCCAGTTAAGTTTGAAGTATTTGAAGATACTGATAAAAATATAATAACTAAAGACGATAGTGTTGCAGATATAGTAAACAAATGGAAAAAAGAGGGGAATAAATAATGGCTAGACCATATAGTGATAAGTTTATTTTAGGGCTTAACAAGGGAGATCCAAAATCTAAAGGGGTTCAACTAGGAAAAATATGCGTTAAAGCAGGTTTACCGGCTAAGTATGTGGCAAAGGTGTTTGGTGTAAGTCGTATGTCAATACACGGTTGGTTTAGAGGAAACATTATTAGAAACAAAAATATTGCTAAGATAGATAAATTTATAGAGCTAGTTAATAATAGTCTAGCTGATGGTGATTTACCTGTAGCTACAATAGAACAAGCTAAAATATATTTATTTACAATAAAACCTAACTTAATCAGGGTGTAATATGAAAGATTTTTACGCCCTAGCGCTTCCCGATAGCGGGATTTACTGCGTTACGGACATAGATCCGACTACTAAAAGAACTAAAAATACTTTTGTTGAATCAATAGACGAACTTGTTGAAGTGGCTCAATCTAAAAAAGATACAAATATTTTTGTTGCACTTGGTAATTTTAAAGGGCATAGCCGAAAGGCAGAGCACGCTATTAGTTTACGTTCTTTCTTTGTAGATCTTGATGTAGGACAAAAGAAAGAATACAGCAGTAAAGAAGAGGCCATAGCTTCTTTAGATAACTTTGTAGATAGTAATGAGTTACCACCACCAGTAGTAGTTGACTCTGGTACAGGCGCTCATGCCTATTGGTTTTTTAATGAAGATATTCCTGCAGATGAATGGAAAATATATGCTACTAAGTTTAAAGAATTTTGTTTTAATAATGGCTTAAAGATTGATCCCGTTGTTACATCAGATGTATCTAGAGTTTTACGTTGCCCAGATACCTTTAATCATAAAACTAGTATACCTAGTCCTACTAAGGTTCTTCGTTGGTCGGACTTTACTTCTGATTTTTCTGTATGGAAAGATTTTTTAGGTGAGGTTGAAGTATCATTAGAGGATATAGTTAAACGTGAAAAGACAACTGATCTGGGTAGGCAGATGTCTGGTCACAATAACTATTCTTCAGAGTTCGCTAAGATTGCAACTAAGAGTTTAGACGAAGACTCTAACGAAGGTTGTTTACAGATGCGACACATTA
>Ga0209634_1002708_pt1 | contig 12286 bp, 16 predicted proteins | sample LinPmetageLP40_FD_184043 | JGI IMG/M metagenome (GOLD analysis project Ga0209634, IMG submission 184043) | Marine viral communities from the Pacific Ocean - LP-40 (SPAdes) (version 2) | ecosystem: Environmental > Aquatic > Marine > Oceanic | place: Pacific Ocean | collected 2010-08-26 | reverse complement strand
GTGTATAAGAATCTAGGTCCAGGTGGAAAAGGCAGGTTTTAAGAATGGCTAAGTCACTTTCCGGCGCCACAGTTCGAGCAGGAAAAAGCGTAACGATTGGTGACAATCGTTACGGCCTTCGAGAAGTATATGACGCTGAAGAGATGCAAAAGACTTTAGCTTACTATAAAGGTGGTGGAGAACTTACAGTTAAAGAAGTAAAAAACCCCCTTACTCAAACAGTAAAGACAGTTAAAGTAAATGCCAATCGTACCTGAAGTTTTTCAGACATCTAAAAAACCAAAACCTATTAAACTTAAAAAACGTAAGAGTAAAAAACGTAAAACTAAAACTAACCAGAGTAAGAAGTAATTCCACTATGTTTAGCTATTTTAACATTTTGCACTAAAGCTCTTAGCCAAGTTTTTTCATAAGGCGCACATATAAAAATGTGCGCCTTACATGTTGCTATTACTCTATTCATAATTTTTTTATTATCTACATCACAAGATACAAATATTAAATCGTCTTCACCTAAATCTATATTTCCATAATCATATGTAGAACCATCCTGTGTTATAATTTGTATATGATGTTTAGCTGGAGATTTTAATACTAAGTCTCTTCCTATAGCAGCCCTACTAGGACTAATTTCAAGTCCTATTTGTTGTATATGTTTATATTTTTTATGTATATCAAACATAGAATACGGATAAATACCAGAACCTATTAATACTAATTTTTTACATGCTTTAAACATACTTGTTTTCTTTTTATCAAGAAGTGTTTTATAAATCCAAGCATTTGTTTCTGCTTTTCTATAAGCTAGTAATGCTCTGTGCTTACTTATACTTTTTGTATCTGCCCATGTTTTTATAGCTACATCTACTATATCAGGATCTGTAGTATATTGTTTATCTCTAAATAAAAATTCAGATTTGCCATCTATTACAGCATTTTTTCTAGCAATAAGAAAATTAGCAATTTTTTCCTCTAAATCTTTTTTAGCTTCTTCTGTAATTATTTTAATAGTTAACATCTCTCCTTTTAGAACTACATCCTTCCACATCTCCTCTTGTTTTTTAATATCTTCAAGATTCATTATGCATCTCCATTAAAAATTTTGCAGTGTTAGAAGCTCCTTTTAAATTAAAATTAAAAGATTGTGGTTTATAATCATTCAGAACTTCATCTAGTACTGTTTTTATACTATCAAACTCTGGTAATGTGAGCACTTTATAAAAATCATAAGGTTCAAAAGTAAAAGCTCTTATAAATTGTTCCATCTTTTTTCCACTTTGTCTAGGTACTAGTATAGAAGGAATCTGACCTTTTAGTATTTCAACTGTTGCATTATAACCTCCATATGTTATATACGCTGCACAAGTTGTTAATTTTTTTCTGAGTTCAGGAACATACTCAACTAGATATATATTTTTATTTTTTCTACCGCCCATACTATTATATTTATTAGCAATAGGCATAATAAATTTATGATCAGGATAGTGATGTGCTATCTCTGCGATTTTTTTAAATATTAAAACTGCTTCATCTTTATTAAGTCCTGTACTTACATATATATTATTATCTTTTTGGTTATGCACAGGCTGATCTTCATCACATACATATCCTGTATATTGCACTAAATGTTCAATATCTTTTATAATTTGTACAGAGTTAGCTTGTTTAGTTCTATCACTTACAAGAGGTAATAATTTTTTATCACCATGTACTAATATATATTCAGCATAATATTTACACACAGTATTTTGCGTATATAAAACCCAATCCTGTAATTGATTATTATGTGGTTCATCCCAGGGAAAATCTCTTACAGATATAATAATTTTTATATTTCGTTTTTTACATTCTTCTAAATATCTAAAATATTCATGAGCAAATTGCTGCCTACAAAAAGGAAAACCTTCACATACTAATACTTTGACTTTATATTTTTCAATAGTTTCTATAAATTGTCTGATTCTAAAATTAATCATAGCGGGTTGTTGTATAAATTGAAAAACTTTATTAATATCAGGTAAAGTATAGTCACCTAAAAAAGCTATATGAGGTACTGAGTACTCAATGGGAGGTCTAAATAATTGATCCATAATAACTACATCAGTATACTCAGCCGTTTTCTCAGCAATAAATTTTATACGCTGAGAGTGTCCTAGTCCTCTATAGTATTGAGTAAGAAAACCTACTGACATTAAAGATCTTTAACCAAAGGAAATACTTTTGCTATAGCTTGTCCACAGGCTCGTGCTAATTCCATATGTTCTTTTTGTGTACCATTAGCACTACGTAGTTCAATATAATGAACCCATGAACGAAGTGTACCATTTACATATAATCTGGATAAAGTTAATCCCTCTGGTAATACTTTTCTAGCTTGTTCTTTAGCAATACCATTTTCAATAGCCCACTCATACGCTTCTTCTGCTTCTTGTATAACAGCTTCTTGTATAATATTCCATTGTGCTTGTAGTTCCGCATCATCAGTTTCAATAGAATTTTGACGATTCTTTGTGTCTTGTAATCTTGCTTCTGATGTTTCAAATACGCCATCCATATCTGCAGGATCAGCATATCTTTGAGAAAATTCTTGAAAAGAAAATGAACGGTGACGAAGAAGTTGACGAGCAATATCTCGTGTAGTCTCAATCTCCATTGTAGCAGATACCATTTCAAGAGGAGACCAATGCTTATGTTTAATTAAATATTTAATTAATTTTTCAGCTGTTGCACTACTCATCTGATTAGCTGGATTTGATACTCTTGCACAATATGCTACAAAATCTTGTAAGTTATCAATACCAATAAAGGTTTCGGGCACTGTCTGGGTGTAACCCATTAATTTAACTTTCACTTGGTTTTACTCCTGTTACTTCTTCTATCTCATCTTCTTGCACTAGCTTAACATCAGTTACATAATCGTCTAACCCATGAGTACCTATTCCACCTCTTTTATATTTTTCAATAGTTTCTCTACTATAATTAATATCTTCTACGATAGGTTTACCATGTTTTATGTTATATATTTCAGGACTAATTTTTTTCTTAATTTTTTGAATATAACTTTTAGCTGATGAATTTTTAAAATCGCTATCTTCTATCTGTTCGACATAATTTATTACCATTCGTGGCCGATGACTTATAGAGAAAGTTGCAATTTTTTGAGTTGGCTGTAGGGTTTGTACTTGATTAGAATTATTTTTAAGTAAAAGCCACATTTCGTTTCTAAATGTATATTCAAAGGTAGATATCCCATCAGCTAATGAAATACCTTGTTCATAAACTAATTCACTAAATGATCTAACATCTATACCAAAATTAGGATTTTTTATTTGAGGATATATCCCTGTAGGAATAGGAATCATTTTTCCTACAGGGAAAGTTATAGATTTAGTTATACAAGCTCTTAATACTACAAAAGGATCTACTGTAGAATTTTGATCAAATCCCCATTCACAGCTATAGATATTTTCTAAATGTAAGGCTGTAGTGCTTTTTTCTATATCAATTTCACAGATTCGATAGTCGATCAAGAGCTTCTTCCCCTTCTTTACCTGCTAGAATAGCCTCGGTACAATACTTTAGGTTGATTAGATTTTCATTTCTAATCAATCTTTCTTTACCTGCGTTTAGATTCTGGATGTATTTAGCGCGACCTTTTAGTGGCAAAGCGTTTAGTAAATTGTCTAAAGTTTTATACTCTTTAGCAAGTCCTTGGGCACGTTTAGGACCAATACCTTCAATACCTATAATATTATCACCTTTATCACCTTCAATGATTCTTGACATCATAAACTGTGCAGGTGTAAGTTCTAGATCTTCTTGTAGAGATTCTAGTGTTACTTCTTTGCGTCCGAATATATTGAATACTGATACATCTTCGTTGATTAGTTGAAGCAAATCTTTATCTGAAGACACAACCCAAGTATGATTATAGTTTTGTGATAGATTCTGTGTAATCCATGCAAGAGTATCATCAGCTTCTACACCTCGAAACTTTACTACCTCATCATGAATTTCATCTGGAAGAGAATTAAGTACAGCAAAAAACTCTTCAAAACGCTTTACTTCGTCAGGATCATCAGATTTTGTACGAGTGCCTTTATAGTCTTCCAGCATTTCCATTCTATAGTAACTTTTACCAAAGTCAAAACATACAATAGTACGTTTAGCTTGATATGACTTTGCTAGTGATTCGATAGTACGAATAAAGTCATCTGCAAAAGATGCGTGATTTGGTCTACGAAGCCAACGATACGATAGGTTATTTGCATCAATAATTAGTAGATTGTTGTGGTCTGAATAGTCGGTCTCTTGCACATCTGCAAGATCATTCCATGATTTAGTCATATTTATCTCCTGTGTTTATAAATAAATATAACAAATATAAAACAAGTTAGCAATAGCTATGTCACTTCTCTTCCCTATACTTAGGTAACTTATCAGCTTTCTTTACTGCTTTAATCCAGTCATCTAATCTAGATATTTTAAACTTGTGTCCAAAAGATGAAATCTCTACATAGTCATCAACTTCTGTATCGTCATCGTATGCAGCAAAATCTTTAGATCTATCCCATCTAAATAGTAATAGAGGTTTCTTTTTCATTACTTCTGCTTCACGAACTGCTTGCTCCCAGAATCCAAATATATTAGTAGTCTTAGAAGTTAATAGATTATTCCATTGAATCTCTTTATAATGTTTACATTCAATACAATAGGGCCACCATGCAGTATCATGGGGTGTCCATATATCTCCTTTTAGATAATCTATGGCCCCAGATAATGGAACTCTTCTAAACTCTACATCAAACTCTTTACTTAATAGTGTGGCTATTTTTTGTTCATAAGCAGAACCTTTAGCTTTACTTTTATTGTATGCCATCTATCATGTGGCTCTCTTTCTTTTTAAATCTAAAGTCACACAATGAAAGCCTCCCGCAAGAATCCTATCATGTCTCAATTCTAAGGGTATAGTTTCAATACCTACAGCATTTAACTTTTCATGTAATTCTGTTTGTTTTTTATCTGCTATAACAAGATTTGGATTAACACTAAGAAAATTCATACCAATCCACTCACTAGCTCCCCATAGTGGAAATCCATAAGGAGGCTCAGAAGGTGTATAACATTCATTAATCCAAATTTTATCCCAAGACTTAAATATTTCAGGTTCATTATCCGGAGTTACCCTACTTGCATTATATACTACTAATCCCTCTCTAACAGGAAGAATAGTACTATCTAGATGAGCATATGAATATAAACCTTCTACTATATGAATTTTATACTTATCGCCTAGAATCCTTTGTAGCCATTCTCCACCTAGTCTATTTCCTGTATTAGATATTTGGTAAAGTATATCTTCATTTATCCTCACACAATTAGCTGCTTCAAAAAGAATTTCTTCATTGTTTAAAGAAGGTACTCCATCAGTATCTTCTTTATAGTTTTCATCAAAAAGAATAGGGATAGGTGCTTTTATCCAAGAATATCCTTCATGATACAATTTAGTAAATATATCTCTATATCCCCATGTTTCAAATTGTCTATTCCATAAAGGTGTAGGTGTTTCTATGATCATATCATCTACAATTAGTGTTAGATCTCTAGGAGAGTAATGTTGCCAATTTTTACCTTCCCATGTAGGAGATTTTGTATATGCTTCTGCATATTTAGTATCTGGTCTATGAACTTTTACTCCCAACTGTTTTAAGGTATCACTTAATTTTTCTAAATCTTCGTTTTGCTCATCAATAATTCGTTTAGGGTGAAAATCTATTGCACCACTTGACTTAAGAAATTCTTCTTCATATTCTGGGAACATACACTTTAGAATACTTATATTAAGCTCAGGTATTTTAGAATAGTCAGCTGTTCCTACTATAATTTCTTCTAATTGATCCCAATCGTTATTACAACTCATATTCTTTTCTCCCATCCCATATTCTTGAAAAACATAATCTGTTTCCATTACCGCCTCTATTATATTGTTTAAAGCGTCCTGTATAGTCTAGACCAAAATATACACAATAGGAAGGTACTAAATCAAGTTTTTTACACATTGCTAGTTGTTTTTCATGATATTTGTTAAATACATAATCAGCAGAAAACTTTTTCATCATAGCTGTGCCTAGATATGCACTTAGTAGATTGATATAGTTATAGTTATATTCATTTATTACATATATCTGATCTTCAAAAGGTTCTTTTTGTAATCTAATACCTACTCTATGATTCTCAATAGGAAACACTTTAGATAATGAAGATACTACATATTCTATACAAGGATGAGATAAGTCAAAGGACATGTCTACTGCTAGATTAATATATGCTAAATCTAACATAACAGGTACTTTTAGTCTATCACAATCACACAATATTTTTTCAAGAGCATTAGGCACTGCACCTGTATCAGCAAAAGGTACACTTAGTAATACTACATCACCTTCTTTAATAGGTTCATCGTCTAACCAAGCAAAGTTATTGCTATACCATAATGATTTCATCATTTGATGATAAAAATAATCACCTTTTGCTATTCGTAATCTATGATCATCTCTATATCTTATATAAAACTGTGCAAAAGATTCTGTGGTTCCTTGTGTAAAACACATATGAGTATATTGCTCTACTCCATTAACTCTTGGAAAATGGCTAAACATCCATTGTTTATATGTTTGAAGAAACTCTTGTTTTATTATTTCTGCGTTTTTTTCTGTATAATTATCATTTACAGTAAACATTCTTATAGTTTCATCTCTATAAGTAGTTAGTTCTCTATCATGTACACTAAATGCACCGCCAAAAGGTTTACTTTTATTATTTGGTAAGTTTGTGTATTTAATAGTCATTTTTTAAAAATCCTGATAGTTGTAGGGTATATTTATCTTGCATACCACAATTGCCTGATAAATGAGAAACATATTCATTAAATATCCATCCTGTATTCTTTTTCCAATTCCATTTTAATTCGTTTCCAAACTGTAGTATATGACCGTCTGCCCAATCTTCTATAAAGATATTAGCTCTAACAGCATTTCCTTTAGGCTTTATTTGTCTTAGTTTATAAAATTTATCTGTATGTAAAGGTATACAGTTGCCTGGTTTCTGTTTTATTATTGATACTGTGTATATATCTATATTTGTTTGGTGACTTAATATATCATAGTCTATTTCTGTTTTATCAAAAAACTTTTGATATACTGTGGTATTCTCATTTACGTAGCTAGTAGGCATACCACCATAAGATGCATGTAAGTCTTTTAATTTTTCTAGCATCATATCTTTTAAACAATCTTTATAACTAGACCAATCAATATTATAAATAAAAGATAAATCATAATCTATACTAGTTTCTTTTAATATTATGTTTCCCAAGGTAACCAACCTTTCTTTTTATAACCAAAATTTACATATGTATTAATTTTTTCTTTTTCTGACTCATTGCTTAAGCAAAACTCTTCATTAACAAACCATATAGTAACTTTATTTTTTAGAGCTAGATTCATTAAATATATTCTTCTATCTACTTGATCAGGAAGCGAATATATGCTACTCATAACTATAACGTCAACTTCTGATGTAATTAGTTCTTCTAATATGGGCATCCAGTATAGATGTTCATTTTCAACTTGCATCATATTATTTGGTATATTGCGTTCTTTACAAAAAATTCGCATTGCATCTCTTTGCAAGTTAGGAGGAATATGCTTGTCATACTTTGTATTATTACCTATATATCCTATACAAATATCATTTTTATGATTAGGCATAGTATACTCTATATCATTAGGTAATCTAAAAAATCCTCCTGGAACTCTACCCCCAAACTCTTCTCCCTCTACTAATATATGCCAATCTATAGCCATTCTAGTTACACCAGTTTCATTATTTACATTACCATGTATAATTTCTTGATGAAATAGATGTGCCTGTCCTATATCTAACTCTACTGGGTAAGCAGTTTCTAGACACGCATCCTCAAATTTTTTTTGACTCCATTGATTATTTATTAATGCCTTTGTAATTCTTCTTGATTCTCTGGTTGCTACTACATACATAGAATTAGTATCATATGTTTTTGTCAATGGCATCCATATAGTTCCTTGGCCTCTGCCATTATTATAAAATATACCTTGATGGAATGGTAATTTTCTACCTAATCTTTCTTGATTAGGGACTACTAAATTAAGAGTTGGACGTCTTTTAATTAAGTATCTTTTACCGTCTAATATAGGGGCTATATAAGTCTTTGCAAAAGCATCAAATTCTTTAGCATATTTAGGAGATCCTAATTTTATTTGTACCATATCTGTTATAGGTATAAGCTCTCTAGTAGGCACTTCATTATGTATATTTTCAAGACTAGTTACATAAGGATAAAGTTCTTGTATTATTTCTAATACCCATAAATCCCAAGGATAACAGTCATGATCATAGTTTAAAGTTTTATTATCAAAGTTTTTGTTTATAACTTGCATTTTTTGTTCCATATATTTTTTTATAAAATTTATCTTTGTATAACTTTTTGTCAGCAAAGTATTTATTATAGTTATATTCACATATACTTTCTAATTCTTTCATATCTTTTTCAAACTCCTCTAGTGGTTTATCCATTAATCTTTTAATTTCTGTACACACTCTTCCTAATCTAACTTTGTTATCTTTTATGTTATCGTAAGATTCGTCTATAATAGGAGAAAAAGTTTTATATCCTATATCTTTTATATACTTTAAACTTTCATACTGTCCCAAATATATAAAAGGTTTTTTATGTTTAAAAGATCTATAGGTTTTTTCACTTATAAAATGATAACCTTCTCTGTAATAATTACCCTCTGGTATTATATTTAGCAGTATTTTATTAAAAGTAGTTTTAATATCTAATGATTTAAATATTTTATCACATTCATATTTGTTTGCAGATACAAAACCTTTATCTAGTAATTCATATTTTTCTAAAAATTTTAATAGTAGTAATCTTTCTGAACTCTCTTTATAGTTAATTAAAAAAGAACAATAACGTCTGTCTTTATAATTTTCTAAATTGTTACTTATTGTATCGTTATCTAGTGGTCCCCAATTTTCCATGGTATTTTCTAATACATTAGTAAATATAAAATTATCAGAATCAATATAGTGTAGATTTAGAAATATTATATTATTATATCTAGGATTCCCTTCTATCATCTGTATAAAATTATGCAAATCATTACTACTAGGATCCATTGTTTGAAAAGGTTCTATAATAAAAAATACTATTACTCCTCTATTTGAAAAATATTGATGTCGTACTCTAGTAGATAACATTGATAGTAAATCTCTATTAGAATCTCCCCAGTCAAACATGAAATTAAGAAAAGTTAGATTATGCAATACTATAGGATATATCCAATTAGGTATTAGTACACGACAATCAACTAGTTCACCTGAAGCATGGTATACTACTTCTGCTTCAGGAAATATGTGATCCATAAGAAAAAAAGTATCATCTGCTTTTGTTATATTACCTTGTACTCCTATTTCAGGATCTATATTATCTATCAATACGTTAATAATTTTTTTTGATTTAATCATTTACTATATCTCTATATAATCTTTTATTACTATCATTTATTATTTTATAGTATAGATCATAGTTGTGTTCACAAATATTTTTTAATTCTTGTATATCTATATTATCACTAACTAGTCTATTAATCTCTGTAAATATATATTTTAATCTTTTATTTGAGTTTTCTATTGTATCGTATTCTTCATTTATTACAGGACTAAAAGTTTTATAACCTAGCTTACGTAAATATTTTAATGTTCCTGCTCTACCTATAAATATAAAAGGTTTTTTATATTTAAAACATCTATAAATTTTTTCTGCAAGATAAGGTTCACCTGGGCTATTAAATTCTCCTTCTGGGATAATATTAAGTTCTACTTTATTTAAAGTATCTTCTATATCTAAGTCTTCAAAAATAAGATTTGAACTTTTAAACTTTATCTGATTATATGAAAGATTTTTAGCTTTATGCTCCGCTGTAACAAACCCTTTTGATAAAAATTTACTTTTTTCTAAAAACAATAATAATTTTTTTCTTTCGTCTGATTCTTTATAGTTCATTAAAAAACAAGAAAAATATCTATTATTTTCTTTTCCTAAATAATTAGGTTTATATTTTCTACCTTTTACACTAAAATTATCTAATTGGTCTGTCCATATTGCTGTACAACTTGGTATAAAATTAACACAGTTTACGTAGTGTAGACTAAGTATTCTTATATTTTTATATATAGAACTACTTTCTAATATATTTTTAAAATTTTCTATACTACTATTTAAAGGAAGTGGCTCAAATATAAAAATCATTATTATACCATTTCCTTGTTTATATGCTTTTGCTACTTTATTAGGTATTAAAGAAAATATATCACTACTTGAGTCTTTATCGTATTCATTATCTTCAAATACTGTAGCTGGTTGATATTGAAAAAGCCAGTGCATATAATTAAGATTGCTAATTATTATAGGATATATCCATTTACCTTTTACCTTATCTACAAAGTATGAAGGATAATATTCTATATTTAAGTCAGGAAATCTAGACTCTAGTGTCAAATCTATGCGTCTTATCGCAGGAAGAATATTATTTTTAATTCCTTCAATAGGATCTATATGATCTATTAATACTTTAATAGTTTCCGTCATTTTGCATATTATACTTTGCTATGATATATTGTCTAAGAAAGTCACTTCTTACTATATCTTCTATTCCAAACTCAATAGCAGTAAATTCTTTTAGACACTTAAGTATTCTCATAAAATGTTGAATACCTTTTTTATCATTTTCTTTAGTTAGATCAGATTGTGTATAGTCTCCAGAAAATATAATTTTACTGTTTTTACCTATTCTTGTAATTATACTATCAAGTTCATGAAAATTCAAGTTCTGACATTCATCCACAATCACTACAGCGTTATTTATAGTTATGCCCCTGATAAAAGATGTACTCATAAACTTTACATTATTTTGTTGTTTTAGTGCGTCATAAGCATCTTTTATGCCAAAAAGCTCCCCACAGACAGATCTGTAAGGAGCTTCATATAAGGATACTTTTTCTTGTTCGTCACCGGGTAGAAAACCTATATCTCTAGTAGATACTACAGACCTTACTATAAATATATCATTATAATCTGATGAAGGATCTAATACTTCTTCTAGAGCTAAATATAGAGATAAAAATGTTTTACCTGTTCCTGCTATGCCATGAAGTAGTAAATGTTGTTTTTCTCTATAAGCTTCGTACGTTTTTCTTTGATTATCTGTAATAGGTGAGAATGTCAGTAGATCGTCTATTCTCACCTTTTTAAGTGGTTGTGTCTTGCCGTTATTTCCGTTATTATTTCCATTACCCAAGTAGTGAGTCTCCTTTAATTAGTATCAGATTCTAAAAAATCTAATAACTCATTATAGCCTCCTACATACTTATCATCAATAAAAATTTGTGGAACAGTACGGGCATTGGGCACTGCTTCTAAAAATTGCTCTTTGGTATACTCTTTTCCAATTATCTTTTCTTCGTAATCAATTTTAAGTATGTTTAGAGTTGTTTTAGCTTTGACACAGAAATTACAAGTTGGTGTACTCCAAATAGTTGCTTTCATTATTTTGTACCTTTATCAATCAATTTCATAACTTCTTCAAGTGAATTATATTCCACTTATACTAACTCCTGAATCGGACACATATCGGGGATTAAACTCTCCATCAGGATGACGGTCTTTTAATTTTTCAAAGTTTTTTGCTATCACTTCATTAGGATCTAAGTGTAATGCTAAACAATTTTGAATCCAATACCACATAATATCTCCTAGTTCACTTTCTAGTCTATCTTTAAAATCTTGATTAAATGGTTTACCATGAAACATTAGTTTTTTAACTAACTCATTATACTCACCCACTTCTCCACTAATCCCTATAGCTCCAGTAAGTATTCTAGAAGGATGAGGAAGTCCCATATCTTCTAATTCAGTAAGCCTATCTCTAGTATCATTTAGTGATTTAGATGTTTCAGATGTTACACCGTCTACAAACTCTTTATATTTATTTAAATCAATCATGTTCGCCATTAGACCTTCTACCATTATAGCCATCAATACGCTTAAATACATCTGGATTACGACGTGCAGTATCAAATGTACCGACAGTAATTACAATTGCTGCAAGTAATAGTGTATGGGCAATTGCATTAATACCCCAAAATAATATACTGCCCATATAAAGTGAGCATACGCTTA
>Ga0209634_1002707_pt1 | contig 12296 bp, 27 predicted proteins | sample LinPmetageLP40_FD_184043 | JGI IMG/M metagenome (GOLD analysis project Ga0209634, IMG submission 184043) | Marine viral communities from the Pacific Ocean - LP-40 (SPAdes) (version 2) | ecosystem: Environmental > Aquatic > Marine > Oceanic | place: Pacific Ocean | collected 2010-08-26 | reverse complement strand
TGGGGTTGCGACAACATTGGAGCTAAATGGGCTCACCTAGATGACGCAGACGAGTACTGCGCAAGGATTGTGAGTGCGTGGAGTCCCGTACAAGAGTACGTAGAAAAGCTATATAACCACTTATGGCTATTAGATAACACAGTATCAATACGACACACTTATGAAGATGAGTACAGAAACTTCATTGGAGTAGGTAAGTGGTTCGATAATGAGTTTGAAGAAGCAAACCTAGACACAGAAGACCTCAACGATGTGCTAACTAATAAGTTTAGCAATCTTGATGATGAGGATTTCGATTGGGATTATGATGAAAAAACAGATTGCTGTCCAGCAGAGTGGTATGACGACTGGATATGTGAGTGGTTTTCGGAGGCAGAAACATGGCACTAATGTATAGGAAGGCTAACAACCACCAAACAACAAGAAAATGCACATCGCAAGGTGTGGGGGGTAGAGGACGCAGATGTAAAGTCGGCACTTCTACTATGAATAAAAGTAAAAAACGCGCGACTAAGTCATATCGCGGTCAAGGGAGATAAAATATGCAAAATATGGGAAAAGGCATTAAGTATGAAATTGATGATAGTGGTAAAATGACCATTATAATTGATACTAATGTAGAATTTGGAAAGAGTGCTAGTGGTAAGTCAACCATCATAGCTAGTAGCTCTGGTAATCAAAAAGTAGAGACACCTAATGGTGAGGCGTTTCTAGGTTTAAATCTTTATAGGAAGTAGAAAAATGAGCAAAATTAACGATTACGCTAAATTTGTAGATACAACTACAAGTAATGAGTCAAAGAACTTCATGGCATTTATCAATAGCACAAGTAAACTAGAAGCACACGATAACATCAATGTGCCAAGAGTTATGACTAGCGCAATTGGTATGCTTGCTGAGAGTGGAGAATTCACTGAGGTACTAAAGAAAATGGTATTTCAAGGTAAAGAATTTAACGAAGACAATCGCTTCCACATGAAGCGTGAACTGGGCGACATACTTTGGTATTGGATTCAGGGCTGTATAGCACTAGGTTATACTCCTGACGAAGTAATGGACGAGAATATTAAAAAATTAGAAGCACGTTATCCAAACGGCTTTGAAGTAGCGAGGTCAGAGACCCGCGAGAAAGGAGACATATAATGGAGTTATTAAACGACATAATCTTATTCCCTTACTATACTTTCAATTACATCTTTAGCTTAGCCTGTTGGGTTGCTCTAGCGATATACACACTGAACTGGATTAACGAGAACAACGCTAGTGATTGGTTTCAGTACAATTTCAATAGAAAAATGGACGCAATACACGACTTCTTTGTTGGAATTAAGGAAAAGTTCAGTAGGAGTAAGTAATGAGTCAATATAGTGCAATAGTAGAGGAAACTAGAATGGCTATTGAAGCAGAGAAATGGGGCATATGTGTGAAAACGATACATGCCCATTCATTTGATAGTATGTACTATGACGACAGACCACAAGATACAGCTAAAGGCACTAAGAGTGTGATGGATATAGAATACAATGGTGGCTGGATAGACAGGTACCAAAATGATGTTCTTATCCATACCTTTGGCAAGAAGCTAGGCAGAACAGAATTGCTTGATGCTTATGGAAGGAGTGGTAGGTGAGTAAAGAAACGAAGGCTAAAGAATGGTTTGAAGCCCAAGAAAAATATGGGTATGATGAAGCAGTACATGTAGTTGCAGAACTATGGGGATATTCAGTATACCGAGCTAAACAAGAAATAGATAAAATTGAGGAGGACTTATGGCTGTAAATTATACACCCGAAATGGTCGATACTATGAAAGAAAGGTATAGTGCTAATCCGACCAGAGAAACAGTAGAAGAATTAGCAAATGAATTGAATAAGAGTATAAAAAGTGTTATTGGGAAGCTATCCAGAGAAGGAGTTTACTTAAAAACAGAATATTTAACCAAAGCGGGTGAAAAGCCAGTTACCAAGCAAGAGTTAGTAGAAACTATAGCGGGTATTTTAGCAGTAGATTATCAGGCCCTAGCGGGTTTAGAGAAGTCTCCTAAAAGCTCACTTAAGTTGCTAGAAGAAACACTTATTATCACGCTAAAACCGGAGTTGTACAATGAGAATATGTAAAGGAGAGTTCGGTTTAAAGGGTTCTTATGCACAGGTACTTGGTTTAGTTGATACCCCAACGGGTGTGAAAGCGAGATTAAAGTTCCCTGATGGTACTAGAGATTTAGTTAGCACAACAAAAATAAGAATGTTGCAAGACAAGGACTTAGATGCTCTAGGAGTAGGAAAACTCAGTAGAAAACTGATGGGAGTTTGAAGCTAGAGGACAAAATTAAATATAATTAGCCCCACTTTGTTGGGGTTTTTTATGAGTGATTAAAAAATTTTCAATCGGACGAAGTTATGGGAATTGGAGACGAATTTTTAGTAAGTAGTTAGTGTTTGGATTTCTTTAGCGGGTTTAGAATGGAATTGATTGGATTTTCTTGGCGGAAATGATTAACACATTAACTCCAAGATTTTCTCCAGAATTTATCAGATTTGAATATCGCGTTTCCCCCGCTGTCGCTCCCCCAACGCTCTCAATTCTATATTCTGAGATTGGGAGTAGAGGAGTAATTGGTGGTTTGTTTAGATTGCATTTCTAAATTATAGATATATTTTACCATACTTTTTAAAATAATGCAAGATGTGTTTTTGGGAGGTGAGAAGATAGCTGTACTGGAATGAGGTTTTGGTACTAGAAAATACATTAAATCTTTGATGAGGATTGTAAATTTAGGAGATATACTTCAATTAAGTAGTAATACCACCAAGGGCTCATCTTAAATGATTTGGTCTACGCTTGATATGATTGGCATTGGCAGATGTAATCTTTTGTTGTCTCTTAACTGCGGCTGCTTTTTTACGCTTTCTTTTGGTGGTAGGTTTTTCGTAGTATTCGCGTTGCCTTACCTCATTGATAATTCCAGCATTATCGCATTTTCTACGGAAGATACGAAGTGCCCTTTCGAGGGGCATACTACTGGAGTTAATGCTTGGCATCTGTTACCCTATCGAAAGTGTACCCTTTCTTGCGAAGTATATGTACTTTGTTGCGTATAGACTGCTCACTTCTACCAAGTAAAGTCGCAAGTTTCCCTACGCTCTCATTGTTATACGCTTTACGCAGGAATTTAATTTCTTCGTCAGTCCAAGTTCTCATATAGTTATTATACTAAAAAGAGAAGCAAAAGTCAAGAACTATTTTTGTTGAACTTACGAAAATTCTTGACTGCGCGCTTAAATAGTAGTATAATATAGTATAAATCAAAAAAGTAAGGAGAAAATATGATAGTTAAAGGCAGTATGAGTTACAGTCCTTGCGGGCGTAAACGTAAAACTAATGCTTGGAAGAAAACAGTAGCTAAAGCAAGCAAGTCGGTACTACACACTAGTGCAAAAACGATGCAACCAAAGGCAAAAGAATATCCTAGTATGAAAGCGAGCAAATATTCAGAGCCAGTAGACAATTCTTGGAAGGTAGAAGAAAGTAAGAAATTCACCGTAGCTCCAGCATATAACAAGGGTGCTTATCAGGTTATACCACGAAGCGACATAAAACATATAGGAAAATAATGAGTAATCTAGAATGGATAATAGCAGTGCCCATCTTAATTCTATGGGCAGCATTTGGTCTACAAGTAATAACAGAATTTATAAAACACACAGGAAAATAGTATGGAATTGTTCGGATTGAATGAGTACCAGTGGCTTGTCTTAGCAGTATGCTCTAGTGGCTGCTTCTATGCAATAGGAAAAAGAATAGGGATATCTGATACGCTCGATTATTTGCGAGAAAAAGGGCAGATAGATTATGATGATTGAAAATAGTTCTTGACACCAAGTTTAAAATTTGTTATAATTATCGAGTAAGTGGAAAAATCGCTTACATAACTAACCTCGCTACCGAAAGGAGCGTAAGCGTGACCGAAAGGCACAAAGGAGAAAGACTATGGTATCACACAATACAATACATAGAGAAATACTAAAAAACTTCTGGCTAGGACATAATCCAGCATGGCTTGACCAAATGGATATGCAACAAAACTACCCAAGATATAATATAGTGGAGGGCAAAAGTGGATTCAAACTCGAAGTCGCAGTGCCCGGTTGGAGTAAAAAACAACTAAAAGTAGTTCAAAAAGACAATGAACTACGGATAGTCGGCACTAAAAGCACTGAAGGAGGTGATAATTATCTTCATCAAGGACTGAGTGCAAAGTCATTTGACAAAACATTCGTCCTTAATTCTGACCTTACAGTAACTACCATTAAGTTAAAAGATGGCTTACTGACAGTCGATATCACGAAAGACTCAACAAAAGAGGTAGAGTTCGATATCAGCTAAGACCTATGGGGGAGCAAGTCTCCCCTATACCCCCACTAAAGGAAAAACAATTATGAAAATAAGTAAAAATGGATTAAATTTAATCAAGCACTTTGAAGGGTGCGAACTAGAGGCATATAAATGCCCTGCAGGCGTGTGGACGATAGGCTATGGTCATATCAAGACAGCCGTAGAAGGCATGACAATTACTCAGCATCAAGCTGATGACATGCTTATTGAGGAAATGAATGAGTACGAAGGTTATATTAACAATTCAGTACTAGTAGACTTGACTCAAAATCAATTTGACGCCATGGTTTCGTGGGTATACAATCTAGGAAACGGAAACCTTAATGCAAGTACACTTTTGAAAGTATTAAACTCAGGCGATTATGCAGGCGTACCAGCTCAAATGATGAGATGGAACAAAGCAGGTGGTAAAGTACTAGAAGGATTAACTAGACGAAGACAGGCAGAAGCAGACCTATTTGCTCTATGAAAGCCTTCTTCAAACAAATATGGTCGTATCTGTCAAAAGTTGCAGTACCTATTTGGAAAGTAATAAAGTGGTGCTATGTTTGGCTAAAGTACAAGCTATTTCCTAGATATAAACTTACTGTCAGTTATAACTCTACATGGGGTGATGATGATGACAGAAGTTACGAAGTTAAGAAGTTTATTAAAAGACAGCCTAACTTCATAAAGTTCATAAACGACGATAACGAGTTAATCGAAATTAGAGGCGCAGATGGACTTAACTATAGGATAGAAGAACTATGAACCAATTTATGATGGCAATTATATTAGTACTGAGCTTAGGTGGATACTATCTGTATCAACAGAACTTAGTACTGACAGCTAACAACTTAGCACTAGAAAGTGCTGTAGCAACGCAGGAAGCTGCGATAGAAAATATGCAAAATGATTTTACTATGCAAACTAAACAACTTGGGGAACTTCAGGCAAAGTCCCAAGCTACTCAATTAGAGATGAATAGATACCTAGACATCTTTAAGAGACATAACTTAACCAAACTAGCAGCGGCGAAGCCGGGTTTGCTAGAGCCTAGAATCAACAAGGGAACTAAAAATGTATTTGACTCAATCGAAGAAATTAGTAGGACTATTGACGCTCTCGATAATGATGTCGAGTTGCAGTCTTCTAAGTCCAAAACAAATTGAAGTAACAGCTAAACCAATGGACAGGATTATAACACAACCTGTTCTACCTAGAGAAATAGACTTGAAAGAGCCTCTATGGTATGTAGTAAGTGATAAAAACATTGAAGAGTTTCACGACAGGTTGACAAAAGAGCATGGCCAGATAGTATTCGTGGCTATGTCTATCCCTGATTATGAGTTGATGAGTTATAATATGCAAGAACTTAAGCGTTATATAACCGAACTCAAAGAGGTCGTAGTTTACTATGAAAAAGTAACAGACCCCGAAGCATTGAAAAATGAAACAAGTACCGATTAAAAACATAAAAATGTTGCAGAAGTTAGACTCTTTTGCAACTATACTACTACAGATGCCCCACAGCTGGGTGTCAGAACCTAAAGCAAACTTAACCTTTGCTAAACTAAAAGAACACATGGCAGATGCCTCTTTTGTAGGCTACCCCAAATCACATAACTACCAAGACTATACAGGCCATGTTGCCAAAGTTCAGTCAGGTAGTATGAAGAAACGGCTTAGAACAGAAAAGTATTTCTTCTTAAAATATTTCCAGTATAGCTCTGGAGTTGTACACATGAACCACCCTAAGTGGTATTATGATACACTTACAGTAATGCCACCACGCTGGGGACATACAGGTTGGAGCAATTCCAAAAACAAAGGTAGATGCTACATTAGATTTATTTATAATGCAGGTAGCGGCTACTCAATAGAAGTAGAAGGAAAAAGACAGACAACCATTAGAGACCAAAGACGACTCATCGGAGCAGGTAACTGGACTTGTATTACAGGTAAGTGCGGCAAAGATGGAAAGACTTGGTTTGCAGATACTAATACAGGCGGAAAGCCTAGAATAGTAATAGACCTTAGTATCCCCGAGAAGTATCAATACGTTGTTGATGCTACAATAGACCACCTACAACACTACTAAATTTTTATGAACTACGAACCCTTTAATACATTAGCTAGGGAATGCATTAAATATGTCAATCCAGAGTACGACTGGAGATTTATCCACGCAGACAGCTACACCCTATACTCACATACAGGCAGTATTCTATATAAGTCCAGCTCCCCTCTATTTAGGGAAATGCAAGACGAGGTATTTGACGAAATACGCAAAGAAGTGGGACTTTCCCAGGCTTTTATAACAAATCTAACATTAGTAAACTGTAACGAACATTCAGTTTGCCACCCTTTACCCCTCATGTCGGGAGTTATCACTCTCAATGCAGCGGGTGCTTATGCAGCTATACGCAAAGACGGAGAAGATAAGAGTAGGAAAACTGCGTATCGAGCAATGCATCTTCATTCGCCCCATTTAATGAACTGGAGAAATAGTGACAGCATTGGCTTCTATGTAGGAAGTCAGAAGCATCTTTTTCCCGGCAATCGCGTCATGAACTATTATCCGAAAGCAGGAACACAATTCTTTTACTTTCATATTGACGAAACATATACACGACTAGGAAAGAAGAAAGATGAATAACGAAATTATACGCATATTTGTAGGAACTAGTGAGTACGAAGACAAGTGGATAGAGAAGATACTTGCCTATACCCTACATCAAAATACAGACAGAGAATTAGAAATAACCTTCATGCGACCGAGCATGTTTCCTGATTGGAATACCGAAGGTTGGGGTACGCCCTTTACTTGCTTCAGGTATGCAATAGCAGAGCTATGTGAATTTCAAGGACGAGCAATCTATATGGACTGCGACCAAATGAACTTCCGAGATATCGGAATGCTGTACGACACTTACTTAGAGGGCTGTGCCTTCGGAATGTGTTGGGACACTCTCAATATGAACCCCAAACAATATCTAGGTACACCCTTAGAGCGTGGTTGGTTTAGTGATAGTGTAATTGTGATAGATTGTGAAAGAGCAAAAGAGTATATTGCTCCTATAGAAGAAATCGCAGCAACCACTTGGGGGTACAAAAATGTCTTTAGTAAGACGATTGGCTCTCCTGATAGGTTTGCAGTAGAGGACAGAATAATAAAAAGAATAGATTCCCGCTGGAACTCCTTCGATGGTTATGTAACTGATGGAGAAGCAAAGGAGAGGGGTGACCAAGAACAGTATGAATTAGATGATATTTGGCACTTACACTTTACATCTTTAAGTAGTCAACCGTGGCACCCCAAGTACAATCCTCATGCAAAAGCAACATACAGTAGACAGGATATATCCGACGAACTGTGGAGAGTAAATAAGAAAGTAACAGACTTCTTGTACTGTTTAGGCGACTACTAATGATGTTTCAGAAACTAACTACACCTCTGCCACAAGAGGTGTTTGATATATGTAGAAAAACATTTGAGACGCACGTAGGCATGGAAGGGCTAACTGGAAAAGGATTTGACCAAGACTTTAGAAAGACTGAATGTAGATATATTCAACGAGCAAAACGAGTAGGTGCTCCACAACCTAGAGGTATAGAGCTCGTGGAAGAGTTCATAAACGATATGGGTTATCCAGACTATACACCAGAGATACTACAAATTGCTAGGTATCACAGAGGGCATTTTTATAAGTGGCATACTGATGGTTCTGGCAGAGGTTATAGAAAGCTGTCAATGTCTTGCTTACTTAACGACACAAGCGAGTTTGTAGGTGGAGAAATGGAGTTTAAGATGCCAGACAAATACCACTCAGGGGGTGTTTTGATGACAGGACAAAAGACTGAAATAAAATTAAAGAAGCGAGAAGTACTCTTGTTTCACCCAAACATAGAACACCAAGTGCTACCAGTATTTGAAGGCACTAGAGATAGTTTAGTTGTTTGGTTTGTGGAGAAATAATGAAGATACCTGAATTGACACGAATGACAATGGAAGAGTTTGAAAGCAAACGTAACGATTGGTTCGTAGTAAAAGGTGGAAGCCCTCGGTTCGAGGATTACTTTAGTTGGGAAGAGATGGACAGCTATATGAATAGTAATGGACTGAACGGGCACGAACGTATGACACAGTTACAAGTTATTGATAAGAAAAGTGGTAGAAAGTACTGCCACAAGAAAGCCGAACAAAAGATGACTAAACGAGATATCTTCAAGAAGTGGAAAGAAGGTAGTTCTTTTGTGTTAGCATTGAGCGAGCATCTAAATAGACAATGCTGGAATCAATGCAAAGACTTTGAAGAATATTATGGCAGAGGCCAGTCCAACATCTATATGTCAGGACAGAAGGACGCAAGATGCTTCCCAACCCATGCCGACACTACAGAGAATTTTCTGTTCCATGTTAGGGGTACAGTTCGTTGGTACGTCATGAATGAGTACGAACACGAATGTAAACCAGAAGATGCAACAGTAGATAAATGTATTGACCTAAGTGAAGGGGATTTATTATTCCTCCCACCTAAGTTATATCACAGGGTAGATACCCTAGGCCCAAGAATATCAATCTCTTTTCATTTCCACCCACCTAATGGACGGAAGTATTGGAGAGAAGAATGGTTGGATTGGATTGGAGACATAAATGGCGCAGCCAAGTGAACAGTTCTCAGGCGATATGTCTAGGAACGAAGTAGAAATAGACCTTCAAAAGTTTATGGCTATGGTGGGTGAGATTGGGGAACTAAAAGACCAAATCAGAACACTAGAGAACGACAAAGAACCAGATAACCCATGGCAGAAAGCCATATGGTTTTCTCAAATGATAGACTCATGGAGAATATTCCCTAGAATGTTCTTATCAGTATATATGTACTTATTGTACTATTGTACTTTTTGGTTTATGGAGTTGGACGTACCTACATTAGAGCAATCAGGACTTATCTCGATTGTTGTAGGAGCAGGTGCAGCATGGTTCGGACTATACGCAGGTACAGCTAAGGATAAGATAAACAGTAAGTAGTACTTATACGAAGTCAAAAATAGTTCTTGACAGAACTTTAAATTTTATGTATAATATACATAATAAAAAAATAAAACTATAAATAAAAATAGTTTGAGCAGTTTGAGATGTCCCCTTCAGGACAAGTGAACAGACAGCCCAGAAACGCAGTCTTATAGTGTAGCGATAGTGTGTGAACGCTATAGAAGTAATTAACACAGCAACAACGTAAAAAGGCTAACGACAGGGCATTATGTATCTACCTATTTTAATAGGATTGAAGGGGATTATCTCTCCTTATGGAATTCAGATGACAGAAATCATTAAAGAAAACATAGTATCAGATTCAGGCGTTCGTGCTTACGAAATAGATGGCATGAGAGTAACAATGCCCGAAGCATGGGACGACGATAAAAAACAGGCATGGCTAGAAAAAGCCAGAGATGATATGCACTTGCGTAGAAATCTTAAAGTAATTAAAAAAAGTGGCACAGCAACTTTATTGCGTGCATTTAGACAGCACGGAGAACTTACGAGTGAATAACAATACAAAATATCAAAATCAAACCGAAGCAGCGGAAGACTATGATTTAGACGTACCTAATCTTACAATGTGGGAAGATGGTGATGTTGAAGAAAAGATTACAATTCCCTCGCCTAGACCTAGCGAAGTTGATAAGCATGGTAGACCCAGCGAAGAAACATTTAAACTTGTGGTAGAACCGCAACCAAAGATTATGGAACACACACAGATGATAAGATTGAACCTTCAACAGCAACAGTTAGAAATTGAGCAACAGATAGCGTTACTAGAAGGACAACTTAACAAACAAAAAGAATACCTAGCCAAGATTGAAGGTGGTATTGATGTACTTGATGAACTAGCAAAGGTTTAAAGTATGTTGTGGGTGATTGATGATTTTTATCCTAACCCTGATGAAATCAGAGCAAAAGCGTTAGAGCTTAAGTTTAGGACAGGACAGGGTAAACAAGTAATGCACCCCGGCTCACGTGCCTTAACAAATGCTAAAGACCAGCGTGCCAACATTTATTGGATTAAGAACAGGCAATACTTAAAAAACAGATGGAGACATATCTGTAATGCAGAGCCTGTTGAATGGGAAAAGATGACAAGTAACTGTGCGTTTAACTTATGCACAGATGATAAAGCAGCAAGGTTTAGTTGGGTTCATTCAGATGATGCAGGCAGGGAACACCCTATGTACGCTTGTGTAGTATATCTAACCCCCAACCCACCACCAAGCACTGGTACTATAATGTTCTCATACAAAGGCAACATTAGGGACGTCCAAGTTAAAGATAGAAAAGCAGAAAAACATTACCCTCCAATTAGGGGTAATTACTATGATAGCCCTACTAGTGTTAACCAAGAATGGAGACCCCATGTTACAGTAGAAAATAGATACAATCGTTGTATTATCTACGAAGCAGACATGCTCCATGCCCCCCAAGATGCAGGATTCGGAAAGAATAAGGAAGAAGCTCGATTAACACAACTAGGATTTTGGTATGGCGAAAAAAGATAAAAACTGGAAGTATAAGTACAACGAAGGCGCAGTACTTATGGTTCTACAAAAGTATATAGACGAAACTTATTTACAACACTATGCAAAGGGAGGTATTCAGGCAACTGAATTTATCTTCTCTAGCGGACATGGAGAAGGGTTTTGTATGGGCAATGTAATGAAGTACGCTCAAAGATATGGAAAGAAGAAGGGAAAAAACCCTGATGACTTACTAAAGATTATTCACTATGCTATAATGCTTTACGGCACAAACCACACAGAGGAAATGAATTATGGCGATTAGTAGGGGTGTGAAAAAGAAATCACACGAAAAATTAGATAATGCAAATGTATTACAAGTTAAGGAACTGCTAGAAGCAGATACTCCTATCTCGAAGAAAGAAGCTTGCGACATGCTGAATATCAGGTATAACACGACCAGACTTCAGAGAATCATTGACGAGTTTACTGATGTTTGGGAACATAAAGAGAAGCGTAGAAGCCAGAATAGAGGTAAGGGCGCTACTAGGGACGAGATAAAGTCGGTAATCGAGTACTATTTAGAAGGGGACAATGTCTCTGAAATATCTACTAGGTTGTACCGCTCGAACGCATTTGTAAAAGCTATAATAGACCGAGTAGGCATACCACAAAAATTGCCATCTGGGTATAGTAGAACTAAAGACATTATGCTACCAGAGCAGTGCGTTGCTGATGAATTTCGTGAGGGTGAAAAAGTCTGGAGTGCTAGAGATAATGGTATTGCTGTGATTAAAGCAGAGCATACTACAGCATACCAAGACACTAAACCTGGCCTCGGTAGAGTTGACTACGAAGAAAAGTATGGGGCTAAAGGATATCAGTTATATGTTCTTACTCCTTGCGATACTTCAAATACCTTATTCCCTTGGCTAGATGGTACTAAAATGGGTCATTACTCATTCGCACTATCCTACGACCTCGGGAGCTTAAGGCATTTGGAGCAGTATGGAGTCAACTTATGATATAGCTGTGGCAATGTGGGTAACTACATGGCTAATAGCACAATGGAGAATTTTCTACCCAACACTAGAAATTCTTCAAGCAATGGAACCAAGCAACATTACCCTTAGATGGTGGCCGTTTGCTTGGTTAATTTTTGGTGTTGGAAGTTTTATAACAGTTCCAATTATTATATTACCAGTTCTATCTGATAAATATAGGGACACGTTCGTACGAGGTTATGTACGAAGTTTACTAGAGGTACAAGAATGAGACAAATTATACTAAAAGCAATGAAGTTAAAATACGAAGGTATTATGGCGGAGTGTTCTGCAAATATAGAAATCTATTTGCGTAATGCAGCGGGTATTGGAGAACATTCTGAAGTATTAGAGTCAATA
>Ga0209634_1002703_pt1 | contig 12316 bp, 19 predicted proteins | sample LinPmetageLP40_FD_184043 | JGI IMG/M metagenome (GOLD analysis project Ga0209634, IMG submission 184043) | Marine viral communities from the Pacific Ocean - LP-40 (SPAdes) (version 2) | ecosystem: Environmental > Aquatic > Marine > Oceanic | place: Pacific Ocean | collected 2010-08-26 | reverse complement strand
TGCAGTTCTTAAGTCTCCAAGAGCCGCCGGTATCTCAGGTATAAGTCTACCCAAGTTTATCTTTAAACATATCTGTAGGTTTGGAAGTTTAATACCATTACCAGCTAGTAGACTACAAATAATCTCTCTAACTGTTAAATCTGTTGTTGTGGCTGTTACACTACCCTGATCATTAACTGTTATACTTGTTGGTACACTAACTGTTCTGTTTAGGTATTCATTGGCATTAGCAACACCACCTGCAAAATCAACCACATTAACCTCCTATATACACATTGCCACTGCCACTTGTTGCCGCAGGATTGCAATGAGGAGGTATTGGGCAGAAGGAATCTGGGTTTGCATCGTTACCCATTATTACTGTTAATTTACCACCAATAAAGACATTGGGATTAGCGGCAACTAGGCCTCCTCCCCCATGACTATTGGGATTGCCGTCTATGGCAGTCAAGAGATTATTAGTATATACGTTGGGATTAGCCGCATTTGTGCTGGCGCCACAACTTCTACTGTCTGTATCTCTATGAACTGCTGCCATTAATTAACTACCGCCAACCCTGATGTACTCTGTGTATATGTACTGGCGGCATCCTTTTCCGTCTTTACTATACATATAATACTATTTAGCTTGATTTTGAACTTAGCGTCCTGTCCAACAGTAAACATAAAGGGAGCAAGTCCCATTGTAGAGTCTTTGCCTGCTACTAACATTAGAGGCTTTCTAATCTCTACTAGTGCATCTGTTTCTGCTTTTAGTGTGGCTACCATTTCTTCGCCACTTGATAATTTGATGCTGACAATATCGCCAACTTTGTATGGTGCTTCTATTAACATTATGTTCCGTATCCTGTTCCGTTAAAATTACTGTTTTCCATGTATGCAACTAAGTCGTCATAGCCACCAATAACTCTACCACTAATAATAATCTGTGGTACTGTTTTGGCGTTTGGTGCTACTTCTAATAGTTGTTCTCTTGTGACGTCTACGCCAATTTTCTTTTCCACGAATGGTATCTGCATACGTTCAAGTAGGCGTTTAGTTCTGATACAATAGGCGCAATTCTCTTTACTATAAACTTCAATGTTTTGAGACATTGTAGGCTCCTGTTATAAACTTAATCCTGCAAAAGTTTCAGTATCAACATCCTGCTTTACACCTCCAATAACGTAGCTGGAGATCTCTGTTTCCTGTGGTGCGACCTGTACTTCTGCTCCTGATATCCACTTCTGTGTCCAGGGTAGTGGGTTCGCTTGTGTAGTTGTATAAGGACATTTAAGTCCTAGTGCAGTCATTCTCTTACAAGCAATCCATTCAATATAGTTACTTAATAATTGTGCATTAAGCCCAATCATACTACCATCTTTAAACAGATAATCAGCCCATTCTTTTTCTTGCTCTACTGCATCTACGAACATTTGCTGAACTTCATCAGCACATTCAATGGCAATCTTTGCAAAATCTGGATCCTCTTTTGTGAGGACTTTACTTATTAAGTATTGTGTTGAACCTAGATGTACGTTCTCATCACGGGCAATAAACTTAATAATCTTAGCATTGCCTTCCATCTTCTTAAGTTCAGCAAACGCCCAACTACATGCAAACGATACATAGAAGCGAATACCTTCCAGTACATTAACACTATTAATACATAACCAAATCTTTTTCTTTAGTTCGTACAGATCAATATCTATAGTCTTGCCGTTTACTTTATGCTTGCCTTCTCCTAGCAATCTATAATACATACTCATTTCAATTAGTCCATCATAGTACTTGGAAATGTCTCCAGCACAATCAACAATCTCTTGTGAATCCATTAACTCATCAAAGATTTTACTTGGGTCACTAAAGATATTACGGATAATATGTGTGTAACTTCTACTGTGAATTGTCTCTGAAAATGTCCAAGTAATGATCCAATTTTCTAGTTCAGGCAAAGAAACAATTGGACTGAATGCCTCGTTTGGTGCTCTCCCTTGTACACTATCAAGTAGGATCTGTCTTTTTAGATTACTTGTAAAGATATGTTGCTCATGTTCAGTAAGATCCTTAAAGTCTTTGGAATCTTTACTTACATCTACTTCTTCAGGTCTCCAAAAGAAACCCAGTTGTTTATCAGTTAGTTTATCAAACTGCTTATACTTCATTGTGTCGTAACGTTGCATGCCTAGAGCTTCGTCTAGAAATGCATTAGCTTCTGTGTGATTTTTCTTATTGTCTATGTTTAAAACAGTCATCTTATTCCTTGTCCCCTATATCGTACATGCTTCGCAATCTTCGTCATCTTCTATTCCTTGTGCTAACGGTTCATCTTTAAATTCTATCTCGCCCTGTCCATCATAGGTATTGAAATAGTATAATTGTTTGCCACCATATTTGTAGAACATTACAAGGTGTTGTAATAGTACACTCATAGGTATCTTTTCGTCTGGATAGTGTTCAGGGTTGTAACTTGTGTTTACACTAATACCCTGATCAATATATTTTTGTAATACTGCCATAATCTTTAAGTAACCAACAGGTGACTTCTGATCCCATAGCAAGTCGTATTTATTTTTAAGGCGTGGATATCCAGGAACAACTTGTTTAAGTATTCCATCTTTACTCTGCTTTACACTCACAAACGCTCTAGGAGGTTCAACACCGTTAGTACTGTTACTGATTTGTGCAGATGTTTCGCTAGGCATTAGTGCCATTAGAGTACTATTACGAATACCTGTAGCCTTTAACTGTTCACGTAAACCTGCCCAGTCTTGTCTTTCTACATGTGGTACTAGTTCATCCACTTCTTTCTTATATGTTTGGTTAGGTGTAATTCCTAATCCATACTTTGTTTCCATGTTACCACTGATGCTACCTTTTTCTACTGCCAAGTCTGCACTTGCTTTAATTAAGTAATAACTCCATGCCTCTGACCATTCATCCACTAGTTCTAAATTTGGATCCTGATAGTTGGTATCGTTCTTTGCTAACCAATAAGCAAAGTTAATAATCCCAATACCTAATGGACGTCTTTTCATTGTACTTAATTCTGCCGCTAGTACTGGATACTTCTGATAATCTAAAAGAGCATCAAGTCCACGAACTGCTAGAGCCGCCGGCTTTTCAAAGTCTGCTGGAGTTCTAATGTTACCCCAATTAATAGCACTTAGAGTACATAGGCTAATCTCGCCTTCTTCATCCATAATATGTTTTAGTGGCTTAGTAGGTAAATTAATCTCACAACATAGATTGGACTGGTGAATAGGTGCTACTGCTTCATCAAATGCACTATGGGTATTTGCATGATCCACATTCATTAAGTAAATGCGTCCTGTGTTCTTACGTTCTTCCATAAACATACCAAACAAAGCACCTGCTGTAATTGTCTTTTTACGGATTTTTGTATTACGTTCTGCTATCTCATATAGACGCTTGAATTCATCCTGATCATTAAAAAATGCATCGTTAAGTCCTGGTACATCACTAGGAGAAAACAGAGTTATGTCTTTATTTGTTAGCAGTCTTTCATACATAAGTTTATTAAACTGTACGCCATAATCCATGTGTCTTACACGATTGTCTTCTGTACCCTTGTTGTTCTTTAGTACTAGTAAGTCTTCCACTTCCAAATGCCAGATAGGATAGTATAGAGTTGCCGCTCCACCACGTACGCCGCCTTGGCTACATGACTTAACACTTGATTGGAATAGTTTATAGAAAGGAATGACGCCAGTATGACTAGCATCACCACGTCTAATAGGACTACCAATAGCACGAATCTTTCCAGCACCAATACCAATGCCTGCCTTTTGTGAGACATACTTAACAATAGCACTTGATGTTGCATTAATACTGTCTAGACTATCATCTGTTTCTATTAGAACGCAAGAAGAAAACTGTCTTTGCGGAGTGCGAACACCTGCCATAACTGGCGTGGGCAAACTAATATCAAAGTTACTAATCGCATCATAGTAATCTTTAACCCACTTCATACGCTCTTCTTTAGGATAGTTACCAAACAGAACTAGGGAAATCATCATATATGTAACTTGTGGTGTTTCATAAATATCACCAGTAACACGATTCTGTGCAAGATACTTGCCTCTGAATTGTTCCATACCTACATAAGCAATGTTTTCATCTCTGTCATGCTTGATATATGAATCAGCTAAATTAAGTTCTTCTTGTGTATATGAGTTTGTTATCTCTGAATCATAGTATCCAAGATCAATGTTCTTTGCAATAATGTCTTTTAAGTGCCAGGGTGTAAAACTATCATATACATTCTTACGAAGATGATAGTTAATTAGTCTACCTGCTACCCATTGGTATCCAGGAGTCTCTTCGCTAATTAAATCAGCGGCCGCTTTAATTAATGTTTCTTGAATGTCTGTTGACTTAATACCATCGTAAAATTGTAAATGACTTTTCATTTCTACTTCACTAGCACTAACACCTGTTATCCCTTCACATGCATAAAATACTACAGTATGCATCTTTTCTAAATCTAATTTTTCCTTAGAGCCATCTCGCTTGAGTACGCCAATTTCTTTTGTCATGTTAATTTACCTATTATGTTTTCTAACGTCTTCTATTTAACACCAGATGGATGAAGTTTACTTGTGCTTTATTAAATCTTCTACATTCCATGACTGTACTATTTCGCTATTATCTAGAACCTTAGTTGCGTCTTCTATTATACCATAAGTATAGTTTAATATATACGTTTTGTCAACCAAAACAATCAATCCTAAAAAATGATCTGTTCTATCTTGTAGTAAACACAGTTCAGTCTGCTTCTCTAATAACTGCATAGAGTAAGCCATACCTAATGCAATGGCATTTTCATCAAACTCGCCCTTGTGAATCAGTTCCCAAGGATCAGGCCAATCATTTGAATTATAGATATCTATTATCCTTGTACCCAATGGTGCCATTTTCCACCAGGAGATTACAGATTCTAATTGTTGTTCAGTACCTAAGGTACTGATTTGTTTCCTAAACGACCTCCACTCACGTAGTCGGTCATCTGGAGACGACATCCAGATATTCTTTGTCATTTTAGTTTATACTGATTTCCAGTTCTTAGTTACATAACTAAATGTTGCTGCGGTTGTATCTGTTGCTGTGTATTGTAATGTCCACACGGCCGGAGAACCCGACCAAGCACCAGAGAATGTATGATCAAGTAGAGTAGTTGTACTAGAAGTATGTTCGTCATTAATTGTAACGTTACCGGAAACTCCGGCTATACCAATTCTAATTATACCTTTTCTAACATGAGTCGTATGCTTTAATGTATATTCAATGTTTACACTATCATAACGTGTTGGATCAATAGTAATACCAGCACTAGTTGCCGATGCTTGATTAGTCAACGTACTGCTTAGTGGAACATCTAATCCAACATCAGGACTTAATGTATATACTTCTGTGTTGTATGATAATACAACGGCACTAGCATTTGCTGGAGCAGGTGTAATTCTAACTGTTGTGCCATCACCTAATTTAGTAATTGCGGCTGGATTAATTGCTGTACCATCTTCTGTAACTGCATAAGCTACTAATGGGTCAAAGTCTATACCAAAATCAAAATCGGTTGTTGTTCCATCGCCTGTTCGTGTAATTGTTTCGTTACCAATGAATAGTCGCTGGGCATCAGTTGCGTATCCCATTTCACCACTATCTAAGATAGGAAGATCAGCGAGTACGCCTTTCCTCAGTTGAATTTTTGCTATAGTATCTGCCATTTGTTCATTCTCCGTATAATGTATTTAGCATCAAATACCATAGAACTGTTGTAAACGTTGAGCCCATTTTAGTTCCCATGTCTTAAATTCTTCAGCATTTGCTTCAAATAATTGCCACTGGCAATCACCACTACACATAAAAATTGCTATGTTCTCTATATTAGTCTCAAACATTTCATTATGTGCATTGGCATAAGCGGCGCCCTGGAGGAAGTAATCATCAATCCATTCACGCTTCTTAGGCTTGTTAGTTTGTTTAAAGTCCATAATAGTAGGCTTACCTTTGTACATACCAACTAGGTCAGTAGTACCAGCATATAGTTCTTTTGCTACTAAATTTACTTCTGTACCCCAGATCTCCTGTACATCGCTTTCAATATTATCAACGACAACCTGTGCCATTGCCTTTGCTTGCTGATGTACAACGTTGTTGCCAGGGTTATACGTTTCGTATTCACCTAATGCCCAATGTTCTAATATATTGTGCATAACTGTTCCGCGATTCGCGGCAGTTGTTGTGATGCGTTGGGCTTCATCTTTGCCAACACGTTTCTTCCAATTCGCTAAAGCAGCTCGCTTTTCAGCAGGCTGTGTAGCACTTAATATTGTTGTTACACTTGGTACAGGATCTCCATAAGGATTCATATATAGACGTTTACCATCTACTTCTGTACGTTTTAACTCTTTATAATCGTAGGGGGATTTTATTTTTACCATACTCTCATAGTATAGCCTTTAGTTGTTCTTGTCAAGATTTATTTTGAAATTACCAGTAAAGATTCCACTGATATGTATTTTGTGAGGTTGTATTAGTTGTACGTTCAATCTTGAAACCCATGTTCTTAAAGTGAGCTATAACTTGATCCATTTGTTGGCTTTCGCCTCTGTTTGTTCTTGTACCCTGCCAAGTTTGAAAGTAATTTACACTTGTTGGTGTAGTAATATTTGCAGTACCTGCCGTTAATCCAAGAGCTGTATTTGCCGTTCCTGCACCAATAACATAAGTCCATACTAAACTAGGTTGCCCAGTAAATGTTAGTACTAGGTTGTTTGACGAGTTTTTACTTGCTACAACACCAGTTACTGCCGCATCATTAATATCAGCAATAATGGCATTTAAACTAGTACCTGTTGTTCCAAGTACAACAGTAGTTGTACCAAGTATAATTGAATCACTAACAGCAATAGTAGGGTTTGCTACTGTACCTGTTACCACTTCAGTAGGTGAGGATTCTGTCATTGTTGTTTTATCATCCACGTAGGCAACAAACGCACCTGTGGCACTTGCCGTTATTACTGCTAACATGATGGCCGAAACCTCATTATAGATTGTAATGTCTTCACGACTTTTTGATCTTGCCTGTGATGCGTTTAATCCTACACTCATTTTTTCATACCTTTATCAACTTGTTTCTTAGCAAGTTTCTTAACTTGGTTCTTCTGTACTCCTGGATCCGGTAGATCAGTTGCATTATGGCTCTGATCACTATCAGTATTGAAAAAAGCAACACCGTCTTTGATGTTCCTTACAATTGCGAGACTACCTAATAAATCAAAAAGGGCATTTTCATCTAAATCAATTCCCTGATGGGATAATTCATCTGAAAGTGTTTCAAGAGGAATACTATCTAATCCTTCACCAGCCATAGCTGTTAAGAGATCAAGTACTGCATCTTTACTTGTTGCATTTTCCCTGATAAGATCCGCTAGTCGCATATTATTTTACTTTACCTAAACCACGTCCTGCTTTTTTATCTGGTGTAAAAGTATGAAATTTTGGTTTTTTCTTGCCTGTATTACCTGGAGCATCCTTGTATTCTTTTAAACTTTCAAAGGCTTTCTTTAGTACGTCTTTGTTTACTTTGCCTTCTACTTGTGCTTCTTTAACCATTTTCAATGCTTTTAAATATGCATCTTCTTTCATTTCACGACCAGTATCATCTACCATTGCATCAGCAGCATCGGCACCACCAAATTCATCTTCCGGTGGAACGTCCATGTCTGGCATTGGCTCTTCTGCTGGTGCTTCTGGATCCATACCCATGTCCATAGCCATATCGTCTGCTGGTGCTTGGCCTTGTGCAACCATAAGAGCATTGTTAACACCATCATTTGCTGATTTAACTGCTTCTAGAGCTCCACCAATTGCCGCCTCAGCCGCCGCATTAAAGGCTTCTGCTTCTGCAAGTCCGATTTCTTCCTTCATTGCATTAGTAATTGACATTAGGTCTTCAACTTGCATACTTGCTAAGTTCTCAGCCATTTTTTGTAGATCATCAGCTACTTGCTTTGCCGCTAGTAGTACTTCTGCTTGGTCTAAATCTGCTGATTCTTTAATTTTAATTTTCTTATCTGTTCTAGCTGGTGCTACTTCAGTAACTACTAGCTTCAATCCCTCTGCAATTAGCATAAGTTTTTGGAAGTTTTTATTAGATGCATCTACACCATTGCTACGCAGTTCCTCAAGTCTTGATTCAGTAACTTTTGCTACCTTTTCAATCTTCTCAAGTGGCATTTCAAAGTTGAAATCAATATTGAAAACCTCTGATAGCGTACGGTGAAGTTTTGCAAACTTTTTTTCTTGTAAATCGTTTAAAATCATGGTATACCTCGCTTTTATTGTATATAATGTATTTATGCTTTTGTGAATTTAATTGCAGATTAGATTAAGGACTTAATCTGTTTTTTAATACCACTAGCCTTACTCATCGCCGCACTTTGTTTTGCGGAATAAACATCTTTCTTATAGGATTCTTTAATCATCTTACTGCGATATTTGTGAGTTGCCGCCTCAGTTAGGTAACTATTATATCTACAATCTAATTCTATAATCTTTTTAATCTTACTTGTATTTTCCGTAACTAAAGATTTAAGAATTGACATTGCTGTTTCGAATAAACTAATATCTCTATAAAGAATATTGCCGTCAGCATCACTAATATCGTAAAATGTTTTCTGAAAGTTTTCAACTAAATGGCGTTTTTCCATTATAACGTTGTATCCTCCCATTGTGATATTACTATTTCTATTAGCAATCCCTACTGCTGTAATTTGATCTGTATTTCTATCTTCGTTAATTGTTTGTGCTACATTGGTTGTAGCATCTTCCAATTTTTTGAGGATATTAAACATCTCTTGACTGTTGGGATTTGCTGTAACGTGTGCCGCTACAGCTGAAGCTGATTCAGATAGTTTGGCAGGTTGGCCGCTCTCAGCGTCCTGCAATTTTTGTAAGATGGCTTTCATCTCTTGTGATTCTTGTGACATTATAAACTTCCTTTGGTTTTACTAAAATATGTTTTACCTTCACGACGTTCTCGCATTGCTACGCCTTTACTTACAAGGTCCTGTGCAACGGCTTGATTTCTTTCACTTAGGTCTGTTTTGCATACTTCTTCAGTCATGCTTTCCAGTACCTGATTTTCTAAATTACTAATTATAATACTGATGCCACCTGGGCACTCAACCATTTTCATTTATTTTACTCCTGCTAAGGATTTAAGTCTTTCTATTTCTGCGTCTTGATTCTGTAATCGTTGTGAATTGCTTTGAATATTTGCATTGTTATCTTGACGTTCCATATCATCAGGATCTGCAACACCAGCCCCGCCTTGTCCGCCACCGGTTCCTGTAGGTTGTACATTACCACCCGCTACCGATCTCGCTTTGCCTGTTGAATCTCTTGCCTGATCTGTATTCATATTGTTTGCTCTACGATTTGCTATGTTATTTTTCTTCTGTGCATTTTGGTTACTACTGTTTGACGTTTGTCCAGTTGCGCCAGTTCCATAACCTGCTTCTTCAACACGCACAACTTCGCCACAACTGGTACATCTGCCTTCAGCATCACCATCGCCGTCGCTTATTGGAGCATCACAACACATACTTAATTCTTCTTCTATTTCTTTCAATTGATTCTTCTTAATTACGTCCACTAGTCTTTTTTCTAAATCATGTAAATGTTTTTTATTCTGTTCGTCTGCTGTATCGCCATCTAATTCATTCTTTTCTACATCGGCGAGTAGAGCACTTATTAAATCTTCACTGTGTGGATATTTGGCTTGTAGTCTCTTAATAGCATATTGTGTTTTGGGATCGAATCCTGTTAAACTATCATCGTCAGCTGCTGATTCATTAGTTGGACTCATATCTATGTTATTAGTAAACATTTCATCATTCTCTGATTTAATTGCATCTACTAGGTTTAGTGTGTCACGGTAGCTCATGTTCTTAAGTTGTTTACCAACTTCTTCTACATTCAATTCAACTCCGAACTTAACATTAGCATATTCAATTACTGTATCAATAATACTGTTGCCTTTTACATCCATTACTTTATCACCTTTTTTAAATATAGATACAATCCGTAACATACAAATAGATATACTGTTGCTACACCTACGTCTACAATGTGTTCTCGCATATGATATATAAATTCTATACCTGCTTGGACATCACCTTCTGTTACTTTTTGTTCCATTATCTTCTCGCTTTATTAAGTTGCCTTACTATCTTACTAGCAGGATTAATACGCTTTGTTCTTTGTGCTTTCTTATTCATTCTAGCACCCTTACTAGCTTTTGTCTTCTTAAGAGTAAATCTCTTTTTTAAATCTATAGGAGCACTACATTGAGACGGATTACTTACAACTCTGCCTTTACGTTTACCTACTGTACAACGAAACTTCTTAACGACTTTATTACCACGTTTCGCAAAGACAAGTTTAGTCTCGCTAATCACAGTATTGTAAGCCTCATTCAAAAACATTTTATCCACCCAATCCCGGAAGGTTCAACAATAACAGTACTACTGTTGATAGCAATCCTGCAATAACTGTGGCCGCCGCACCGATAATAAGTTTATTACCACTGCTTCTATCCAATGCTTGTTTCTCAGTTATTTTAGTCATTGCCGCTTCTAGGCGATCAAATCTTTTATCTAGGTTATCTAACTTTTCTTCTACCACGCGGTATCTCTCTGCACATAAATCTACATGGGCCTCGAGATTTTCACGCTCTAGTCTTGACTGTTGCATTGCCATAGTTTTTATTCCGCAATCTAGTCTCTTAAAGAGCTGATTTTCAAATTAAGTACTTCTTGTACGTTATATGTATTTATAAGAAAGTACTTGAAGTAAAGTATAAATTTTTACTTTCTGCATTTACAGTTTCAAAGTAATCAATTATATTGTGTGTTTCGTCTAAACCATTGTTAACAGGCACACTATTACAGTCGGTGGTTGCCCAATATACAGGATCTTCTTCACGTTGCCATACTGCATCATGTTCACTAGCAAACTTTAGTTGCCAGACTGTGCCTGTACCTGTATAATTAGTACCAAAGTCGTAATCAGCTAGATCTTGTGATGTCAACTTAGTAACACTTGACAATACTAGCTGTGTTCTCATACTTAGAACTTGTATTAGGGTGTTTGTGTTTTGTGATTGTCGGTAAGTTTTGCTGTTACCTTTGGGATTGCTGTCACCAGCATCAGTTATGTCTACTATAGTATATGCAATTAAAAAATTAATATCGCCTGACAATACTTCTCCAGGACGTCTAGTTCCGTGAACCTGTTGTGTCATGTTAGCCTTTAGTCAATTTGCTCAATGCATAGCCGGCTGCAAACAGTCCTGCACCCCTTGCCACTCTTTGTGCAATAGATTTCTTTTCATCGTTATTTAATTCTAGATTAGCATCTTTTGAATACTTGGCAAACAATGGCATTAGATCACTTCGTCTAGCATCCATTCTGTAGTATCTCATAAGTTGTGATCCAACTAATTGTCTTTGTTGTGTTCCTAAATTATCCCAATTTTGTACTAGACGTCTGGCCGCTTTTAGCTTTGGGTCTTGTATTTTTAGATCTCTCTCAAGTTTAAAGAAGAACTGTTGGGCATCTGAGTTAGAAGCAGTACCAGTTCTAATTTTATCTAGGAATCTTTTAATTCTTGGTGTGTCTACATTGACCTTATTCATTAGTAGTTGGCTCTTATCGCCTGGCATTAATTCTGGACGTTGTAAACTGAAGATAGATTGGTACAAATCAGTACCACCCGGACTTGGATTATTAAAATTACCCAATGCACGAGTTCTTTTTGCATACTCTTTGGCTACAGGAGCATAGTCATAGTCTTGACTCATAGTATACAAGCTCATTAGGCTTACAAACGTATGATCACTAATACTTCTAGCACCTTCTCCAGCTATCTGTGATTTGCCACGGAACATACGAGCTTCACCAAGTGATTGAATAAAGGTTAGCTCTGTCTCAGGTAAACTGTGTCCGCCTTCCATTAGGCTCCATTCCATTGGTGTATACTTCTTTTGCATTAACGAGTCCTCGCCATATTTGCCTGTGAGAAGTTTTTACGATTAACTAACTTAACATCGCCACCCACTACATAACCTTCACCACCGGCTCTGCCATCAGTTGTTGCTGTAATGTCTGCTGGTTGTTGATCTAGTTGATCAATAATATCATTCTTTACTTTCATAATATCACTAATAATTTTGAATACTGCTAGGAAGGCTTTCTCATGTTGTTGTATGTATTCCAACAATCTGCCCTTCTTCTTATCACTAAT
>Ga0209634_1002702_pt1 | contig 12317 bp, 12 predicted proteins | sample LinPmetageLP40_FD_184043 | JGI IMG/M metagenome (GOLD analysis project Ga0209634, IMG submission 184043) | Marine viral communities from the Pacific Ocean - LP-40 (SPAdes) (version 2) | ecosystem: Environmental > Aquatic > Marine > Oceanic | place: Pacific Ocean | collected 2010-08-26 | reverse complement strand
CTTTGAGTGAGTTGGTGCTATTAATAGCTGATTTTGTAATATTAATTAAATAATCACAAATATCTTTATCTTTAAAATGTTGCATTAATTCTTCAGTTGGCATATTTTTAAGTGCATCTAATACTGTTTTTTTAGAATTTACCCCCATAATAATCATTTTTTCAAAATAATAATAAGCTTCGGGACGACTTTCTTTTAATTTATCTGGCGCCGCAATATATAATTTAAATAACAATTCACTATATTTCATTCTTTGGCGGTTAATTTGTGATTGTCGGCAGAAGACGATCCCTGCCACCGCAGGCGGGTGACGTACCGTAACACGTGTCACCGTAACACGTGTCATAGCTTTCTTACCACGACCAAAGATATCTTTTGAAGTTGCGACACGAGACATTTTGAATTAATAAAAAAATTAATTTTATTTTTATTTTAAAATTTTTTCTATGACATATGTTTTATTTTAAATTCCTTTCCATTCAATCTGAATTTATAACCACGGATGTTTCGTAATACTTTATGTTTATCCTTGGCAGATACCCCCACTCCTAGAGCATAAGGACCAAAACTTGGTATATCCATTATTGTAGTACTATTTAAATGTTCCATTGCACTTTTTAATTTTCTATTATATGCTGGAGTCAAGAATTCTGCAAAATAAGTATTTCCCATAAGTGATTTATCAACTACTGTGGCACCTTCAATTCCAATAAACATATTTCGTGCCATAAAATGTAACGCAGTTACTTTTTTCCATTCACCTACTTTAAGACCTAAGTGACTAATTGGTTTTTTATTTCTAAAACCCCATGAATGTTTATGAATAAACAAATGTTTTGCTGAATCTGGAAATTTAGTTAACATTAATCCGGTTACATGACTACCCATATACATTTCTAATCCAGTTAAATCTTCCATATTAAATAACTCTCTCATTGAAGATACAGCTACACTTTTACAACGATTTGCAAAGTTTCCTGCTGCTGAATTTTTCTTAGTTTTTTGTTTTATTTTCATTTCCTTTAGAGTATCGTTCCAAGCAGATAAAGCGCCTTTTCTTTTATCATTTACTATCGGAATTAATCTACCCCCATACTTAGGAACTTCTGCTAATTTCAATAAAGTCATATTTAAGTCAACGTTTTTACATATATTTATTGCTACTTTTAATTGTCCCTCTGTAGGTGGTGCTTTAGCACGTTGATAATCATCAGGGTTTAATCTAGCTGTTAATAATCCACGTAATTTATTCTCATTTTTACATACTGCTAATGCCGGTAGAATATTTCCATTTACTTGTGACACATATGTTACACATACACGATCTGCTCCTTCGCCTCGTGTTAATGGTGCCTTTACTAATGCTTCAACCGCTACTTTATATTGTTCACCTGTTGTTTTTGCTTTCACATATTTTTCCATTGCTCGTAAAAACCATTTAGTTGAATTTTCTAATTTATCACCATAAGGCACTTTTTCAAGATTTTTTAATAATATTTGTAAAGTATCTATAATTGTTTTACCATCACCTTTATTTTCTTCTAATAATCTTAACATAACATCTAAATACTGATTAAAATACCATTCATAATCAATTGAATTAAAAGTCTTAAGATCTGAAAGTTCAGTTGGATTTACATACAAATGTTCATATCCACCAGATCCCGCTTTTCCAAAATTTTCTACTATTACTTTAATAGGTCCTGTTTCTTCTGAAAGTTTTACCGATTTACGTTTAAATTCACCTTGTTTTGCTAATTCTTTATATACAGGTTTACATACATTTTTAAATACACTCCCTTTTTTAAAATAATATTTAACAATATCATTTAAAAATTCATTACATTTTCTACATTTTATTCCTTCTTCTAATCTCCAACGAATGTTACTAAATAATTTCTTATTTTTTGAATCTAGAGTTTTGTTTACTAATGCAAATGCTATTTTATCTCCATTTAACGCTGTAACTACCCATGGCGAAATACTATTACTAATAGTACTACGAACTGAATCGAAAATAGGTGTCTCCACTTCCAAGGTGGTGTCCTTTCCAGTATGAGTTATATTCATATTAATTAATAATATAAATTAATCTTTACTTTATTTTAAAATTTTTAAGTGTGTTTTTTTTATTTAAACAATAATATATATTTAATCCTAAATAATATGAGTATTAATGATTTTAACAATGTTAACAACGAATATAATAAATATTTAGTTAAAGCATTATATCCTTCAATGGTGGGTGTATTTAAATCTATTTTTAAAAGAGCTAAATCTGAATGTAATTTAAGAGGTCAAAAAAGATTAACATTAATTAGTATACAAAATTTATTAACTAATATTCCAAAATGGAATAAAATTCAAATCAAACAATTTGTATCTATTATTAATAAATCTACTCCAAATATTCAAAATATATTAGATGCTTGTATAGAAATTAAACTCAAATTATATGAAAGATGTTATAATAAAAAATTTAATTATGATAAGTTTAATATAGAAGATTTCGTACATTATATTTTAATAACTAGCGCTAGATCTTTTTATTCAAAACCTCATATATTATCTTCATCTATGAACACTAATCATAGAAAAAAATATGAAAAGGAGTGTTTAAAAATAATTACTGAAGCCGTTGAAGATGGAATTCGGAATTTTATTCCTATTCATAAAATTATTAATACCCAAATGCCAAAACATCCTGTGACATTAAAAGAAGAAGATATCAGTGATGATGTTTTTACGGCGTCAGACGACGATTCTGAAGAAGCGACTGAAGAGTCTACTGAAGTTGCTGAAGAAACTGAACTTGCTGAAGAAGAAACGGAAGCTGCTGAAGAAGAAACGGAAACTGCTGAAGAAGAAACAGAAGCTGCTGAAGAAACTGCTGAAGCAGCTGAAGAAAATGAAGACACTGACGCTGAAACTGAAGACGCTGAAACTGAAGCCGCTGAAGAAATTGCTGAAGCTGCTGAACAAAATACAGATCAAAAAGTAATTATATTAGATAATGATGATAATGTTATAGAAAATAACGAAAAATCCTGTAGCAATACAGAATTAAATGATGATAGTCATACTGAATTAAATAAAGAAGAAGATAATACAGATTTAAATAAGGCAGAATTTGATAAAACTCATGCTCCGGTAGACAATAAAGATATAAATAATAAGTTAAATATTCAACAGGAATTTCCCAAAGTACCCGAAGAAGTACCCGAAGAAGTACCCGAAGAATCTCAAATAGAAGAACATAATCCATTTATTGGAATGTAATAACATGCTCAAATTATTTTTAAATTTTTTCCTGTAGCTAAATTATAATTATTAAAATATTCCATTAATTATAAATAGTACAATGGCAGAAATAGTTATAACTTCGGGAATACTCGCTATGGCATGGCTTTTTGCACGAGAAGATAAAAAAGAACGTTTAATGTCAACTAAGAGACCATTTGCTACTAGAGCAGCTAAACGCCCCTCTAAACAAGCAACTACTCAAGAAAATCAAGACACAAGAACTTGGGGAGATGGGTCTCAAAGAATTATGAATGCTGATATACAACCATTTTATAAAGGTAGAATACCGCCTGGTAATAAATATGGAGAATCGTCTAGAATATTAGAAAAATATACTGGTGCTAAATCAAGAGATATACAAAACGCAGAAGCTGGTTCAGCTCCTTTGTTTCAACCTAAAAATAATTTAGCGTATACAACTGGTATGCCTTCTAATATTGAATTTGATAGAAATACAAATCAAATTAATTCAATGATGAAATCTTCTCATAGAACAGGAGAACGATTATTTCAACCTGAAGTAGTTGCTCCTGGTATAGGCATTTCTTCTCAGCAAGATCCTTCTTTAGCTAGAGGGCATGGGTATCACGAAATGAATCGTTTGTTACCTAAATCTGTAAATGAGTTACGCCCTGGAAATGATCCTAAATTAACATATGATGCGAGAATTATGGCTCCTGGAGGTGGAATATCTAGACGCGTAGAAAATATTTCTTCTATTAGAGGAAAATTAATACCTGAAGGTAGAGAACATGTAGCCACCGGAGGTGGAGCGCAATTAGCTGGAACATTACATGCTAAACCAGAATTAACATTACAAAGAACCCAAAGAGGGAACACTGTTAATGTTAGACAAGGATCCGCCCCACCTATATACATGGGTGGTGAAATTAATCGTAATTCTGAAATAGCACCTGTTAAAAGACAAGAGTATGATGCTTTTGCTACAGGTAATTCTAACCCAATTTCATCTACATTAGGTAATACAAATACAACAGCAATTGCGTCCGATCCTAAAAAGAAACAATTAGAAAGTAGAGTAGCTGGTGCGCCGGGTGATGCTAATATGGGTATTCGTTCATATCAAGATGTATATGCCGCAACACTTAATCAAGTACGCGATAATCCTGCCCCTGAACCATCTACTGGTTTAGCAGTTGTTCCTGCCCAGGATCAAAGATTATCTAGAGCAGGTGGGGTTCAATTAGATCGCGCTCATGTATTAATTAGTAGAACGCAACAAGGTGGCACAGATGGTTCCAGACAAAATAATGACGTATATGGCTCTAAAACTAGAGACCGTAGAGGCGTTGAAACATTTGGTACTATTCAATCTGGAGCAACCAATGTTTCTTCTATGCCTACTAATCAAAATTATTATAAGAAAGAAAACGTTACTTATGCAACTCATAATATGCTAGAATTAGACGTAGCAGATTCTCAATTAAATAATAATCCAATTAATGTATCAATCACTGGATAAAAAATTAAATTTATTTTAGAATAGAAATTAGTACTTTTTCATGATGTTTTAAGCAGCTCCCTTTCGGTAATTTTTTCTTTTTAATTTGAGATTTGTCTGTTATTTTTAATATGGCAGGAGAAATATAATTATTTTTACACGTGATTGGCAAATTTTGTAATTGTTTCGCTGCATATTTTATTGCTTCTTTTTTTGATTTATTATTTAAAATACCATGAATGTACGAGGCGTTGGCGTGAAATGTTCTAATATCTTTACATGTAATTTTAAAATTATTTTGTAAAAATCTATTCACTGTTCTTACATTTACTTGTCCTAATGTTTTTGGTAATACATTAGCTAGTTTACTATTTGTTATTTTACATGAATGTTTTACTTTTGCTTTACCAACCCATTTCAATACTTTAGTTTTTCTATTAAAATTTTTAGGTAATAATGTAGTCGCGCCTCTTGATCCATATTTTTTAGTTTTTCTAGGATCACCTGGACGCATCTTACAACAATCCAATAAACAAATAACGGATGCTATTTTTTGTGTCTTTAAATTATATATATTTTTATTACACCATAATCTTAATTTTGCTAATGCTAGACCGGTTCTTTTAAGTTTTTTATATTTTTTATTATTAGATGCTTTAACCGCTTTTTCAGTATAAAAATATTGTAATTTTCCTTTATTATCTATCCCTGTCATACGAATTTTATCTCTAGTGTTCCGATTTATTTTAACAAATTTTAGTGCGGGAGGTATTTTCGATTTTTTTACTAATCCAGAATCTTTTTTATATTTAGCTACCCACTTTTTCGCACCTTTTCTGCTAATTTGTCTTATTGGTATATAATCTTTAATAGGACCTTTCTCCATTTATTAAATAAATTTAAAATAATATATACCTACCATTGAACTACACTACCACTATTACCACTCTCATCTAGATAATCTTGAATTATCATAGTTTGTCTTCCTCCACGATTAACTATTCCGTTTGTTGATTCTTGATTAGTTATCCAGTTATTATTTATATTTGCCATATAATCAATACGCACTTGAAAAGTAGTTCCGTCATTTATTTGTGGTACATTTGATACAACCGCGCCACTAGATAAGTATTTTTCGAATTGAAAAAGCAGCGGGGTGATTCCCCTCTGCCAAACGAAATAATCCAAATTCAAATGATCTCAAAAGACTAATATCACATGAAATTCCTTATTTGTTTTGTTTTAAACAAAATTTGAAAAAATAATTAGGGTTGGCTACCAGAGGTAACGATGAGAGAGAATTTTGGCATTGTATTTGCCTTTACTCTTGGCGATTTCTTTTTTCAGAGCCTTGGTTTTATTTTTTACTCCGCTGTGTCGAGAAAAATAGTTTTCTCTGCGTCGCATATCCCCGTGATCTTTATGTGAGAATGCACCAACTGGGGTCGAGTCCTTGAATTGTTCGTAGTCTATAGCACCGAAATGAATTAATCTCTCTTTCCCTTCTTTAGTTCTTACCGTTGCGGTATACTTCTTTCCCTTTCTGCGACTCTCGACAATCTTTATTAACCGTTCATTCATTTTATAAAAAACAAACAAAAAAATTTCAAGGTTAATACCATAAAAATTAATAGTACCAATATTCAGGTTCATCATCTTCATAGACTAGCATCTCATGTCCTTTAGAATCCTTGAAATAGATTTCGCGGTTTTTAAAACCAAATTGCATAATTTTTGTTTTGATACCATTACACAAATTTATCTAAGATTATTTTAAGATTCGTCTATCAGTATTAGATCAGCTTCATTAATTGGTTGTTCATCTTGAATCATAAAATTATATTTTATTGGCGTATTATCAAGAGACATCATTATAGTTTGTATGTTATTTTCTTGTTTAGCTATTTTATTTATTTTTTTAGATGGTTTCATGCTAGACATAAAATAATCATCTTTTTTTTGTGATTTTTTTTGTGATTTTTTTTGTGATTTTTTTTCATATGCCAATAAATCATTATTTGATATATTAGATTTACTATATCTTCTCATCATTATTAATAATAATATTCCAATTATTAAAAGCGTTAATAATTCCATTTATTTAAATGCAATATTATTTAATTAGATTATTTGGAAATATATGGTTAATTGAATAATCCGTCATCATTTTATTTGAAATACGATTTATATTTCCATTTAATGAATTTATACTAGCACCTTGTAATAAGCGTTCTACAAAATATACTGTATATACACCACACTGATTACCTCCAAGTTGATGAGGTTTTTTAACTACATTTAAGATAGTTGCGTTTTTATCTTGGTGTGATAATTTATTAATTAACCTTTGAACATTTTCAGATGGTTTCTGTCCCTCTGAATCAAAATAAGCAATTGTTGTATTTTTTTTTGTAATATGTATCCATAACATTACCCAATGTTCACCCGGTTCGTCTAAAGGATCTGTATTAAATACAATTGCTATTTTAGTTTTACCTGTTTTTTTTAATTGATTTAAATTTAAATTACAAACTTCTTTAAAATACTGACAAAAATCATCTGGTACTGCTCCAAAAGATTGAAATGATCTATATTTTTTTTCAAATTGTTTTAATATTTTTGTTATATCTTCTGTTGTATATAATGTTTTTGAATGGGTATCTTTTTCTGGTCTATAAAATGGCTTGGGTATAGTTGTATTCCAATTTAATGGTGATTCTTCATTATAATAATTTTGTATTAATTTAAATAAATCACAATCGGATTTATTAGTATAATTTTTAAATATATTTACTTTACTCCATGAATTATGTTTAATATCTTTTACTATTCTATTCATAGCGGCTCTACTTAAACATGAACATTTTGTTCTGGTTGTATTATTTGGATGACAATTTTTACTATATGGCATTTAATTTATTTGTATAAAATAAAAAATAATGGATATATTAGTTACAGGATTAGCTAGGAACAAAGGGAACAAAAAAATTGATGGCGGCTTTGCTTTTTGTCGTTTCGTTTCTTCATCTCTTTTCGTTCCTTTGATTTAAAAAGTTAACACGATAAATATGCAAAAAACGACCTATGAGTCATCTCTATATATAGAAATAAAAATGGCTCATAGGTCTTTTTTTCGTTCTCTCTCTTAGTTCTGTTTGTTTTTGATGCGATGGGTTATTCAAAAAAATTTCTTATTTATTATTCTAGAAATAAGAGTATTGATAGAATTGATAGTGATGTAGGATACGTTTTAAGTAATATACAATTAGTAACTAAAGAAATTAATGTAATGAAAAGTGATATGTCGCATTCACATTTTATCGCATTATGCAAATTAGTTGCAAAAAAAGTTAGTAGATGTGGGATTCGAACCCACGCGCCTCTCGGCAGAGCATCTTGAGTGCTCCGGAATAGACCACTATCCGAATCTACCTAATATATAATATTAATTAACGTTTAATATGTTTTTATTAAATAAATGTTAGTTCAAGTACATTATATTTAATTGGAGTAGGTGCCATATATTTTATATTTTTAAATTAAAAGAATGGATACAATTTTATTAATAATAATGGTAGTGTTATTATTTTCATGATAGACAAATCTAAAAAAGAATTTTTATGTGTACCATTAATCAATTATAATAACTCGGAAATATGTACAGAAAATGAGTTTCCTGGGACTCTTAATTAAAAGTCAGCATCAAAATCTATCTCAGTCTCCTTCTCTGTAAATCCAACACCAGCTTTTCCGTATTCAGTGGGCGTCAATTCAAAGAAATTACTTTTGGATATTAGTGCCATTCTTTCCATAAAAGGGAACGGGTTCGACGAGAAATACGGCTTCGGGTGACCGAGTTGCACACACAATCTATCGGCGACAAATTCAATATAGGTTCCCATAAGTTTAGAATTCATTCCGATTAAAGAACACGGTAAAGCGTCACAGATAAATGATTTTTCAGTTTCAACGGCGGAAGTAATAATTTTATGAACAGTTTCAGTGGTGGCTCTTTCATTTTTGTTAAGATAAGTATTGATAAGACAAGCTAAATCAGTATGTAAACCTTCATCACGAGCGATTAACATATTCGCCTGAGATAATCCAGGCATAATACCGCGTTCTTTTAACCAATAAATAGCACAGAACGAGCCAGAAAATAGGATACCCTCAACCGCAGCAAACGCAACTAATCTATCACCAATAGATTTAGAAGAATCCATCCATTTTTCAATCCAACTTGTTTTTTTTTTAATAGCAGGAAGGTGACCAGCAAATAATTCAGCTTTACGTATAGGATCCGTAATTATAGCATCAATTTGTTTAGCGTATGTTTCCGCATGAACTTGTTCAATTTGAGTTTGCCAACCATAGTTATATTGAATCTCTGTAGAATTAAATTCTTGAGTAAAATTTCCGTTTAAATTTTCAATAACAAATCCATCACCAAGAGCAAAGAATGCTAGAATATTTTCAACAAAATATTGTTCGTTATTATTAAGTTCTTCTTTAAAATGTTGCACGTCTTTTACAAAACTAATCTCTTCCGCTTCCCATCCTACTGTACGCTGTAACTTATAGAAATCCCATAACCTTTGTCTATTTTTAGGGATAGGGAAAACACACATTCTAGTTTTGTCATTGAGGATGGAATTAGTGGAGGCCATAGTTATATAAAATAATATAAAAAAATAATCTTAATTTAAAATTTTTATTATATATTATAAATAAAAGATGTCTTTAGCTTGGTGGGAAGTAAGAAATAAAATAGGCGCTGGAAGTCGTAATCCAAGAAGAGTAGATATGCCAACTATAAGTCAAGAAACAAAGGAAAAATTTGACATTTTGACAGATTTATTAAATCCAGGAAGTAATAAAATATTTGTAGCAATGCATGGGGGTAATTATGATTTTTATACTACCAATATCCCAACTGATGTCACAGCACAGGACGAAAAATATTGGAAACCAATAAAAAAAGTACAAATAAGAGTACCAAATAATGTATATGTAATGCATTTTAGTCAATTAAATGCTTGTGGATATGCAGCAGATATTAATAGCGCAATGGATCTTTTTGATGGCCCGAAAACTTGGTTAGATCCACCAAAAAAATCCAATGAAACTAGGAGATTCACGGATACCTCTATAGAAAGATGGAAAGAAATTCGTGATCAAACTGGTAATGTGTCTATGGATCCAAGAAAAAAAGCATATATACCTTCGTTGTCAGACTTTGGGCGATTATATTTACCTGGGGATTATATATATAATTCACGATTATCATTTCAAATAAGTCAAATAGGCGATCCTCAGAAACAATATGATTGGGAATTTGATATTTTTGATATTAATAGACGTAGAAAACCTGGACCTGGACCTAAAAAAATCAATCTGTATAATTATTATAAAGAAAATACAGACTTTGAGCATTCTGATTTATATTTTAGAGAATTCGCGGTTGAAAATGGAAGTTTTCCAGATATATCAACGGAAGATTTTTTAAATTATATAAAAGTTAATAATAATAATAGTCCAGTATTAGTTATTATTTATAATTGTGCGCCATATTTAAGCGGAGAGACGACAGATGGAACGTTCTACCCAAATATGACTTTGGAAAATTTTAAAAGAGTAGAAAATATAAGAACAGAACTACATGATAATTTTGGATTTAAAAGACAAACAGACTATATTGATTATCTAGATAATATTTATTATAGTAGACCATTATATCGCCCCACTAAAACTCATCATAGAACAATAACCGGTGCAGCCGTGCAAAAAATGTATCAAAATAGATTATTTGTTGATGATGATAATGTAAAGTATAGGTTATATAATAATGCACTGGTAAGAGAAGGAACGGCGACTTTCGTAGGAGAGGCAGCAATGGCCGTCGTGGGAAACTCAACAGCAGCACCACCGGCACCAGCACCAGCTTCTGGTCTGTTCGAGTTTGGACAGAACTTTGGTTGGTCCGAGTCTTCAGCCCAGAATCAAAATGAAGGTGGTTGTAATATTAGTTAAATAGCCATTTCCATACGAATAGTCGGCGCATAACTATAATTTTTTAATTTAATTTGTTCATATTTAATGTTCCAGATATCCTCTTTAGGAGCATCATCTGATATTTCAATAGTAGGGAATTTACCAGGTACTCGTAATAATTGTTTTTGCAATGCTTCAACGTGATTAGAATAAATATGTGCATCGGATATAAAATGTACTAATTCAACGGCAATATTTCCCGTAGCTCTAGCGATTAAATGAGCAAACAAACTAGCACTGGCGATATTAAATGGTATACCTAACCCAATATCTCCACTTCTCTGAAATACTGAACAATGTAATTTTTTATTACTGGATATCCAGAATTGATATAAAACGTGGCATGGAGGAAGTGCCATATATTTTAATTGATTAGGATTCCAGGCAGAAATAATAGCTCTTCTTGTAGTAGGGTCTTTTTTTAGTAATTCAATTACGTCTTTTAGTTGATCTCGATAATAGCCATTCCTAACTTTAACAGCAACGGCACTTTCTCTCTCCCGATAAACGTCGTTATAATCTTCGGGTTTCTCAGTATACCAATATTCATCTCCATAGTTATATTCACTCATGGACGCATTATAAGGCTGACCAAATCTTCTCCATTGCCAACCATATACTGGGCCGAGTTCACCTTCTGGGTAATTTAAACCTCTATTATCTAAAAATTCACGTTTTCCATTTGCATTCCAAAATTTAACACCTTCTCTATCTAAAATTTTAGCATCTGTGTCACCCCTCGCAAACCATAGTAGCTCTTTAACAATTCCTTTCCAAAATGTCTTTTTTGTAGTTAAAAGTGGAATGGTATTATTAGATATATCAAATCTTAATTGTTTACCGAACAGTGAATAAGTACCTACTCCAGTACGATCATTTCTAAATGTCCCATTTTTTATAATTTCTTTAATAAGATCTAAATAAGCCTTTTCTTGATAATTAATATTATATTGATAAGTTTTATAAGTTAATTCAAATGGATGATTTTCAGATGTTACAGTTGCTATTAATTCAAATCCAGTAGTTGTAGGAAAGAATGTATCACAATTATAATCTTTAGAAATTTCTGAAACGAATATATTAGTGATTAATTTTTGTTGTAGATATTGTTTATAAATTGATGCTCCACCAATAACGTATATATTAGATGAGTTGGTCGCAATAGCTACCGCATTCGCTGCATCAATTGAACCTACCCAAGCTACTTCTTTTGGTACATAAGTTGGTCTAGGGCTATTGGAAATAACTATATTTACTCTATTAGGTAATGGTCTATATTTTTTAGGAATAGACTGGTAGGTTTTGCGCCCCATAATCACAACTGCACCTTTCGTTATAATGCTGAACCGTCTTAAATCTTCCGGGTATTTCCACGGTATATCGTTATTCAATCCAATTCCATTTTCACAATCGTGAGCGACCAATATTGTAAATACCGCCATTTTAATATTAATATAAAAAAACTATTAATATTAAAATTTTACTTCTTAAATAATTTATT